>Ga0181612_131027_pt1 | contig 16759 bp, 7 predicted proteins | sample HoacroProtozoa21_FD_119630 | JGI IMG/M metagenome (GOLD analysis project Ga0181612, IMG submission 119630) | Hoatzin crop microbial communities from Cojedes, Venezuel. Combined Assembly of Gp0051906, Gp0051904, Gp0051908
CCTTTCCTCGTGGGAGAGGTGTTCCAGCCTTCTGATCATTTTTGTCACCCTTCTCTGAACTTGCTTCAACAGGTCCATGTCTTTCTTGTTCTGGGGGCTCCAGAGCTGGACGTACGACTCCCAGTGAGGTCTCGCCAGAGCAGAGTAGAGGGGCAGAATCCCCTCCCTCAACCTGCTGGCCACGCTGCTGGGGATGCAGCCCAGGATACAGTTGGCATTCTGAGCTGCAAGCACACATTGGTGGCTCACGTCCAGCTTTTCATCCACCAGCACTCCTAAGTCCTTCATGGCAGGGCTTCTCTCAATCCCTTCATCCCCCAGCCTGTACTGATAGTGGGGTTTTCCCTAACGCAGATGCAGGACCTTGCACTTGTCCTCATTGAACCTCATGAGCTCCACACAGGCCCATTTCTCAAGCTTGTTCAGGTCCCTCTGGATGGCATCCCGTCCTTCTGGTGTGTCAACCGCACCACTCAGTCTGGGGTTATCTGCAAACTTGCGGATGGTGCACTCGAACTCTCTAAGTCATTGATGAAAATGTTAAACAGCACCTATCCCAATACAGACCCCTGATGGACACCACTTGTCACCGGCGTCCATTTGGACATTGACCCATTGACCACTGCCCTCTGAATGCGACCTTCCAGCCAATTCCATATCCACTGAACAGTCCATCCATCAAATGTGTGTCTCTCCAAATTAGAGAGAAGGATGTGGTGAGGATGTGGTGAGGATATGGTGAGGGACTGTGTTGAAGGCTTTACAGAAGTTCAGATAGACCACATCCATAGCTCTTCCCTTGTCTGCTGATGTAGTCACTATTCCCACTTGTATTTTTGAAACAGTTTTGGTAATGCTCTGTCTAGTTTGAGATCATAATCATTACAGTCAAAAATAATATCCTAGAGGTCACTGAGTATTTAGAAATCAAATCTTTGTCCCTAATTCCATTCAGACTGAAAATGAAAAATAAATCATGGTAACACACTAACTCCAGTTGTATAATGTATTTTCCCTGAATGCTTGGAGAATGTCAATGATAATTTCAGGAGAAGTAACGTCTGTGGAAGTAGGGTATTAAAAGAATACTTAGAATTATCAGTTATACCACATTTTAATGCATTTCTCTGAGATTTAAATATTTGTAATGGAAGGGTTTTGGCAGTATAGTCTACTTCTTTATGTTTTATTTTACCTGATAGTTAACAAGATTCATACACAACTATATAATGTCAGTTGCCTGTTGATTTTGGGAAAGAGTAACCTAAATATGATAAAAAGGATTTTGAATAGTAATCTAGAACATTAAACCACATTAAAATCAAACTCTACCAAATACTTTAAGTGGATGTGCTTGTGAAATCAAAAAGCAGTGAGGTTGTTTCTCTGGTTTTTGGCAGTGCTCTCTGCTAGAAGGCTGAAACCAGTGCTTCAGAGCAACTAGAGAAAATGCAGGATCTGGATATAGAGCAAAGCCAACAAAGATCTGAAAAACAGCAGTGCTGTTTAATTAAATATTTTAGGTCATAACTTCTAGCAGACAGCTGTGTGCTGCTTTGTAACCATCTGATTACTATTTTATTTGAGTGAACCACACTACACTGAAGTAAGAGATTATATGAGATATGAAAAAATACATTCAGAAAGGGAAAGATGAAAAACAGGGAAAAAGTAACATAGCAACACCTGTACAGCAGCCAGAAATAGAGGTCATTCATCTACCAAATATATATGGTCAAAAGAAGGTATGCCTGTTTCAGATTTTTTTTCCTTTGAAAAAACAATTATTCATGGAAACAAATGTTTCAACATACATTTAGTGTTTTCATTTAAAATACTCCTGGGAAGAAATACTCTGCTTGATTCAATGCGAAATATATAATTTTTCTGATTTGTTTCTTTAGATAGTAGAAGAAGGGGAAGCTGGAAATACAGGGGAAAATATGCACCTCTACATACAAAACAAGTAGGAAGGGAAGGCTTGAGTGTCATTCAGCACAAAATTATCTTTATCATAGCCTTGACATGCAGTACATTTCATACCAAAATCCTCTGAAAAGGGAAAGAAATGGTTTTTCTTCTCCCTTTTCCTTTAAATAGTACTGTTGTAATCCTATTTACTTCAGATATCAAGCCTTTTTTATTATTGTTGCCTTTGTGTCCAGCCATTTTGTCAAAGTAGCTAGAGGAGACAAAGTGCATGCTTACAGTCCCATAAATAAAACTCTTAATTTCCTTTAAGGGTGAAACATGTATGTATGTAGCCTGGAAGGGTTCTCCTTAAAGAAAAAAGTTTATAGCACCTAACATGATTTGATTATAAGACATGGAACTCTTTCAGCTATTTGTCGCTCATAGGACTTGCATATGGAAAGTACACTAAAATCCTATCCTACATTCCTATAATTCTCTATCCTTTGAAGTTACCACTGCATGAGTGTTTTTTTTAGTTGTACATGGGTTTCTACTGTCAGGACAGTTACTCCTTTATTCCTGTTTGGTACCTTGATTTCCCGATCATGTACAGCACACATTCATTTTCATCCAGACTCTATTCAGGAGTGAGCCTAGTAGATCTCTGGAAAAGTCAAACATGGACTGGAGAGCACAGGACACCTGGTTGGCTGCAAACACCATGTTGTTTCTTTGGAACTGACCCAGCATGTGCCCGCATATATCTTGTGCCCTCCCAGATGAGCTAATATAGATATGCTCTGGAACGGCCTGTGTTCTTGAGCTAAGAGAAATACTACTGTTGCATACCATGCGGTACTTCTGCTAGGATACAGAGCAGTCATGACTCGCCACCTCAAAGGAAATTACGTTCTTTTTAAACTTGTTTTGGATTTAAAACTTAAAAAAAATAAAAAAGTTTTACAATTACAACTTTAAAGTTTTAAAATTAAAAATTGCTGAAAAACATCCTTTCAAGAAAATTTCAGGTGGAAGGACTAGAAAAGCAACTTATGTTCATCCTCAGCTTTGCCATCTTTATAGCCCAGCACCTGAGGTCCTCAGACCTGTGAACCCCCTTATGACTAGATTTCTTACAGACTCCTTTTTCACTGTTCTTCTTCTGAAAAGAATCTAACAACAAAACCTATGGTGTCTGTTTTTTTACAAATTAAAGACACAAAAGGTATAGAGATGTTCAGGAAACTATATTGCACTGTATACATCTACCTCCCCCCAAAAAATCTGGTATTTTCTTACACATATCACTACAGAAACATACAGATGAATTTCAGTACTCCAAACCTTTTAAACTACAAGCCTTTGGCTGCCCAGGGAGGTTGTGGAGTCTCCTTCTCTGGAGATATTCAAGACCCACCTGGGCAAGGTCCCGTGCAGCCTGCTGTAGGTGACCCTGCTTCGGCAGGGGGGTTGCATTAGATGACCCACAAAGGTCCCCTCCAACCCCAAACATTCTGTGATTCTTTGATTCTGTAAACAAGGTTTAGACACAATTAAACCTCTGAATTACTATGGATCCAATTCCATAATCAAAACACTAAAAAGGATAAATGTCATCTTATGTTTTTATGCAACAGAATATTTTTGCTCCATAGCCAAAAATATTTTTCAGGTATTACAGTTTGAGGTATTATGTAAATCGACTTTCTATGTATCTATAAATTTATATTTTATCCCATATGTCTATATATATATAATATGCACATAAAAACATAGAGTGTTGAAAGTTTTAAAATGCTTATGTGGTTGAGACCACCATATCCACAAAGGAGCTATGTTATCATAGTTAATATTTACTTAGTGCTATACCCTGCACTAACTTTTCTTGAGAAAAAGTTAAAAAAATAGAGAAACAATTCATGACTTCATTAGATATGGCCTACTTGTTAGAGAAATTCAAACTTTAGAATGCATATATTATAAAGAAGTAAAATATTATTGATATGGCTCCTACGCAGCTTACACTGAAAAGCATTTTACTCCTCAAGTAAGAACTTAGCCACCATATTCGCTAATCTCACAACTTCTTCTTCCTCACCTTTATTCTAAGGGTTGTTCCTACATTTTACTTCGACAGTCATTGGATGAATCACAGAATGTGTAATACTTAGCACAACAATAGTGGGAATGGGTTTCCCTTGTTAAGAAGACATGTTGTAAAAATGATACTCAACAGAAAATGTTAAGAATCAGATACGAAAGGTAGTGCAGAAAGACCCATATTATCTTTTTATTAGCTGTCTTGGGTACCAGGGCAATCTACAGCTACACCAAGCTCTTTGTGAGCCACTTTACCTGTTGAGGTTCAAGTTCAAAGCAGTTAATTTGGTTATCTGTGCATGACACTGTGGGATTTAACTGGCTGACTTGAGTACAGCAAATACATCAGGGTGGGGAGGTAAAAGAAAGGAGGGCTTAGATGCAGCCAGGTTGCCATTGTGAAAGACTTTCAAGGAAGGGATGAGAAACTTGAAGACTGAAGGAAAGCAGAGATAAGCAAAGGAATTTACAAAAGCGAGTAATGAAAAAAGGATTTGAAATTGGAAATTAAAAGGTGCTGTGTTCAGAGTATCAGGAGGGGAAGATGTGTTTAGCAGCAGTGCTCCCAAGAGAGGGGAGGTACAACAAGACAGGGAGGCTGCTGCATTTGAAATGGACAGTATTACACTTCCAGCAGTGGAGAGAGAAAAAGAACTATTAAGAAAGATGTGAAGCTGTTACCAGTTGTTGACTCAGGAGACCTGTAGTGACAGGGCAAAAGACAAAAAACTGTTTCAAATGTTCGCAGTCAGAGAAATGAACTCGTGATAAGAGGTACAAAAGAGAACAAATATAGCATGGGAATGTCTCTTCAGTGGCGTCTTAACTTTGACTTTATAAACACGAAACAGCTGAGGCAAACATCAGCCCGTTTCCCAACAGTCTTCCAACATCATAACCCTGCCAGGAAAGTTTATCATCAGTTCTGTTTCCAGGAAGGAACCTGATCAATAAAACATATTTTTTAACTGACTGCTTAACACAGTGTGAACAATGCTATTTAGCACTTACATATCAGCTTATGTTCGTGCTGCTGCACACACATTGACTAATTAGTCAATAAAAACAAAAGAAAGAAAACCTCCCTTTCTCCCTGTCTAGCTGCTGTCACCTGCATTAACAGCAGGGTTTTTTTACAACAATTCAATTTAATAAACTGAAGATCTCTGCACTAGTGTAGCTTGACTGGTACTCTTGCCTCTTATATGTTTTCCATGTGTTTGGGAGGGGAGGGCCTGCAATAGTACTCTTTGTCTGCATAGTATTCTGAATATTAATTTAACAGTAATGTCGCCTAGAAGGCTATCATCCTTGTCTCAGAACATTCAGGGACTTGTACAGTTATGTCTCAGTGACTAAATGTCACAGACACAATGAAAACAAAGAGGCAAAGAAATCTTTCATAAGAACATCCTGATTGAAGGAGAGCAGGATTTTCTGTAAGGGAAGAGCTTTTAGCAATGAAAAAACTTTTTAAAAATTAAAAGAACTTCTTATGTGCAGGAGAAGGTCTTTGATATTGTGAAAAAGAAGCAGGGGAAGAAAAGAGGTCTCTAATAGGAGGGAGTAAGTGTTGTTGCTCAGGAGAAACAGCAGGGCTGACTTTCAACCTGAGCTGTCAGAGTCTTCCGTGAATCTGCAGGTGACAGTATGAGAGTGCAATTAACTGTCACTAACATAGTCTTAAGCATGGCCAAGGCCTGTGCTGTAAAACTGTTGGGAGACCAGCTAGCTGATGTAGAAATGATCATTTAAATAGAACATACATGTTATTTTAATTTAGGATTTGATCCCTCAGACCTCCTTCCCTGGAGTAAATCTTACTGACTCTCTGTGTGATGCTAACAAATGCAGTTAGGGAAGGAGGATAGGCCAGTAAGTCATTAGATAACTCTTTTTTATTTAGCTATTATTTTTCATATGGAACAAAGTTTATTGAATGATGTGTAATTTTTACCTCATATTAACTCATTGGTGATTTTTGCATGGAACAGAAGAGAAAATGTCAGTCTCAGTGAAGTTATCAAGTCCTGGTTTCAATTGCTAATGGGAATTGTGAAATTCTTTAAATATGCACAAGAATATGTATGTTCCTTCTCTTGCTATAGGGATATCTATTTTGCTGCTTCACAGTATGAAGATTAGGTGTATTCAACCATTTTAAATTGTTCCCCAGAGTGAAAGCACAGAAAGTTTTAGGCCAATCTGACCAGCAAAGTGGCTCATGATTCTGTGGGAAAAAATTAATAGTCCTTCATCTCTAATTCTTTAAAGTAGGCTGGCAGCTTTAGGGCAGAACAAGCAATCTAGGAAAGCTCATCCTATATGTTTGAAGGACCATTGCTAAGGAACACAAGTGCTGAAACAAGACTAAGACAATACAAGACAGTAAGATTAATTGGTGGCTGAAAGGTGGACTTTAAATGAGGAAGAGTAAAATTGAACAACATATGAAATTGTTTTACATCTATATGTCAACTTCTGAGGTTGACCTGTTACTAAGTTTACAATATTGTGTAAGAAATATATAGAATGTGTCTGTGAATACTAAGATTGAGACATGAAGACATACAGAGGCTTTCACCACTTTCATTATCTTTATCACTGTTATTGAGTGTATTGCCATTGTTCCTACCAGAATCATGGGCCACTACACCACTGTGCTAACTGCTGTACAGTTTTATGGTAGAAAACATCTGAAATGTTCCAACACATGTCTTCCCCCATGGACTGTATATGAATTTATTGAAATGATAAAATATTTTAAACATTCAGGTCATGTAAAGAAGTACAATTGCATTTTATTAAAGGTCTAAGTTTTTACTCAGCATTGCTCATTCATTACCAGTGAAAATATTTATTGCTTCAATTGCATTTTATTAAAGGTCTAAGTTTTTACTCAGCATTGCTCATTCATTACCAGTGAAAATATTTATTGCTTCAAGTACTCTTGAACATAATAATTATCCTTTAATTCTGTGTAGTGCAGTAAGTTCCCAAACTAGTGGTTTTAGCATAGTCTTAGTACCATTGCGTGCAAAAGACCCATAGAAATTGGGTACAAAATCTGAGTATAAAATAAACATAATCTTTGCAGTCTCCCATGATTCCAAACAGTTTTGAAAATCTCTCATGGATGTTAAGGCAGTTTTAGATCTTTACAAAGTAACAGTTCTGTAAAGCCATTTGTTTGGAATTAATCTCTAGACAATGGAAGATGAGAAAGGACAAAGAAGGAATGGTGAGGGAGTTGGTAATTCTATAGGCCAGGAAATTAGTGATGAAAAGTCAGGTTATGGGAAGGACTGAAGATCCATTTAATGTATAATTAAATATCTCTTTTAACAAATAAAACAGATGTAATACCAACAAAAGGAATCAGGAATAGTTTAGTACAAAATATGTTGAATGAAATGGAGATTCCTTTGATGTGAAGGAATGAAACAGATTTCTGAAATCGCATTATCTCAGGCTGAAAAGAAAAGTCCTCCTTCCAAGCACACTGAAATGTAAGAAATTTCAAGAGAGGATAACAACAAAGACTAGAATGAAACCAAAGTAAAGTCTATCTATGGATATAACTGTGAAGGATTATAATATAAAGAGGCAGTCCAGAGCTGCAGACTGTAATACATCTGAAAAGCATTGAAGCTTCTGGTTTTTGCTTTCCCAGTGATTAAAGCTCATGAAAGTAATACAAATAAAAATGAAAGAATAAAAAAATACAAGTAGGAGACAGGCAGAGATGTTGCTGCAAAAGGGATAAAAGATGATAGAGAAATACAGGTTATCTAAATATTTGTTTTATTTGGATTAAAATTTTACTTCTAGCCAATATGAAATTTTATACATATACACATACAGAAATGTTCGTGTATGTATTTATAAATGTTAAATGCAGACTTTTGCAACAGCACACAGTTGAAAATATGTTTTTTGCCGGGATATTTTGCTGCTAGATATTCCCTGAGAGGCTTCTAGGATGACTGCCTTCTTCTGAACTTAAAGTGGTTATGAAATGAACTTCAGGATGCATTGTGAGGTGTATTTGCTTTGCCAAACATCTGAAAAGAATAAGTGCTGTTCTTCAGATGGGTGTGGTGTAGTTTGAGATCTAAAACTGGCTTCATGGATCACCTTTCCCAGAGGCCAACAGAAAGTCGTCAGATTGAATCCTGTCTCCTGTCTCTTACAGAAGATATCTGGTGGAAAAATATTCTTCAATGTATCCAGGACTTTGAAGCACTTTTTTTTTTTTTTCTCTCTTTTTTCTTTTTTTAATATGAAATAGTCCAAGTTTAGTGACTTCCTAAGCACGCTGCAAAAGACAAGTTAATTAACCAGTGTAAAAATTTATATAGTGGGGTGGCTGATATCTATTCCTCAAAAAAACTAAAGCCAGAATAGCAGAATAGAATACTGAAGGAGAGCAATATTTTGTTGAACAAATACTAAAATGAAGATAACTGGTCAATTATTTTTCAAAACCCAGCTGTACAATTATAACATTCCCTTTCAGTCTTGAAATTCTATGTCAGCTTGACACATTTTTCAGACAGAGCAAATTAATGTTTCCATGGCAAGGAAGGAATAACAAGAGACTTTAAAGCTGAACAATTCTAAAAGTTCCTTCTTAAACGATTTGGTAAATTTTTTTAAGTTTTGACTTCACTGCAGTTTAAATGCCTTAACAGGGATTTGTTGTCCAAATATCACTGCCTAAGATCTTCCCAGAAAATGTCGGTTTGATCTTGTCACCAGTTCAAAAAATGTGCTGTGTGCATTGTGGTCCATCTTTACTGCTCAAAACTGAAGTAAACACTTTCTTTCAATGTAATCAGAATGTGATAGAAACACAGGATCATTCAGCCTAAATTAAAGTATTTTTATAGCCTCTGAGCAATATAACTACATCACCTGGCTGGAGTTGCAATATTTCTTCACTCTTTCTACCAGAAATTTGCAATATTTTTTCACTCTTTCTATTAGAAATTTTTAGTAAACCTACAAGCATAATAGCCAAATTTTCTTTAAATGTTCACTTCAATACATTAAATATAATGAACTTCTTTTGGTTCACATCTTAAAGATTGTTTTACTGTTCCTAGATTTTTTTTAATCATTCTGCTTTGAGCCATCTAGTAATTTCATGAAAACTCTACAACATATTTACACAAGCAGGGCACATTCCTCTCATAGAATTTAAACAAACTGCCTAGAAGTGGCAAGTTCCCATCCCTGTTCTTTATTTTCTGCTTTCAGGTATCAGAGAATCAGCTTAGTTTTGTTAGGGCACAGCATTGCCAGTATATAGATATGAGCTCACTTTTATATTCCAGCCTTTCTAGAAACCACATGCTAATATTTGGCACAGCACTAAATTTAATAAAATACAACGCTGTCTTTGGAATATGGGTAGAGGAGATCTTTCTTATCCATAGTGTATTGTATAGACACACTCTTTAGGCACAGGATTCCTTGAAAGTTCCTTATGGTGATTATTTCTGGCAGCTTCTAAGTTCTCTTAACCATTCCTGAACCTAAGATATCCTTTATGTGTTCTCAGTTCCTGAAAATATTAGCATGCATCTTATTTCAAATTCATTTGTTTTAGATTTTTAGGGTTGTAGGATTTGAAGTCTAATTACAAATGCTATTGTAATAAAGGAGAAATTATTAATGAGGCATGAGTGCAGAGGGTGGAGTGAGCATGAATCTAAGACATGCTGTACGTGCCAAGGCAATAGCACAACATGATACAGCCATTAAGATACATATTTAAAAATAAATTTAAAAAAAAACATGTTTCTGTTTTGGAGCTTGTAGAATATAAATTAAAGGAGCATATTGCACTCTTTGTCTCTCGCTGTCTTTGTGTATATTACAGAAGTCATTAAGGATACCAGGTGGAGATCAGATTCCAAGACATTTACGGCTTTCCTTTAGGAGAGGTTCAGTTTTATGCTGAAATCTTAATCAGAAGATTTTTTTCTATTTTCCTTTTTTTTCTTTTTAGTTTTTTAAGCGAAAGAGGTATGATCTTGATTCAATTATACATGGCTCATGATATTTCAGTACTTCATGGATGTTATTCTGATTATAACAGCACTTCATGCATTTTAATCCAGAATTTAGGACTTCCATTGAAATTCACAGTGTTCTCCAATTTTTAACATTTTAATTCCCTCACTTGCTCAGAAACCAATAAAGAAAAAGCATTTATTATCCTTAATTCTTATGTTAAAACTGGATTTATGCAATACTTCGGAAGTGAAGAACTGAAGTAAAGTGAAGTAAAGCTGGAGATAGGAACATAAGGTTTGTGGGCTAACCTCTTTTGTTAGCTTTTCTTGTTAACTGGTAGCACTTCACAGGTTGGCAAATTTCTTGACAAAATATTGAGCCTAAACTTATAACACCTAAGATGATTTAAAAAAAAGTGTAGGAAAAAGGTATATCAGATGAAAAGAAAAAGAACAGAAAGATAGTAATGAGTTTGCAGGTTTCGTACATCATAGATTAGTGGAGAGACAAGAATCTTCTGGAGCAGTGACAGTAACAGGACTGTAACAACCACAGAATAAAATACAGTGGTGGTTATTTGGTGTTAATAGGATTCTACTTTTGTGAAACATGCTGGGAGATTTAGAATAGGCTACAAAGAGAGACAGAATGACACAAATTGGATTTAGCTACTCGTTTCATATGAAATTATGGGAATAATAAAGCAGGTGGAGTCACACTTGACAGTTTTAAGGGATTGAAACAAGGGAGTTCCAAGGCAAAAGCTGTATAAAACATACACTTAGAAGCACAGAGTTCACAAAACAGCAATAGAAAAATGCACACTTCCAAAAAGAAATTGCGGCATTTAGTATTGCATTTTTCTTAAAGGCATTTACAGATTTTATTCTTAAACCACCGGTCAGTAGTATCAAGAATTTATGTAAACAAATTGACCACTAAACTGTCACTTTTTTGAATACTGCTTGTCAAACTGCTTTATTAATCATTCACTGTTATTATGTGATATTTTATATCACTGATAAAATATTAACTTACATTATCAGTATGTGTTTACTCTGTTACTATAATAATCAAGATAAAGTAATTGGGAAATTTGTCATGCAGAGTAAATGAAGAGGAAAAAACACAAACAAAGAAAACAGTCACTTAATCTTTTTATCATATGTATCTTTTTAAAACAGATTAATGTATTTCACTGCTATTTGTCACAAGGCATCCAACAGAGTGCCTAACTGGCCACCTGAAATAGTGGTAAGTAGGTGGTAACAAACAGTATAGACAAGAAACAAAAATGTGAACAGAAGTCCAAAATTTTACCCAAAACCATATTTTTTCCAACATTTAAACCACGAGTTACTAGATTTCTGGAAAAGACTATTTTCAAATTCAGCATTTTCTGGAATAGATATTGAATACCCAAAATAGAGTAGAAGACATTTGGAATTAAGAAGGTCTATGTACAAAGCAGCTTTTACTGTAGACTTCTGGTTTCCTCCCTTTGTTTTGTTGCATTCTTCGGAACTTCCAGCTATTACCGAGTGAACGGAACAGTAGCATAATAGCATCCACATGAAATACATAATCCACGTTTTTTACTAACTTTTCTGCATAAAAGTCTTTCTGACCAGCATCTGGCAAAGATGATGCAAGAGAGCTTATTTAAAAGAAGTGGAGAAGGGTAGAGGAGAAAATAGATCTAGAAAAGAGGTTGATTGGAATCTGAGAGATGAGCTTAAATGACAATGTACTGATTAATGTATACAGGAATTAGATTAGCAGAGGGATCTTAGACTTTATGTACATGAACAAAGAAAAGCAAATATTTAAAGGAAAAGTCTAACACTCCAGTTCTAATGATTAACTCAGTATAGCTTATAGAATTGCTTCTTTGACTTGGGCTAGGGGAAATGAGTATGTATGTGTCTGTGCATGTGAAAAGAGGTATAAAAAAAATGTCTTTTGTTCAAGAGTATGTGGCTATGACCATTTTATAATTATGAAATCCATTGACACCAGACAGGTCAAAGCATTTCTATAATCACCTTTCTTCTGTCTTGTATTCAGATTGTTTATGGCGACGATTTGATACATTTTCAAGCCCCGACAGTAATATCAAATGGCCAATCAAACACTCATTATACATCTGAAATTATGGCTTTTGAGTATTTTAAGGTGGATAAGGTCTACTTCTTCATAATTGTCTCATTACAACTGTCAAAAAACCTTCCCTAACCCTGATGATTTCAAACACTTGTATTAATGATGAGAAGCATGAAATCTGATAGCTTTGGATGCTTTTTGACTTGATTGAAGATTATTTGTTAAATAATCCGTTCCTGGCTGTCCTTGTTTTTTCTTGCTTTTAAGTTACACATCAAATTTAATTGGGGTTTGTAGCTATTTCTTTTTTAACAAGTTTTTCAGTAGAAAGATTTTTCCAGGCTCTTACAGCTTTACTGGAGGTATACATCTGGGTGATTAGCTGAAGAAATGCATGACTGAGTCAAGATACTTGCATGGGTAGGTGGGAACCCATGAGGCAAATTGAATGGCTCCATTTGCTAAAGCCATTTTAAAAATACATATCACAAAGAAGAATACACTGTATGCAAGGATTTGAAGGTAGTCAAGTGCTGTCGTGTGGAAGGCAAAGAATAGGGATGTTAAGCATTGCAGTCTATGTTTGTAGATTAGATGACAACTAGCCCTTAAAACCTGCAGCTGTTGGTAGTGCCTGAGACAAAGGAAACCCTGGAGGGTGTACAAGTACCATGCATGCTGTGTTTGAAAGACTTGCTATTTATTACTTTTAATTTCACGAACACAGGATTTTCTTTGCTTTTACTGTCTTTCTTGATAGTCAGGAGTGATACATTGGCTTTGTACAGACAGATATTCAGCCAAGTTACATAGTCATTGCAATGCTGAACACTGCTACATTGCTGATTTACAAGCTCAACTCCTGGAGTAGGATAAAGAAAGCCAATCTATGTTTCCAAGGTCCTAGCACCTTGGATAGGTAAACAGGTATTAGACTGGGATTCATAAAAGGCGGAAAATATACACCAAAGAGAAGCATGCCTGAAGCTGTGCTTCTTAAAAGTTTGTCTTATATATGTTGAAAAGCTGAACACAGAAGGCGGCATTTTGATGAAGGGTAAGCAAACAATTGCAAAATACCTCTTTTTGGGAAATTAATTTTTGATCATTTCTGCTGTTATCTGTCCTTGATATCCAGAAATCAGAATTGTATTCAGTATATTGATAAAAACTACATCACATATTATGAAGTAGATGTGCTTGTCAATGCAGTGATTCTTTGGGGCAGAAAATATTTGAAAGACTAGATAAAATGGAATTTTATAAGCCCTTGAATAAATCTATGATTTTCATTGACAATCAGGCAAGACTGAATCTGCTCTTTAAAGCGTATATTTAAGTCCTCCACATGGAAATTGACTTCCATGGCTAAAGTCTGAAAATTTTTTCTCTACATTAAATTGAGACAATGTGGATATGTCATTATGAACTTGTATGCATAAACGTATGTATCTGCATGCATATTTAACCTTACATCCCATATTCCATGCACTTTCATTACTGGTAAATCCAGTTGCTTGACGAGTCGGTGGGTCCAAATCTTCAGCCTGAAAAAATCTTCTTTCTCCTTTGTAAGTGAAGGGTTGTCAAGCAGGACTCAAAATATTTGCTCCTTAGGAGAAACAGCTCTGGAAGTCAGAACAACTCATGGCTCAATGTGAGACCTCGTTGTCAAATGGGCTTAAGTGCACATAAATTAAAGAATACCAACTATGAGTACAAACATGAAGTCTATATTTGATGCTCTTATAAGGGGAGTTTTATACACTCTTTAGGTTTAAAAATCAAAGCTGACTGTAATAACTGTGATATACCAGGAATTTGCCTAATGCAGGGGAATAGGGCAGTTGGAGGTACTTTTTAATTCAATTCTAGTCAGCCAATATTCTATGCAGAAAAAGAGGGTTGTGGGGAACAACAGGATCCTTTTCCCACAGCTCTATTCATAATTCAAAAAGATTGTTAATAAACTGAAGAGGGTTCATAGAAGAGCTGTGGTTAAAGGATGGTACATTGTGCCTCTGTTCTAGAAGAATGAAGGATCTCAGGATGTTTATCTTACCAAAGAGAAAGTTAACAGGCATGCTTTCTATGCCAGAGACGAAATTTGATAATAGAGGGTGTTTCAATCTACTGCACAAAGACAAAGATGAAATAAGACCCGAAATGAAGTTTGACAGATGAAGACAGGAATAGTAATGCAGCTTTTAGTGAATATAGTTAACCACAGCAACAACACAGCAAGAATTTTGGTGGCCTCCATGTCAGCCACAATTGAAACAGAATGTCTCTTTCAAGGAGGGACTTTAAGTAGGAAGTATTTCGGGGAAATGTGTGACCTGACATGTCAGCTTTCAAACTGGAAGAAGTCTCTGTACTTTTTTCTGTATTGTAGATCCCATAGATTTAGGATCCTGAAATCAGTTCAGATTCTCATGTATGAAATCATATCAATTCCTCATATATGAGACACAGACAAAAGAAATAAAATACAGTTAGCTGAATTTAATCCATGTATGGCTTTGCCATTGCAGAGTCAACAGATCATGAAATAAACTGACAACTTTTTTTTTGGGTGCTGTTTTAAAGTGTAAGTTTGTAGGAAGTCACAGGTGCTGAAATTAGCATGTAGCTCCTTTCAGTAACAGAATAAAGAGGAAAACACTCTGAATGAAGCTTGTATGGAGTGAATTAATTATTGATTTGTTGTGTTCAAGTCTTTAGTGAACATACAAAATCTTTTTTAAAGTTTGTTGGAAAAGAATCTTTCCTATTCAGTGACCATCTCATAAGAATAAATTAATCTGGAGTGCCCCTTCCAGCCTTCATGCCTCACAAGGTAGGCCACCTCCAGGCTGCAGTTCCTGATGCTGTTATCAGTACTCTTACCAAAATGCAGTGCTAGAGCATGTATCTATAGCATAATTGCAGCTGAGATGTGAATGAAATAAGTAGAAGTATTTCCAGTAGCTCTTCCTTCTTGATTTCCAGACTCAAGAACATATTGTCGTGATTGCTATGCTTGACTGAGGAATATGTAATCAGAAGAATTTGTTTGTGTCTTTTTTTTTTAATTTCCTTTTTTTTTTTTTCTAACGTAACTGTAAGAGCGCAACTCAGGAGTATAACACAAATTTGCAAGTTAATTTTTAAACCAGATTTCCCTCAGATTTCAGAAGGTGTGACTCTTGAATTTGCAATCGTGTTTCTCATCTTATTCATGCTCAAATATTCATGTGATTTATGCCTTATAAACTTCATTTAAAGAACAAAATCTATGCGTGTGTGTCTGTATATGTGTGTGTGCTTGCACATTCATGTGGTTTTTTGTATGCACACACAAACAAACAGTAAGATGCAGACAATTTGGCTTTTGGGTTGTGCTTTGCAATGCATGCCGTGTGGTAGATGCACTGTATCTTAATATTTTGTAGAAATGTGGTAAGGCTGAGAGTCTGTAACGTGAGTTCTGTTACAGGCTTGGTGTCTGAGTGGGTCTTGCTTTTTCCGTACTTCTTCCCATTCTGCCAGACTCATCTAATGGCACCTGAGGAAAATTTTCCCTGCTGAAAGCCAAGAAGGATGTTTTAATCTGCCACTAATAAGTATTCAAAGTGCCTTGAAGGAATCACAGAATCACAGAATCAGAGAATCACAGAATGGTGGGGGTTGGAAGGGACCTCTGTGGGTCATCTAGTCCAACCCTCCTGCCGAAGCACGGTCACCTACAGTAGGCTGTAGAGGACCTTGTCCAGGCAGGTCTTGAATATCTCCAGAGAAGGAGACTCCACAACCTCCTTGGGCAGCCTGTTCCATTATTCTCCACGCTGTCTTCGTCTTGCTTCCTGTACAGGGCACGCCAGGCTCAAGGCAGGTTCCCACGGCCGCTAATGGTCCTCCGACCCCACGCATGACTCAAGCCAGGGCTCTTCACGGGAGGAGGCCAAGGCCAGCCACGACGCTGCCTACCGCTGGGTCGCGTCCCTGCCTTCGCTCAGCTCCTAGACAACGCTCAGAGAGCCACCGAGCCCAAGCCAAGCGCACACACCCACCGCAGAGCCGGGGGGTCCCGCTTTTCCCGGTGGGAAACTCGGGATGTTCCCAAAATACCGCGCTGCAGCCGAACTTGGAGCCCCGGAGAGCTGAGCTCCCCCCCGCCCCGAGTCTCCCCGGCAGGCCCGCGGCCCGGGGCCGAGCGGTTTCCTCAGCGCTGAGGCGATGGGCCCTGAGGGGGGCCCAGGGCCGCCCGCTGCGTGAGGAGCGCGGCGGGAAGGCGGGCCGCCGGCGGGGGGAAGGGGAAGCGCCGCCGCAGCCCCTCACCCCTGCAGTTGAAGCCCGCCGGGTTGTGGTAGTCGAGCGCGGAGAGCTTGCGGCGGAACATGGCGCCGGTGCCGGCGCCTCCGCTGACGGCCGGGCCCAGCCGCTCGCCCCGCGCAGGCCGGACGGGAAGGAACCCCCCCCTGCCCCGCTCTCCGCCCGCCCATTGGCCGGCGAGCCCCGAGCGGCAGCCTCGGCTACCAATCAGAGGGCGGAAGGGACTGCCGGGAGGGGAAGCGGCCCTTCGTCCAGCTTTATTGACACGACGGCGGGCGGACAGCGACAGGGGCGGGGCCTAGAG
>Ga0181612_148141_pt1 | contig 16757 bp, 9 predicted proteins | sample HoacroProtozoa21_FD_119630 | JGI IMG/M metagenome (GOLD analysis project Ga0181612, IMG submission 119630) | Hoatzin crop microbial communities from Cojedes, Venezuel. Combined Assembly of Gp0051906, Gp0051904, Gp0051908
CTCACCCCCAAAGCAAGCAGGGGCGAGATGTCTGCTCGCCCCCCGAGCCGCGTCTGCCCCCTGAGCGGCCATCAGGCTGTTCCACCGAGACGGGTCCGGTTTCCCACTGGCCGCCTTGGCATCGCCATCTCTACCGCTTGCTTTCTACAGCTTGGCTGACAGTTTCTCAAGCACATTCAGGCTGGCAACAAGAGCGGGGCTGTTGTAATAAATGACAGTAAGATCACAAGCTGGAGGGAGCTTGTTCCTCTCCGTTCGCAGCTCTGTTGAGAAGTTTTCAGAGGCTGTAGTTATCGCCCTGTTCTGTATGCCAAGCCAGAGCTTTTGATGCTAATTTGTTGGCACTGCAAGCTCCTGCTGAAAACGATAGATCCCATGACCTTCTTCAGTTACAGATAACACAAACTACAGTTATATTTAAGTGGCATATTGGTTAACCTCAGTGGCTTGCAATACTTTCCTTTGACTTCATTTCTGTCATTAATAAAGGGTTACGTTACAAAGGCACCTTGGAGTTTCTCTCAGGGAAATCTAGCCAACAAGCTCTTTCTTGTGAGCAGTTTTCTGCCCTGAGCATCTGTTTTAGCCAGGCTGTGCATTACAAATGCTCTGAAACCCCAGCAGCAATTAAGACATTAACACTGCACTAGGACAGGTGTCCTGGCAAGATGCTTTCAAAATCAGATGCACTCTGGAGTAACTATTACCGCTGCTATCACTTTCAAATCCTCTGAAAGAATTTGTGGGCAGAATCACCACCTAAGGTCTGGTACCTGGCTCACCACATTCAGTGGGACTATTGGTTAAATAAAGACTAACAAGAGAATGGGTCCAGGGACATGGTTTTTGTCTTGAAGAACATGAGATGCAGATACCTCACTAAGAAAATCGGTGAAACCCAGCTCCTGTTGTATTTTGGGGTCGTTGAGTAGGGTTGCATTTTGCAGTCAGAATCCAACTTTCTCACATGTATACACACACATTTCAATGTTCAGTGCCTGATGCCAAGAAACCTTTGCCACAACTCTTGAAAACTCACTGCTATCAATCGTCAGCACGAACACGCGAGCTGCTCCTAGCTGCGTTAGTGGAGCACGCAGTGGGTCTCTGCGATAATACGCTTAGGGACCCACATCATGGAGCAGTAACCAGCGAGCGTGTGTCAGGAAGCGCATTATACATGCATTGCTTCTGCGTTGGTTCGACGGGAAAGTGAACGCCTAGTGGTGACAAAGCCTCCCTGAGACCTGTCACAAGGTGGTGACAGCATTTCAGGTCCTAGGGAAAGCTGCAGACCGAATTTCCCGAGAGTCTCGAAGCAGCATTAGTGTCAACAAGGAGACAGAACTCCTAAACTTTCTGGAAAGGCTTGGACAGGGTCCTTTGGTAGCTCTTCCACTCTTAAAGCCAACACACTTCCCGCTATTGAAGAACATAATTTTCTTTCTCATTGAATAAAAACTGATCTTTTTATATTAAACTAGTCAAACAATAAGAAAGCAACCAGGATGCAGAATTTGGGTTACTAGAAAGCAAGCTATGCCCCATTAGTGTATTTTGATAAGCTGCAGCACCAAATACACCACGCTTTCTTTTGGATACTGAACACATGGATGACCAAAGCAAAACTTGCAACACTTTCCACTGTAAAAGCCTAGGACGCACCATTCTTCAGTACCACTCCAAAAAGCCTATTTCCTGTTATCCAAAGCAGACCTACAATACATTGTTTTCACATGAAGAAGAAATAACAATTTCTTCAACTTCTCACCTTCCCAGCAACAGAGTAGTGACTTCCTTTCGCTAATGGAGCACGGCAGCCGCTACAGGCTGTATGTACTGCTTCAGCCCTAGATGTGAAACTGGATGAAGGGGTTAATCCTTGCCGGTGGAAGTATAGTATACAGGAGATGACAGAAGTCCGAAAATGGAGAAGTATGGAAAAACTAGTGAGTTCCAAACTTCAATAACTTTTTTTTTAAAAAAAGGGGTACATGGTACATAATTTAGAGCTGCCCTTCACTCTGATATGCTACTACCGAAGGGAAGGAAGGTGCAGACCACTTCTTACTCCTTCTCAATATAAAGAAGTTCTAGATAATTTACCTTGTTTAAAGACACCTAGAAAAGTCTGACAGACAAAAAAGCTGCTGAAAGTACATTTCTCTCTGAAAATCACAGAACAAAATGAACAAGTGTCAATCCATGCAGACAGATTTCCTTTACAACTGTGATTCTTATCCATTCCCTTCTATTCCCCATCCCAGTACTTCCATCTTTCATGCACCATTTCCTCCCTCCTTACTCTTATTTCTTTATTCTCGCTAGTACCATCTCCCCATTTGCTACTTGATTATATGGAATCAGTTAATTTCAATCCAGTAAGCCAAATCTGCTCCTTGATTCCAGGATATCGCATCTGAGTCAATTAAGTTCCACAATTGTCCTAGGCCTTCTAAAAGTTGATGTAGTTACATAAACAAAAACTCATTATTGAATCGGTTATAGATCTGTTAATTAATCTAATTCCTCAATAGTTTGTTCATTATTAGATGCTTATCATTAACCAGCTTGCTTTTATTACCAAGATTTGTCTTTGGTTTGACAGGGAGGTTTGACAGGGACAAGACTGCTGAATTTCTGCTCTGTTGTCTGACTTGCATCTTGTTGAAAGTTATGAACTGGATTTGTATAATATGAAATGATTAATGGGGATTAAGTAATTTCATATATTAGCATTTCATACTTGCTTAAATGAGACAATTAATTTCTACAACATGTGTAATTGCTCCTATACATCTCAAGTAAAGAAACACCACAACTTCACTTTGTCACGGTAAGTCTAAGCATCCAAATATCTTTTAATCCTTTCAGTAAGATTTATGATCATGTGAATGATATGTCTTCTCCTTATTACTAAAATAAGGCACTAGGATATGATGGAGATGTCAGCACCTGACATACCTAAAACAACATTTAAATCCACACAGCAATGCACCTACGCTGCAGCATGTGCACTCTTAAACAAGTGATTCTCCTGGAAAAGACTTTTCTCCTTTTTGTATTTCCTGGAAATACTTATCATCAACTCAACATAGTTAAGGAAAGCATTCTGGTTTTGGACAAGCCAGGTCAGGTTGTACTGTCAGCAAAAAGGGGTACTCGGGAGCAGTAGGACCCAGAAGAGGTAAAGCCTGTCTTTAGTCCTATGCTACGGTACACGGGAGGCACAGAATTGTGGCAGTTCACGAATGCAGGAACCATCCACTGGGAAGGAGTTATCCAACTCGCTTCCCCTTTTCTCCCAGTCGCTAATGGTGACGAGCAGGATATAGCAACCAGCAAGACAGAAAGGTCTTAAAAACTGACAATTAATAGAAAACTAGAAGGTGGTCCCAAATGCTCAGTGCCGTGTGCCACTCCGTTTCTAGACCACAGCAAAGAGACAGAAAAAGGGAGAGAGAGAGAGATCTGCTGTCTTCCATGAACTGCACACAGTGCAAGACCCATTCGATGGCACCCACTCAGTTTTGCGGTGTAGGTAATGTCACTAACCTTCACATTTTATGCAGCTGCAAGCCATGTTGCAGCTATGTACTGTTCTGAAGCAATTGTTGAGCTACAAGCCCCTTGCCTTGGCATTCATAATTCCAGGCAGACCTCAACAGCTTCCTCTCCCATTCACGTTGCGCTTCCCTTCTCCACCTTCTTGAATGCCAAAGCACCTTGAACTCTTTCTAGACTAGTACCATTTCCTTTCCATAGAAGTCTCAATATGAAAGATACCTTTCTTGGATTGATATAAGTAGCATCATATTTTGAGGTAATTACATTAGACTGATGCCCTCCTTCTTCAGTTATGGCTTTGGCAATTAAAAAGCGTTAACTAACAAAGTCACAGATTTGTAGGTTTACTAAATTATTGAATATTTACAAGTATATTGTACTTTAAATTATTCCTTAGCTTTCAAGAGTAACTATTATAATGCACATTAATGTATTACATTGAGCATTTCTTCCTATTAGATTCTAATATAAAGAGATAATTTTCTTCCTCCAAGAGTAGTATTCATATTAACATAGAAGAGAAAACACATTTATTCCTTTCTTCTGCGAGTTATTTGGAATAACTCTGTAGTCCATTCCTACAACCAGTTCTTAAAGCACGGATAGTTCGAATAAACTAAGTGGGCTGAAATCACACACAGGTTAGGACAACTAAGAAATGCAATCAGATGATGCTCTGCTACATTTAACGATGTAACAGTGGGAAAATAAATCCCAAACCCCCAGATCCCTACAAAACACAAGGCGTTAAAAACTACATTACGATGTGAGACATCAGGGTGTGTATTACTCAGGACAGCTGAATTGACGTAGTCAAGTATCATTACACAATAATTTTTTTTTTTAGGTTTGCATTTGGGGGGGGGGGGAGGTCTATTATTTCATGATTTAGAGCGCATTGTCTCATTCTCTAAAGCTATAAATCGTTATAAATAGGATTTGCAGGGTGGGTGTTTCAGTTTTTAACTGAAGATTTTGCTATAAAGCAAGTAAAAGTAAGCAAGAAAAGCAAGCAATCTATGCAGGGAAAGTGGAGACAAGTACAGCATAACCACGACCAGCTGACTCCTGTCAGACTACTTGTTCTGGTTACAGAATTCTTTACTAGAAAAGAACTCCCTGAAAACAAGCAAACAACAAATGCCCTTCTCAGTGAAATGCACCTCTAGTATGACACTGCATGGGAAAATTACTAGTATTCCCTCCAATGGCTAAGGTCACATCTGATGAGCACTGAAGAACCATGACTACATCAAGATGAAGCGTAGGGCTTTCATTCTGCAGGACCCTTGTGTTTAGGTGAACACAGCTCAGTAACCTCTGGCAAGAGACTCATACTAGTCCACTTAATTCTCGTATGTCCTGTCATACAGATGTGCCATAGCCTCATTTTCTAATTAACGAGCAATGATCTGGACTGTGCTCTGGTGATGTAGATCCATGTATTTGATGCGGTCACACACTGAAGCCTAAAATACTTTCATATAACTCTTCTTCTGTACTTGTGAGTTTGGATATAGCAGCCAAAATATTTGAACAGGTTAAGAAGCTCTTTGAATTTTCCAACACAATTTTTGCAGACTGAATTAGCACAGATAATTGTCACAGTTATTATCTGTCCTGAAACTGAGCTTTCCAAGCCATTTCAGCACAAATTCTGAGCCTGTCCTTTGTAACACAGATGAAGCCCTTGACTAATGTTGTTGTGAACTGAAGTAGATTCAGACTCTGTCAGGGTGTTTTGAAATGCAGGATTTGGCTCAGAACAGATTATCTTCCAACATCTAAACTTCTCAGCCTTTTCTTGGATTTCATTATCTTTCATTTGTTGTGATTTAATCCAGGAACAGGGAATGACTGGGTGCTTTCGAACAGCTCCTTCCGATGGCTTCTTTGCCACATCACTCCCTATTCACTTTGTCACTTGTGAAACCATTAAAAACACCTTTTGATGTCGCTGGCCACATGCATTTCAATAACAGGCACCTCCTTCTGCTTCTTCCCTATATTGCATCTTACACCCGGACTTAAGCCAGTTTGCAATTCAGAAGATTCTCAGAGACAGAAGGAATGGATACACTCCAACTTCACAACTCACACTGACAATTTTTGAGTTTCAGCAGAGTCAAAAAACCATTACAGTTTGTGACAAAAAAAGAGTAATCTTTTATGAATATCGTGGGTTGTATGAGTTGCTACCCTTTTTTTTTGAATTCTTGAAATATCTTTAAATTTTCCCCACAGCACAACCTTACTGGTTTCTCTGAAGCCTTTAACCAGTAATCAGTAACTCTGCCAAATCACCACAGCATGTGAGAGATGTCTGAGGTGCTACTTACAGTCTCCATGGAATTGATCTGTTGGTTTGTCACTTCTGTCTTGTCGCTGCTTAAGACCAAATTAAAGCGTGAAGACTAAATGGGTTTGGATACCAAAACACCACAACCACAGATGTGTAGAATCTCATGAATTATGCTGCTTCCCTTTCCATGGGAGAGGCAATGTGGTTCAGGAAAAGAGCCTGGCAGTTCAGTGTAGTGGCACCAGCAGTCCTGGTGCAAGGTTGTGGGTTACCTCAGGTTCTCCCCGTTCTCTTGGTGCTGAAAGATCACCCCGAACTGCGGTGCAGGATGCTGGAGTCCCCTTGGAGTAACTCAGGTTCCCAAAGAATTCTTCCCAAAAATTCTGTAGTTTCCCTCCTTAGAGGGCTGGGCAGAGAGTACTTCTTTAGTGACAGCCATTCAAACCACCCTGCTGTATTCTGACCTGCTGCTGTTGTCATTGATGTTCACAGTTCGCTTAATCAGAACACTTCTGGACGGGCTTGCACTTCTTCGTGATGAACAGGTTGTTTGGATAGCTTGGCTATTAATTTCCTTGAGCATACAAACACTAATCAAGGCTCATTCTGTCTGCGGTTGGTCACATTTTGTATACTTCTGTTAAAACATCCATGTAAGATGGATAAATTTATTTTGCCAGTGAAGAATGTATACATATACAGTGAAGAATACATATATGCATCTCCTCTAAGATGAGCAATGTATGAAGCCTTAGATTTAAGTTCTACATTGCATGAAACCTACAGAAACACGAATTTAGTGCTCAAGAGCCAAGTGCTGGTTACTAGAAGGCAAGCGCTCACACCAGGCAAAGCAAAGCAGTCCTACAGAAAATTCTGTCTGCAGAGTCCCATGTGTCAAAATTTCAGTGAAGTTAATTACAAGTCATGACTGGTGTCAACATTAATCTGCTGAACTACTTCTCGCATATATTCACAATCTGTGCACTAGTGATATCAAACTGTTCAGAGCTCTTCATGTGAGCAGTTGTTAACTGACTTGTATTTGTAAACACTTTAAAAAATTCTTGCAACTTAAGGAAATCTTATTATGATTGGGGAAAATTCCTACCCTTTCTCCTCATACCAGGCAGCCAGAAAACTAGGATGCTTTAAATTCCTTGAATTTAAAGGAGTTTGAGATGTACTTTGAAATAAGAAATGTATTTCCTCTTCCTGTCTCAATTTCCATTTAGTCTGAATGGCTGAAATTACTCTAAAAATGTTTTATATTTAACAGAAAAACTAACAGGAAACAGAACAAACACAGAGAATTTCAGAAGTCAGAGTTGTTTTTTTTTTTTTTCCCCCAACTGCTTCTATTCCAGTTAAAGGAGAGGAAGCGGGACCATCCTGTTGCGAAGAATGTCCAAACCACACCAATCTTGCAAGTGTATGCATATGGGAAAGGAGGAACTCATGAAAGAAAATACAGTTCTCATTCCTTCTTGGGATAAAGACAAGAATTTTCCCCTTCCTGTGTGTGACAGCACACAGCCTTGGTGGACACGGTGACTGTGCCCAGCAAAACTGAGGTGCCCACCTTAATGGGACTGCATGCTGGACTTGCAGAACAAAGCCACGAATCTGGTCCTTCCACAGCCTCATCTTGTGTTCCAAGCATGTGATTATTCAGAGTTGGATAGACCAGAAAAATCTTTTAGCACTTCAGTTTAAATTAGCACATCCCGATGAAAAGTTTTCCCGAATACTTTACAATCAAGTGAAATACAATGTAGGCACATCTGAGCTATTTAGAGCTTCTGGAAAGCCTCAGTCCATGGCACACATGGGCTACAGCATGCTCTCCCCCAGGCATGGCCAAGCCCTCGGTCCGACAGCCGAGATGTTTGCCGAGGCCAAGATCGCCGTCCCCAGAGGAGCTCTCATTCCTTGCATTTTTAAGGGAAGAAATTCTGACACTTAACAGCAGCAGAACCAACAGTTGGTTGTTTCTCCTCCTCTCTTCTACTAACAGGTGAATTCGAGCTGAATTAAAATAGGACTTGGAATGAAAAATAACCACTTTTGCTCTGCAGCCTCAAATTACTCAAAGCCATTAAGAAGCTCTTGTAGAATGGAAAAGCTGCAGCGTTATTTTCACTTCTCTTTTTCCCTTGTTGGTAATCTACGCAGCATCCGAGGCGCTGTCTTTGTGCACACTGAGCTGGATCTGTAAAACAAAGTCTGCGCAACACACTCCATCTAACGAAGCTGTTGGAGGTAAACAGCCTCCTGACACCCTTCGAGATTTTCTCTGCTCTTATTTCTTCTCTTTAATGCCATCTCAGCAATTGCTAGCGCTCTGGCTGAATGCAAGGCCCTTCCTCTTCAGAAGCTGATTGTAGCAAGACTTAGATTGCTACCCCTTTCGAAGAAAAATGCCTCTTGACAGCTCTTTGGAATGAAGGGGGAGTTACACGCAGGGGTGACACTGGCAGAAAGAGTTGGCTCTCACCGTTGCTTGAAACTGCATAATGAATGAAATGTTTAACAGAAGAGAGGATGTAGGGCTGGCAACACGTATTAGTTAAAGGGCTTTTTGAAGCCATCTGTCCACCAGCTTTAGCCACTACTGAATGAAAATTCGATTTGAAAGCCAAAGGGACAGACACTCTAATCTTCCAGCTCTTCATCCTCCACTGCAAGCCAACCAAAGGCACTTGCAATGCTCAGGGAAGAAACGTGCTCCTCAGCTAAGAGAGGACTGCTTAGCAATAAGTTAAAATTGTGATGCTGACAATGTTTATATCAGTTAACAGTGGTTTTACATGTAAAATACCACTAAGGCCTGAAACAATAAAATAACGCATAAAAATCAGTTACCCTTTATGTGCAATTCAGAGTGCAAATTCACAGAATTTTAGATAAACCAAAGAGCGCTTCAGCCTCTTTTCCAAAAATAAAACTGCAGTTTAGCGCGCCAGTCAGCAGTCCTGACTTTCGGCTCCTTTCTTTAATCACTGCACCAAAACTTCCCTGCTATGGCTGGCCCTGCTGATGCCAGTTTTGGAGGTATCATTCTTAGTGATTTATGCTCACTTCTGTTTCTGCACGGACTGAAGGACAGAACAATTCCCATGTCCTGGGGATAATGGGTGCTATTTACTTTTCACAGGACGTGGACCAAACCAAAAGCTTACTAGTTGGTCAGTGCAAAACTGAGATTTGCATACAAATATTTTGTTTAAAAGTTTATGAAGCTGCCAAACAAAAGTACAAATCGCCGACTCTCTACCATCACAGTTATGAGCAAACGGTGAGAAACAGAGGTTGTTTCACACTCAACAGAACATGAAAACGCAGTTACTCTCTGAAGAAACTCATCCTACTGGAGACCCACTTCCTACCCAACACTGTACACTCTTGATTCAACACAAGCGCAAAAGAGAATGAAACCGTGTTTAACCACCAACCCTGTATTACCAAATGTGGGAAAATGACGTGTTAATTTATGCAACAGGATCCAGAGAGCAATGTAAAAGGAAATAAAACCATCCAGGCAAATGTCTTGGGTGCGCCCTGGCCTACTGGATCCGTGCACCTGGCAGATCAGCAAACTAAAGCAAACAAACGTGGGAAGTAAGTTCATGTTTCTGAAGAAAAGAAAATAAGACAATTTCCCTCGCCCCCATTCTAAGTTTGCATTATTATACTTTCCCAGGGCTATTCCATGTTAGTTGTTACCATCATTCACAGCCGTTGTTTAGACAGCTTGAGCAGTGGCAACAGAAGAATAGATATTTATGCAGTTGAAACTACAGCATACAAGTGCATCTTTGGTCCTAATTTCAGCAGGAAAAGATTGTACGGAGAGAGTTAAAACAGTTATAATGTTGAGGGGAAAATAAATCCTTGAGATCTTTGTCCCAAAAGGTTAAAAAGTAGCATTTGAACAATGTATTCTCTTAGTGGTACCTCACTGCTCAGGTTGCGTGGTTTGACATCTGGAGCCCAAAAAGCTCATTTGAAATTACAGCCTGAAGAAAAGACTGTGGAGCTCCAGCCCTGCTAACAGAGTATTTTGCAATCAGCTTGCAAAGGGCCTATTTGTTAATTACAATGTGTGTGTGTGTGGCAAGAAGAAATAAGGAAACGTTCGGAAACGTTTGCATTCCTCTGTTGGCAAAGCAGTGCCCATCTGTGCGTGAATCATGTTCCTGCGAGACATCTCTGGGACTCGGAAGGCATTCCACTGAACCCCGACAGGGGTTGACGGGGTCCCACGAGGGTGGTAGGCAAGCCAGAGGCAAAGCTCGCAGGAGCCCCAAAGGGATGGAAATTGAGACCCTATGGTGCATGATCAACTTATCTCTCCGGGGCTTGGAGATCTGTGCTGAGGGACTCTGGCAAACCTGAATCCAGGCTTGGAGGGAAGAGCACAAACAGGGAGGAGGACTTGTAGCTCTTTAGAGACCTGGAGGAGTGGTGTTAGGGAGGAAGGTGTAGAGCTGCATGGCCCAGAACGCAGCAAACAGGAACAGCTAACACAGACAGCAGTTCACTATTACTATCGCTGTATATGTTACCATCAGTCAAAATATCTATCTGCAAAGCACACATTTATTGAAGAGCTTAGTCCTTTGCCCTACTCAGAGTACCTAATAATTACCAGCCCTTTCAAAAGCGTACTTTGCAGAAAAATAAAGGAAAAATCCTGAAGATAAAAGGCACCACCTACCAATTCCATCAGTGACATACTAGTCAGGGTAGGTGTGTGCGTGTAGTGGACTGTAATTCAACACTGTGGAAAAATGGTCACTCTGAGTTGTGCGCTACTATCTCCTCTGCATTTAGTATAAGCAGGGCTGGACAGAAGAGATTAAAGCATAATATAGTGAGATACAGAGAATGTGCTTTGTCCAAATGGAAATGGAGTTTGAATGAACAGTCATATGAAACAGAATGCGTACTCTTGTTTATGTGAAACAAGTGTCTACGGACTAAAATGGCTGAAAAGTATCTACACAGGTCTATTTAAAACTGGAAAGAGAGAGGCAATTTGAAAAATAACTACTTTATCTGCTAGCAAGCTGATAAGGGAAGCAATGCAACTGAATGCTGCTTTTGTTTAAAAGCAACTGAAGAGATAAGAACCAGAATCCTTGCAGAGTTTTGTGGCCAGGCTACATTACTCGCTGGATACAACTTAAAAATCCCAACCCCTGACTAAAATGGCAAATTACTTACTTGGCAAATACAGAAACATAGCCCTGGCTTGTGCCAACTCCCAGTCCCAGCTCCACCGAGGCACCTGAACAAAGGCCTTTCACAGGCGGTGTAATTTAGGCTACCCGAGGTAGTCGGGATGCTCAGGTGTATAGAGGGGCCTCACGGAGCGCCAGACAGAGACAAATTCACATGGAGTAAGCGAAGCACTTTGCTGGCATGTGGACGTGGGTTCCGGAGGCTATTCCCAACACAGAAGACAATCACTGGCAGGTAATAAAGGAGGCATTTATATGATATGTCAGCGGTTAGTGCAAAGCTTAAAAGAAATGAGATCATGTGGCAAGATAGCATTCTCTGCCTTTCCCCCAGGGGAAGGAACATTACTGTTATTACTATAAGCCATTGTTACCGCTACTTCTTTGAAATAAAACGTGACACAGTATCGTCAGCTGATACTTGTGCGATCGCAGCTATCATAAATTGCGGTTTCCAGAATATTAATCTCCGGTTACGCTATGCAACTACAACACAAGCGTGCAGCACGGAGACAGAGAGCTCCCTAAGAAAAAAAACCCTCCGACAACCCTCGAACAAGACCACCTCCCCCAGACACTCCTTTACTCTGAGCTTTCAGCAGTTAAAAATAAATAGAACAAATCAAAGCAGTAGCAGGTTAATACAACAAGCTTCACTTGCCCTTTCGGCGTAGAGAGTGTAGCTATAGCAATTCAGCCCAAGCAGGCCAAAAGAGGAGAAGATTACCCAGTTCTTCATGCCCCATTTACTAAACTTTATCAGACTAATTTTCCATTTATTGTCTATAATTTATGTAGAGAAAACCCCCTCAAATAATCTTTCATTTGAAATGCAAATCTAATCACTTGTAACAGACACGACAGGTACAATGCGGCTCCTTATTAAACTAGAATGACTTGAGCAAAACAGCTTCATTCCAACTCCTTAGTACATAATGAGACAACATAATTTAATGAACAGATGTAAGCATTGAAACTTCTGAATTATTTGAAATTTCAAATTAATTTTTATGGTATCCACAAAAACTTTAATTTTTTGATGGAAAAGTCACAGACATGTTATTCTTTTCTTTTTAAACTTTAAGTGAAGTATATTTATCACAACCGTACTTTAAAAACTTAAACTAATAGATAATTGAAGAACAGATGAGCAGCTTCTGAGACTGAACTGTTGTGTATCTATTAAAACACTTGATAAACCACTAAACACAGGATTTTAAAATCTAAGCCTGTCATTACACCATATAATAGGTCACCAGCTATGGTTCAGTTACGTCCAACTAATGGTAATGGAGCCCTGGCCCAGGCTGCCCAGGGAGGCTGTGGAGTCTCCTTCTCTGGAGATATTCCAGCCCCGCCTGGACGCGGTGCTGTGCAGCCTGCTCTGGGTGACCCTGCTTCGGCAGGGGGCGGGACTGGGTGACCCAACGAGGTCCCTTCCAACCCCGACCATTCTGTGGTCTTAGAAACTTTAGACTTTGCTGTTTCCTGAAAAACAGCAATTAAAACTGAACACCTGTATGTGGTTTCTGGGTATCCCAATCATTTCTTACACTTGAGCTAGCATTTGGGTATTATATTCTTTTTAGTGATCCACTCTTCCTGGCAGATGGAGCTGTGTTTGCCTAGCTGGGCATTTCCTTGACTTAGCACGATGGTTTTTTGACAGTTGTATTTAATAGGACAAAGTACACACTTTTGAGATATATTTATTACTTTTAGAGTGAAGTGTAGTCTGAAAAATACAGCTGGAATGGTGTGAGCACTACGTCGGTGTTTTTACATTGTTTTGTCTTTTGTCATATAAAAAAAAAAGCTTATATCTAGGAAAAACAACCCATTGTTGGTATGAAGCGATTCTGGGTTTTTTGGATTTGCTGTTTATGTGTTCCCAACTGAAACTCTCTGTGGTAAACAATGTATAACTTGAGGTGAAGCTACCAAGAGTCTTGGAATTTAATTTGTAAACAAACCCAGTAGAACTTTCTGTGATTCTGTGAATATTTACGCTATGCTAATGCATTGTATGATAAAATAGGTATTGTGTCTCCTCCGGTTTTATGATTTAGAAAAGCCACCGAAAGCAATGCTGGCACTAAATCCCAGTTAAAGCTGCCCGGAGACCTGGCGCTGCATGCTTACTCCCTGCGGGATACTGGAATATATCCAATTTTCCCTCCCCTCTCCCCCGCTTTAACCAGTACTAGCTGTGCGGTAAGCGTGGGATGCTGGGTGCCTACGGATTTGCCAGGTCACCACCAGGATCTCACAAAAATCCACGACAGCTTGAAAATGTGAACAACATTCATCAGCACAAATGTACTTTTCTAAGTGCTTTAATGGAGGAGAGTGGTTATTAACTACTTCTAATTAGTCACTGCCATAATTCCAAAGCCGCCTTCACCTTTTCTCCTTTGTTTTACTTCTCTCAATTCGCTCTCCCCATCTCCAAATTAAGGTTACAACTGTTCATGTCTATATTCCTGTTTGCACACAAAGTGTAATAACATAGTAATAAAAACTTGAATTCTATGAGACATCTAAAGAGAGGCAACATCAGCTGGGGGTATTGAGACAGCGTTAGAGACCGGCCATCACGCAGGACCAAGTCTTCTACTCTTTACTAGGAGTCGCGCAAAGAGCCCTGTATGGGAGGGTCAGCATTCATAAATCACCATAATTAATTCTCCCCTGCCTTTAGTAACTTATGCATTCCATCTCTTCTTGAAGCAGGCTGTTCACAGCAGTATTTAATAGAGTATGGATGCACGGATTCACACAAAACTCACTTTCTTTTGACACCTCCATTTATGCCACAGCATTTGATGCTATTTAAGGACTTCCGCGGGCAAGTTTCCTGAGCACACATTTTTCTGACCATAAGTTAGGAGAACAACAGCAGAGAATTAGCCGCTAAAAACCACTACCTGTGTGTATTTTCCTAGCAGCAAGTCCTATTTCAAATACTGTGTCCTCATCCTATCTCATCAACGGATAGCCTGTAACGAAAAACTGAGATATTACAGTCCCCCAGGCTGTACCCCAACACATCTGTATCGCAATACATCTCCCAGGATATATTCTAATATTTCTCAACTGATGCATAGCTCCCATTTCAGAAAGTAACATCAGTAAATTATTTCTCCATCAGTTTCAGCATAGGGATCAACCAGATTTGCTCTCAAAACTTCACAAGCTTGTTGTACGAAACCGCACGTAGCGTGATCAGTGCTTATTTTCAGCCAGAAAGCCACCTGAAAGACGCAATGCCCATGGAGTAGCACTCAGTATTAATTCCAAGGATGATTTTGCCAACTTCGTGTTGTAGCATTGCCATTGTGCAGAGTTACCCAAATTTCACTGAAACAAGCTGGAATAATTAAGACATTTCTTTTATGTTTTCAGGATATCATTCCTACATGCAAAACATTCCTTTGTAAACAACATTTTGGTAGGGACCGCCCTCATTCTTCTTATGCTTTATTTTTCAATAACGTCTTTGAAATCTTGGGGGTTTGCCTACTTTTAATACCACACCCCTGTTCCAAATTAATCTGGGGAATGCCCCTGGGACAGCTAGATTTTCATCTCCTGTAGAGATCCTTCCCTGTAACTCTCCATCATTATGTACCACTATAAAATTTCTTTTGTACAAAAAGACCTATTTCGGCTTGCATGCCGTATTTTCGTCCCTTGACAATCAAGCTGGTTTTACTTATGTTTACTGTGTGGTCTGATGCTATTGTATGCTGACTTAGCTGGGAAGCTGCATCTCCACCCTGGCTGCCTTCCATCTTCAGATCAATTTGGTCATGCAATTTTTCCCTTGTTTTCTTACAACTCCTAGCATCTCGCTTAATATATTTAATTATCCACAGCGTCAACAGTGAAATTGTAAAACTTGACTTTTTACTTGGAGTAAACATCTTAGAGAAAAAATATTTGGGTATTGCAAGTAGAATCGTTTTTTAAAATTCCCACTATTTTACAGTTTTGGTAGAGCATCTGTATTTCTGCATCAGGAACGAGGATTTTATGTTGTCATTTTGGGCTGATGGATTCTCTTCTTCCGTATAATCAACACTGATTAGGCATATCAAAAAAGGCAATCTTTCTTCATTTATCCTTAAGTGCCATGACAATTTACTGTACTGGAAGGGCCTGTTGTTCCCATTGTTGAAAAGCAATCCATATGGACAGCGTTACCGAGCTAACAGGCACCAGGGAAGGACTGGACACTCAGATGTAAGACAACTCGTAGCTCTGCGCTAATTCCAAACAAACTACGTAACTGTGTGGAAGCTTTGTGAATCACGGCTTACGTTCTTGTATTGTAGCTTTGGAAAAGGACTGAAATAATTTAACACTAAAAGCATTTGAAACCTCCAAAGGCCACACGTCAATTCCAGAAGTTGTATTCTAAATTAAAAAACAAACCCCAAAACAATCCCAAATCATTATTAGATTCCCACCTCTACACCCACAGTTTTTAGGACATCTCTCAAGGATGCCATCAAGACACAAACCATCCCCCTTAGATCTTAACATTAGCCATCAGTTCACGGAAAACATGCACAGGGCAGTCCCAGAGCATGCAGCATGCAGTAAACGGAGAGCAGAGGTTAATAACCTGGCAGCATAGGATCTGAGAATGTGAGAACAAGTTAAAGACAAGAGTTCCTCTCCATTGTCACTGAGGGTCGAGAAGCAATGCTGCAGCGTAGAGCAGTGAGAGTGGGGGAAATACAGTTTGTCCAAGACATAGACATATCTCCGCAAGTGGCGGCAGGTATAACTGAAAGACAAGGGTAAAGGGAGAAAAAACAGAAAAAAGAGGTATTTTCCTTTAAGCAAGCTAATTCATGGTTTAACGACCTTGGTTTTTGTGCCAAGAGCCAATGGAAGATGCCAAGTGAGCAATGAAGCAGTCTGACATAAAACAAGAGTTTCAAAAGACCAACGGATCTGTTCACCCGCAGCCATGCGCTGGGTCTGTCGCTACCGCAAAGAACTTGCCAGGTCTCACACGTCAGAGACGCCAGACACCAGGCTTTTTTTTTTGGGGGGTGTGTGTGTGAGTTGATAACACATTAAAAAAGTTCTTTGCCTCTCTCAGTTTGCCCTGAAAATACAAATGCGTGAGTCAACCTTGTTTACAAAATTTACCATCAAAACCCCTGAGAGTATTCACAAAATTTAACAGATTTCCAAGCAAACTGATACCTAGGTTTAGGGGAAGAAAATCAAGCACAATTACTACTGATCAGTGCAAACTGCTCTCGCAGCCTGTAATTCCAGTGGTGGAGTATTCCTGTAGTTACTTCTCGCTCCTCAAACATGGTGCTTTATCATAAGTGACTTACACACTTAAGATGTGGTCAGCTTTTTCATGAACAGCTACAATCACTTCCATGAAATAACTACAGAGCCACCAATAAAATGTTTAGTATTCACACTAACCAACTCTGAATGCTCTTGAGCTAGAGAGATATTGCCTGTGCCTACTCACAGGATATCCTCCCACTCCTAGAATCAGAGAATGGTTTGGGTTGGAAGGGACCTTGAAGATCATCGGGTTCCAACTACCCTGCCATCAGCAGGGACATCTTCCTCCAGACCAGGGTGCTCAGAGCTCCATCCAA
>Ga0181612_130565_pt1 | contig 16756 bp, 8 predicted proteins | sample HoacroProtozoa21_FD_119630 | JGI IMG/M metagenome (GOLD analysis project Ga0181612, IMG submission 119630) | Hoatzin crop microbial communities from Cojedes, Venezuel. Combined Assembly of Gp0051906, Gp0051904, Gp0051908
GATACATTATCAGTAAGCATTTAGATCCAACACGGTGAGAGAAGGCTGAAGAATTCGAGACAATGTTAGTGGACCAAATTGAAAAGAAGAAAATTAAGGAATATTGAGGAAGATAAAGCAGCCATTAAGATTCAAGAGGAGCTGTTATTTACCAGAAATGGAAACAAACAAGAATGTCAACAAAATCTTTAAAGGGAAACAAAAGTGTCATAACAGAGCATATGATCTTCCCATGAAAAAGAAACATGGCCTTCCTCACAGAATAGAGAAAATCCCCAGATTTCCATCCCTCGTTTCCATTAAGGACAGCTCAGTATGCATTCTACCCTAAGCGGGGTAAAATCTCTTCTGATAAAAGTTTTTACTCGTTCTAGAAAACAGGCATGTTACGGGAAATTGGGGAGAACAGAATTGTTTGCCAGGATTTTAACCCTGTTTACAGCTGTTACTGTACCCACTACAAAAATTCCACACAGAAATAAATCCCCCAAACATACTATAAATTCAGAGGATAAGTCATTTTTGCTTCCTTTCTTCTACCATTGTTGTTTGGGACCAGAAGGTCACTAAAGCAAGCTCATCAGAAACATATCCCTCAGGGTACAAAGCAGAGAACTGAAAATGGATAGAAAGTCACCATTTAAAAAAAAAAAAGGAAAAAAAAAAGAAAGTAAATGACATCAGCCACTTGAAGCGCTGCTGCTTCACGGCCAATAACGGAAAGCTCTTCTGGGAAGCAATTGCTTCAGCAGCATATGGTTGACAGTGGGCATTCAGCCTGCATCAGTCAGCAACAAGAGGTTTAAAAAATATAAATCTTCTGAGCTTATAAGAGTGCTGCTTTCTGTAACAAGGAGAAAGAACGGAAGCAGAAATTAGAGAGCAGCAGGGGAATGAAGATATATTTATGACATGCCTCCACCAAAAGCTTGCATCAACAAGAATAAAAACATATGGCCAAGGATCCTTTTGGTTTAATGCTGCCCAAATTCTTAGAAAGAAGCCTGTGGGTTTGCTTTTTTTTTCATATACACCTTTAGGAGAGTGTTAAAAAAAATCAAACCAAATACAACTACTTCCACATAAGCTGCCAAACAAGCCTGAAAAATATTTTAGGGAATCTGTGTGAGCAGGACAGACACTGACGCAGGCTGGTAATCTAAACGCCAAGCTTCAGACCTTTCACGGAATGCTTCCAGAGCTTCAGCCTTTCCTATCACCCACAAAATAAGTTTATTTCCTTGAGCTGTAAAAAAGGGTTGCTGAAGCTGCTGATGGCTCATATTTCTTCTTCTCTGATGCTTTTAACTGTACTTGGGACTTCAGCTTATACTTCAGAAGGAAGACAAGGGACTTCTACCGAGTTGATTTGATGTCTAAAGGTATATTCCCACATCAGTTACAAAATGAAGAATTTCTGAATTGTGAGTTATTTTCAATTCTAGTCAAAGCAAATTACAGGAAGCATGAGGAAACAGTAAATGGTTTGGTTCTGGGTGCCACAGAGAGAGTAGAGCTTTGTCTTTCTCTCTTTTCAAGGCTGAGTTAACTGAAAATGACAACACATGAAAAATTCATTAGAAGGTACAGCGTGGCAGCAGAATGCTAGGAAGACTGACTGCCGCATGCCTGGTAATGGAGACTGCTTAAACAGGGTATAAAAGGCAGGCCACTTGCTGCTGACTTGATAAAGTATTACAGAGGAAGAAATAAGATTGGTGCTTCATCCAGGAGAAATCTTTCTTGCTAACTGAAGTCAATGGAAGCCTGACTCCTTCCTCTTCAGTTTAAAAAAACATCATTTTCCTAGAAAGAAAGAAAAAATAGCAAAGTTCAGGTATAGCTACACCTACCAATTCATGTAATAAAAAAAAATGGGAAGAAATAGAAAGGGGAAGTAAAGATACGCCTACCTTGAATGACAGATCTTTTGTCTCCTTTTCCTGATGAGTGTCTCTGTGAGGATTTGTACACTTTAGGATGATGACAGGAAAGTGAGAAGAAGAAAGGGTAGGCCCTTGACAAACAAGCTTTAAATAAAATTATCCCTGAACGTAGACAATATTTCTACATCAACCATGCATATGACGAGTACCAATCCACGTGCCTCCCACATATTTACCAGCATTTGCACTAATACACGTTTGTATGACTGTCAGATTTATTCTATACAACTTGTTTCCAACGTTCTGTACCTCGACATCCTGAACACTGGATAAAGAAGTTGATTAAATCCAGAAGTGCTATGTCCCTGTCTTGTTTATATGATTCAATCCAGTCGTCCACCACAGACTGTCAAGAAAAAAAGAATACTTATCAGAGACTCTTAAAAAGTATTTTATTAAAGGCAAATGAACTATTCTTTTCAGAATATAATTTACATAATTTTATAACTGAGCATTTATTTTGTATGATTATACATGTGTACAAATTCAAAAATCTATACACCTTCTCTCAGGGTGGAGACAGAACAAATATTGTTAGAGAACAGAACTATATGCATTGTTTTCTGGTATTATAATGGTAGAAGACACAGGCTCAAATTGAAATTACTGTAATTCCTCAAAACTCTACTTGCAGTATTTATCCAGTTTCAAAATTGCATTGAAAAAAACCCACACACTACGATTCCATTCAGAATGACCAACACGTATTCCCAGTAAACCAATGAGTAGAAACACTTTGCAATAAAAACTGAATATATATTTCATAGTGAACATCTCAGTAGTTATAAAGGCCAAAGTAGTGTATCAGTCATTCAGAAACACCGTCGACAGTTCAGGACGACAGAATGCAACGAGGAATACTTTGTAAATAAAAATAATACACAGAAGTTGGTCTTACAGTGTTTAAGAGTCAATAAGCCACCTGAATTACAGTATATGAAGCCAAGTCACAGTTTCAAACCGCACTCAGAACTATAAGTAGCCAGGAGGTATTTTTATAATCACTGTTACGCAGGTGTAGCATGCAGTCATCATTATGACTAATAGCAGGGAGGAGGACAGAAAGCACACAGGTGTCAAAAACTTGTCATACATTAATCTCTGGGGACAGAAAATGTGCCTCAGTAGCCTGATGAGAAAGGGCACTAAATGAATTTTGCCAGTCAACATTAAAGTGCAATCCCAGCACCAGAAAGAGCTAATGGCAGATATACACCAGCTGAAAGGAATGCAGAGATGTACAACAGCAAAGCCTAGAGCTGCTTCCCATGCAGATACCTCACCTTCCAGCTCTGACTACAGAACCCTCTCAGAGCTGTGCAGACCCACCATTTTTAAAACTCCAGATGTAGGTAAAATGAAGCAGTGAGGACAAAGCAAATAAAATAACTACAGAAATGCTTAAAAACTGTTCTAGAAAAGCAAAAGGGTTGTGTGAGGTCTTTTTCAGTCTGCTTCACGGTTTAAGGAAGACAAGCATGGCTTCCTTTCATATCATTAAAATACAGTATTCCAAGTTCCTCAGTTACATAAACATCGAAGGTAAGAAACTGTGTATATTTAATGTAAACAAATACTATGCTTTACTTATTTTATGCAGAAAAAAAAATCTTTACTGTTCCATACATGTGGCAGCATTAATTAAGAGAAGCTTGATTACACTATCAGAGCACATCTTGCAAATGGAGTTATTTTATTTTGGAGTTCAGGTTCACAATGGATTTCTATAAAATTAATTTTAAAAAACCCTAAACGCACACACACATCCCCCAACCAGCTTCCAACCATACTGAAAAAGAATTAATAGGAAAGACAAAATTGAAATAATTCAATGTCTCAGAAAAATTTTGCCTCTTTCTAAACTGGTAGACATGAGGATAGGATCTTGAAAAATCCCTCTCTAGCTTATCCAAGTGCAAACTTCCCTGATTGCCAGTGGGACCTTAGAAAGCGTACGAGAAAAGGGAAGCAGCAAGAAAACAGTTGTGTGTGTACTACAGACATACACAATGCTGTGAACTGAGCCAAAACACTCCATGTTTAACACAGCTCACTATACTCGTTCTTAACCCAAGACAGGATCAGACTATCGGTATTACCATGTTATTCAACAACCAGCAAACCAGCACGAATCTCTAAACACTCAGTTTGCAAGGAAACTAAGTTTTTAGAGGTTTTGTCTACCAAGACACACACACGCACAGTAGGAGAAGCAATTTTATGAAGAGGTCCATCTGCTACTTTGAAGAAATTAAAAAGGAAGTCTTGGCCTTAAATTAATTTTCACACAAGTTGAGGAAACATCAAGCAGCAGCACAAAACCAGTCATCTTGAATGTTTCACTGTTATTTCATCATGAATTTAGACTTGTTCCTGTAAGCATCAATCATGGCAATCAGTCAGCAGAATTCTCCAGGGCACACAAAACCAAATGTAGCCAAATGTAAAAATTATTTACTAAACCAAATATTGACAAAGCTTAATGACCAGACTTGCTGGTGTACTACCAACTTCAAACATTTGTTTGAACAGCTATATTAGCATAGATACCAGAACAACATGCAATTGCCATGCTTCTTTTTTTCACTGAAGAAAACGGCAGCTGTGCTGGGTCAGACCACAGGTTCACCTCCCCAACAGGGCTTATACACATAGGGAAAAGCATAAGAATAAATGGGGGCAAGGGCAAGAATACACTGATACTTCTGAGTTACACTCCCAGACCCTTAAGACCACAGTGTATTTCTTCTCTCATGAATGAGTGTCTGAACCAGAAAGTTTTATACCTACACCATCAAGCAGCAATGTGTCTCAAGGTTAATTATTCACTGAAAAAAAGAATTGTTTTGTTTTAAACCCGCCAATTGCTAGATACATTTGATGCCACATACTTCTTATGGAAGAAGAGAAAACAAACCTCAACCCCCTATTTGTCTTTTCCATGCTCCCATCTGGTCACCTCCTTTGAGGCAGAAGAATGCTACTCTGCACCCTGTAGCTTGCACAGAAATACTTCCATATCCTTATCTTCGCTCACTCTTGTCACACATCTCTTCACAGTTTCTGAAGTCTACCGCATTCTTCTCCGAGCCTGGGAAACCTCAGATGCTTTTCCTGAGTGTTAATAACTAGTTTGCCAGTATCTGCGTGCCGTCCACAGCCCAGTTTCACATAAAGCGTTCCCTGTAGAAGCAAGGCTGGCCTGAGAGATTTCTTTCCACGTTCACTTTTACTCCTGTTTCTTGCTACAACGTACTGCCCCTTCGGCTATAACACTGCAACTGTTTCTGGACTGTGCTATAACTATTGCCAGTGAACCCATTGGGACTGAAAAAAAAGGCAGAGTGGAGGGGCAAGACTTGGAGGAATATATTTCAATTTTGCTTCTGCTTCTTTTAAACAATTATTCAACTGATTTTTGCAGCAGTACCTCAAAGCCGTAGCATCAGTGCAGCTCATCTCCCTTCTGATACTTTTTGTCTCTTCACACAAACAGAACTGTGAGGCACTTGCTATGTCCTTGGGCGCTAAGGGCCCGCTCTGTCCTATCTAGCGTAATATTTGTATTTTCAACCCTGAACCATAATGCAATTCACAGAAAAATAAAGACTAGCAGCTGATCTCCAGACCCACAGAGCAGACTTGAGCCAATGCAGAGTCTTTAGTGGCATCAGTAGATAAAGAAAGCAGCAAAATCCGAGTGAAGGTTCCGAGCAGGGACAGCAGGCAAAGACTGCCTCGTGTGTTCTCTGGACCTAGCAGAGGACTGACAAAGCTGTAAAGAAAAATTGGAATGTTTGGGCAGGATTCATCTCACCTAGCTGTACATGCACAGCCCAGATAGTCACACAAGCTAGTCACTCCCCTTATACTCGACGCAGCGTGTATGTGTGTCCACACACGCGTACACATCTACAGTCAATCTTCAGCGGAGCTGTCAGCATAGTTCATCTGTCCGGAGCAGGTATGCGCCCTGAGATGAGATGGCTCCTGATTGCACTAAGTAGATCTCCACCGACTGGCTGAGGAGCTTAGGGTGACGAGGCACGTACAGGCACCTGACCTGTCGCCATCAGCACAGTCACACAAATTGTATTCACTAAGCCCTAAAAACTGGAGGGGTACTTTCAGTGTATCAAAATAACACCCACAGATCTACATCACTCAACCCCTCATGCACACTTGGCATGCTTGTTGGTAAATTTTTTTAGAGATTACAGTTTAAGGCAACAGGAGATAATGAAGCCAGACTACATATGCTACAGCAGTTGGAACTTCATCAAACTGTTGACTTTTGATGTAACAGAAAAGAGCTATAAAAACTGAAAATATCAGGATGAAAAAATAAAAATTACACACATCAGCCCTAAAATAGAGACAAGTATCAACTGAACCAAGAAAAAACAGCAGTAGTCCAAATACCAGGAAAACGTTCTCATACAAGTGAAAAAAATTAAAGAACAGTCAATAATGTAGCAAATGGTGCAAAGAGCAATCATTGCCGGAAAAGGAATTACTCTGCATAAACATGCATAGAGAGAAAGACTCCTGTCAAAAACAAGGATTCGTAACCAACAGTCCACAGGGTACAGCAAACCCTCCTGGATGATTTTATCTTGTTAGCAGCCTCCACCCAGCCACCCTGTTTGCAAGAGCTTCTCAGACACAAGCAAAGAGCAAACTCAGGGCGACAACCCACATCTGGTAACCATCTTGCCCAGACACATCCTGCCCTGGCCCCCTCCCTGCCATCTGTCCCAAACACAGAACTGATATTGCAGTGAAGGCACACACGGTGACAGGAGGAGGGAAGGACCAGACAGCTCATTAGAAAGGAAGTAGCTACAAGCGGGCTCCATCCACCAGAAGAATTCATCCTCACAAGAGTCGTGTTCCCTACTTCTGAGAAACACTTATGAAAGATGGTAGGAAGAGATTGCCTGAGTTGTTCTGATGGTACCCATTTGCTTGCAGATGTTTCTACCTTCAGGTGCAGTATAAAGCATGGATTTACCACAAGGAAGCGTGCACTTGGCTGCTGTGCATGAAATACATGATAAATTCAGCATTCCTGGGAAGCACCAGACCTACAGTACATGTGGTACTCTGCCCAGGTGCAGGAGACCCATGCTTTTGGGACTCACCAAATTCAAGGCACATGCACAAGGCACGAGCTCCCCTGACAACGAGCACGTCAAGCGAGAAACTGCACAAAAAACTCTTCAGCTGCTCATCTTCATTGCCAGACTGGAGTGAGGCAAGCAGTACTGGAATTAAATTTTAAGCAAAGTAAAAATTATCTAGCTCATTTACAGGTAACACCTCAAGATTTCTCCAGCAACAGCCACATGACCCCCTTTCACTCCCTGCTGTCCGAGAACAGCTATACATATAGATATACACATTCATACATATATATGTACATATATATAGATATACATATATACATAGATGCACTGCATCTTTGGGTCAGTCACCATAACAAGTCTATAGAAGTACATGTGACAAAAATGAGACTCTTAGGCATATTTTTTTTAAAATCTGAACATGCTTGTACTCTTATGAGAACTGAGTGAAAAATCAAGATCTTCTGCAAACGGCAGACGATGTATAGCAGCACATGGTCAGTGCAGAGATTTTCAAAAGCCTGTAACAGCTTTCAAGAGTAGCTCACAATAATTAACCCCGGTGATTCTGTTTTAAGAACCACCATGCAGCATAATTTCATGAACATGCCAAACAGGCAACCCTACAGAAACAAGGAGCTTAGAGAAAGTCAAGCAAGTAGCACAACAGATCCATAGTCTGAGTAAACAACTTAAAATCAATCACGGAGACTTGCAGATATATTGACCTTCACATCTCAAAGTCTGCTAAAAGATAAATAAGAACATTTTCTAGTACTGAAGAGCAAACAGCAGCTCGGATTGTTAGTAAAAGCAGAAGTCTGATGCAATGAATGAAATAAAGAAGCTAGTTATCTTATTACCTCCTGGAGGCTTTACAGCTATGAATCTATTTCATATTCCTTCAGTGCAAGAACATTACTGCATTTAGGAGCATTAAGAGCTGGAGGAACCAGAGGGACTAACTGCAGATGATACCTTGCCAGGTTGTGCAAATTAGCATGGTCCTACTAAATATTAATGAAAGTTGATTTAAAAAAAAGCTATTTCACAATTTAAATGAAGTAACAACCTGGCAGCAGTGCTACTAACACACAGTGAAAACAAATGACACTATATACAAAGTGTATGTTCAAGTGTAAGATCTGAGTCAACTGTAAACCAAGGCAAATCAAGTATAAAGAACATTTAAACAATTTGCCATTTCATACAACTGATCATGGACATGCTTCACTTGCAGTGAACATGACAGAACATAAAAATGACTCTAGCATGGGCATGCAGTGTGTTTACATTAAAGCTATGAAATAAACCCAAAATCAAAGCTCGTACTAACATCTGCCAAAAAACATAGTCACTCCAATGAAATTCGAAGCCTATTAAAACAAAAAAAGAATGCACAATAAAATTAAAGATTTCAATGATCTGTATAAGAGCAGCCCAAAGAGAAGATAAATGCTAGAAAATACGGTTTAATGGATAGTGAGAAGAACTTAGAGTACACTGAACATAAGAACACAGGGAAAGAAAGGGAATAGTGAAAGACTTGCAATCCTCTGTGTAAAAGTTTTTTTTAAGTGAATCTGGGAAGGTTTTTCAAAAAAGACGAGAAGTCTCTTAAGGTCAAATTTTGTGAAGATTGAAGTAATTACACAGTTACTGGCGGGAAGGTAGCTCCTAATGTGTGAAAGTATGTGCGATTTAAGATTGTGCGTTAGACTTCAAGATGACTGTTCGGCTGCATTCCAGATTGCAGGCACTAAGCCTAATACGCACCCACTGAAAAATCTAATATACGGTTAACAGAAAAGAACTGTAGATTAAGAAGCCGCAATTTATTCTTTTTCCTCTAAAGATGGTTATTTTAAATTACGAAGGAGTTCACACTTTTCTAACATCTAGCAAGCACTTTTTGAAAAGCCCAAATTACTCTTTTTAATAAATCTTACTTTAATGTAACAGTAAATATTTCTCGTTCTTCCATTATAAGCAAAGATGGTAATATCTGACTTATGCAGTGTTTATCTCTAACTTTTTTTTCCCTGAAGCACAGAGAGGGAAGGAATACAATCCTAGAAGTGTTTATTCCCAACTAAACAAAGGGATTCATACACTTCATACAAAGATACCTGTGTTTGGCATTTCATATAAATACATATTTCTATGCAGTAGAATGGGCATTACATATCATCATGTGGGGAAATCAGCGTAACATTATACGTAACCACTTGGGGGGAAAAAACCACCACTGGAAGATATTTAGTTCTCTTATGAGAGTATTACAATGGCACAACTGAACTGGCATTACACTTCTGGTACTGGGAAAATTCTTCTTTCAAATGGATTATAATCACAGGAACTACTGAGGACGAGCACTCTCGTCCCAGCAGACCCACACTGCTCAGAGTGCATTTCCTCACCTGAGTCCTCAGAAATGACGGCTGGACCGTTCAACAGCCTCATGTCAAGCATATTTTCTACTGTGGTCCAGAAGTTTTGTAGGTGCTAATCTCTCGCAACTGAAATGTTACACAGTTTCCAAGAGGCTGTGTCTGTTGAAGATAGGCCAATCACGGGCATCAATGGTTCTGAGACGCCACAAAGCATCAGAACTACCCACACACACTGAACATGAGTATGGAAAAACCCTTAGAGGAGTGCAGAAACAAAATCAGCTATCCCAATAAGAGAGACTCATCAATTTATTAAAAACATGATTCAAGTTCCTTTGCTAGCACAACTGGTAAAGAGTTCACTGACCACTCTAGATATCTCAAAAAATGACAACATTCTAAAAAGCAAAAGACTTCTCCGGCTTTAAGTATAATGTGTATTTCCAGCTACAAATGTTTTCACACACTGCACTGCTGGCACAGGTGTTCACATTAGCAGCAAAATCATCACCCTACATCTTACTACATCACAAGGGAAAAGAAGTCTTGTGTGATGACTGCGGAAAAATACATTTGGTATTAAGGGATACCTTTCTAATTAATGAATGCTTCATCTGGTGGTTAAAATATTCCTAGAATAACAAGCATGAAAACATGTACCTAGTTTTCATTTTGCTTTTCTTTTAATTCAGTAGCATACAACCAAAAGCAAAACAAGAAGAAATCTATCTAGCAATATAAAAACTAAATACTAGTTTAACTGACAGTAATAGTTGCAGTTATTTTACCCTCTGAACTTCAGAGTAGGCATACTTCAACTCCTACGGAGTTTCTGAGACAGTCTGAGGAAACCTAAAGTTATTACCCATCCTTCAAGTCAGAGAATACAGCATTGTTAAAATACCACAAAGGACAATTAAACTAAAATATGCCTTTAACACAAACCACATGGATAATACTTAATATCATATGTCTGTATATTATTAATCTTCACAGACCCTCTCTCCCAGAAATAGCTGAGGCAGGTGCAGAGACACTATCCACAGAGGACTACTAGCAGGGAGAAGAGACAAACTCTGGGAAGAGAAAGCCATCAAGGCTACTGAAAACACAGACACCGCATTCACCCTGAGCTGCAAGCAGACAGAGGTAGGGAGAAATCCCAAAATATTTTTTTTGTCTTCTGATTCTTTTTCTTAACTGTCATTGTGAGAGACAAGATACTGGACTTTTGGTACAATGCAGTTACAGCTGCTCTGATGTTTTTAAGCTGAAGTATATATGTAAAAGCGAATATGTAAAACACAATTCCTCCTAAATAAGATAGATACGGTGATGGTTATACAGTCATCCCAACCAAGAATAAGTCTGAGCTGCTGCAAGAGACGAGCTGAATCAGGGAGCTGATCCAGCTGGAAAAAATCCACCAAAGACAGCGTCAGGTTCTAATTAAATCTATTTCTTGGTGTGACTACAAAACACACAAGAAAGGTGCAAAAAACATCAGCTATAGGCGTGGGAGGAGGTGGGACCAATCTGTTCAACAGCAGCCTCAGTTTATGCAAGATCAAAGCAGTCACATAACAATTCTTTTTATCCAGAACCACTGGAAGGACTAAGGAACATTGGGATTATCTATCTTGCATAATGATTATGTAAGTAAAATAACTGTGAGATAAAATTCCCGGGAATTGCGAGAAGCAAGCAAAGCAAAGCTTAATCTGTGCAGAATGCATTAGGAACCAGCTGATAAAGCAGTGCAGTCACTGGGGCTTGCTCTACCACCAGCTTCCTTCCCTGGGAGAAGCCACCCCACGGGGCAGCCTCGCTCTCTGGGGTGACACCACATGCCTTCTCCGAGGCCAGTGCCACCTCCTGCTCCACATTCAGCAGCCCAGCTCCCCGCTGCAATGGCCAAGGTACCTGTGGCAACCAGGATAGGGGAGCAGCCACTGCAGCGAGACCTGGGGGGGAACGATGATGTTCAAAGGGGGAACGATGATGTTCAAAACTTTGGCTCTGCCTCTATGGTTGCTAAGGTTGGCTCACCCAAACCTCTAATTAACGGAAACTGGTATTACTATTACTACAGAAAAATGAGGGTTGGAAAAGATGATGTTGGCTTAATACAAGAATGGGTGCAATTCCATGGTCTGAGCTATGCAGTGAGGTAGTATACAGACCACAATGGTCTATTTCTGACCTAAATGCTACGAAAATAGAAAAACCACTGAAATTATATAGTATATGTCATATTAACAAGATGCAAAAAGACATCAGCTCTTTGGAGGAACTGACTATCTTGCATTTCTTACACAGATCATGAAGCCTCAAAGTGACAGAAAGAGATACTGGAGGTACCAGGAATTTCAATCAGAAAGGAATTTCAGATACAGATGTCGACATCTAAACATCATCCAAACTTGATACATTATGATAAAAAGAACTGGCAACCATGCCAGTAAGATGTTAATGCATGAAGAACAAAAAAGCACTGCTGAAAGTGGTCAGAGTGTTTCCTTCACCTCCTTCATATTATTTCCAACAGATCAAACATGTCATTAGAAGGGACGCATACCTTTTATTTTTGAGGTACTAATTTTGAACCTGTCTGCAACACACAGGTGGATAAACACTGAAAATCAGTATAATATTGAAAATATCATTAACATTTCAGAAATATTTTAAGTTAATATTAATGAAAGATTTTTAATCCTTTCAGAAGGCAACTGATGGGAAAAAAGGTCTTATGATGTTCCTCCTCTGATACATAAACTTTCTAGCCAGCGTAGTACTGTGAACAACAGTCACAGTTTGCCAGCGTGAGCCCAGTGGGTGCAAAGACAAGAAAAATCTGAGGAACTCAAGCATAACAAACAAAAGAAACTTCTCATGCCAGGGTAAGCAGTGCTACAAATACAGCTTTACTCCAACAGTGAGGGAACCTCAAAGACTCAACAAGGTGTGCAGACAAGAACACTGAGAAACCACACACATTCTTAATTTCTGGAGAGACAAAGAACAACTGATGGCACAATGAAAAAATCCATTTCAACACACTAGAAAGCTCTCTGTCTTGTCGTTTCTTTCTCTGTGCTTGTTGGCATATAATGGAGCCATGTTTACTCTGAACCATGGCTAACCAACTACAAGATTGCTTTTATTAGCTGAGCTTAAGCAGAGGGATTAAATTTTTTTTCAAAACCAGCATCTAACCTGTAGTGAACTGCTAACATCAGTTATGGGTGACTGGTAACACACATTATATTACCGAGTAGTCGAGGCATAGATCTGTTCATGTTTTGGTGCTGAACACCTCTTACGATGACTGATGATTCTCTCTGATGTTCTGGGGGAGGCACAAATCCCCCTTGCACACAAGAACACAGAACACTTCTATGCTTGGTTTGACCAACACAGAAGGACAAACTTCATTACAGCTTATTGGTTATAATTTACTTATGAGAAATTTTCAGACGGAGGCCTAAACAAAATGTGAGATCAGTACACGCTCTTCATTTCACTGCCAGCTCAATGCCAGGGTCAGAGACCAACGCAGAAGGGACTATGCAGATCTAAGGCTGCAAGTCAGCCTCTGTGCTGGGGCTCAGCAGGAGCAGCGGAGGTTCACCCACACCCTTCATTCCCGTCAGTGTAACCTCGGGCAGTTTAGCGCATCAGAAATAGTGACACAGTCCATTCTGCCTACACAGGTTTAGAGCACAGAAATACAGTGGGTATAGCTGTACCCACAAAAACATTCAAGGAAAAACAAACAAACAAAAAAAGAGACAAATGACAAAAAGCAGAAAAGTATCACATTTGCTTAAGGAAAAAAAACATAGAGCCAAAAAAAGCTCTATGAACAGTCTTAATGAACTAACAAAATGTACCCGCAGAAAACATGGACAGCGGGTCATATTACACGTCATACACAGAGAGTTGCCAACAGAAAAACTTCTGAAGTAACGAACTGTACAAAAGGTTACAGAGCAAATTAAAACACAATGACAACAACCCGATACCACGTTAATGTGGGTATCAAATTGATTTATAGAGTTCAGATGAGACTTAACACTGACCGACACAACTAGGACTTCATAATAGAGGCAAAGATTTATATGCAAAGAGCTGTTCTGAAGTTATGTGTACTTGAAATACAAAATATTAACCTAGTTGCCCTGGAAGAACCAAACAGCAATAAGCCTGAAGAGAAGTAGTAAATGAATCCTGCTATGAGAGCCAAAATACAGGACAAACTTAAAAGAAGTGAGAATTGAATTCAGCTACAGACTTCCATGAGCTGGCAACACAAAGCCAGAAAAAATATAGCAACTAAGATTAAGTCCTGAGAGCAAACAGCAGGAGCAGGTAGATCAGAAATGAAGGCACATGAAGTAAAAGTCCCAGGTAATCTCAGAATATACTAATTGAATTCTTCTGGGTTTTCATTGCTGGAAGCAAACTTTAGAGCGCTATAGCAAAACGTAGGTTCATATTACAGGGAAAGAACTAAATATTGAGAAATCGTAGGTTCTGACAAATACAAATATATGGCACTTGTCTGGAAAGTGGCAATACTGACAAAATTACTAAAATTGACCACTAAAAAACAAAAATGCCAAGCACTCCCAGTTGTTCCATCAAAATCCCTAAGCTAAAAGTACAAAAACGCTGATAAATTTGGTTCATAGAACCTTGGTTTCATATAGGATTATTGTCCAGAAGTGCAAGTTAAAAAATACTAAACCACATTTTAATTGCATCTTCTTTCCCACTAAAGGTTTTTTTTTTTTTTAAATTTCTTTTATTCTGGAACATTTTTACCAATAATAAAATCTTCAAAGGTGCACAAGCGACACACACTCCTGAAATTAAGATTGGTGCTCCCAAACATGGCTCAAGCCACTTATGGTTGTTTGCATCCCAGACCTTCAGAGAAACTTACCTATTCCTTTGCTATATGCTTAGCACTTCTTCACTGCTTAAAATGCGCTGTCTAGTTCTTCCTCAAATATGTAGGATGTGTACATTTTAAGCATGTGCATGCACGTGCATATATACAAATACACACACACATCTACATATGCATATACAAATACCAAATTTCTCAGAACAATTCCTTTGTATTTGAATTTCAAAGATTTCTTAACACAAACATGTAGACAATTTCTTTTTCGAATTTCATTTGTAGAAGACTTCTGATGGCATCTCTTTCGAAATAGATGATATGTATCAAAGTCAATTCCATACATACAGTCATCAAATATCAAAGTAATCACCCATTTCTTTTCATTTGGCTCCTGAAAATACCAGCAACTCTAAGACAAACGTACTGCATAAAGCATATTGTATGTTCTGCAGCACAGTAAAACCAGAAAATAGACTCCAGATGTTTCCCCAAATCCTGCCAAAAATGAAATTTGAAGAAGTGTTGAAAACCAAGCAAAGTTGGAAGCCCTGACTTAAAACATGTAGGAAGAAGAGGCACAAGGAATCTGTAGCTCTGTTAGGAGTAAATTTGTTCTGTCTTCACCTACTAGAAAAGAAGGGTCAATCCTGAATAACTGTAAATATAGCAATTACGAAGAATAAAACCTCTCATTTTCTTTCTGTTTATTACTTCTTTAAAATTACACCTCAGACCTTCCACAGACTTCAGCCCGAGAGAACATTTTCAACAGCTTTCACTCATTTGAAAGACTAGATTTCTTTGGAAGACTTAGTTTTTAGCTATGCTACAAGTAACACCGAAAACGGGACTCCTAATTTTCCTAATTTGTAATTTTCTCATGTTGGTTAGCACCACAACATCAAAATAAACTAATTGATATTGCATGAGTCCTGTTTTGCTGAAATGCAAAGTAAAGGAGGTTTGCTTAAACAACCCTTCAGTAGGACTGAGCGTTGGCTTTGCACTGCACCAGATGAACAGTGTTTTGGGCCCATCGTTTCTCCTTCGAGTGCCAAAAAAAAAATACCTGAAGCATAGTCGCTTACTAAAAGCATACAACTACTGTCAAAAACAATAATCAATAGAGGTTCTTGAGCTGGGACTCATCTGGTCCCATAAATCCTGCAAGACCACTGCAACTGATCAAAACATAAAGGAGTAAGAAACACTTCCAGAGGTGATTCACCACAAGTATCTCAGATATTTAGCTTACAATGAAAAATTTGTCTTCAGGATGTGTCCATCTTTGTCCCCTAGACACAGAGGTAGTCTGGTCTGGTGGGGACAGCAAGAAGAATGCAAGTTGCAATGCAAAGTACTCAAAAGTGCTTGTGTCAGCAGGCGTTTTTTGGGGGGAAAAAAACCAAACCAAGCAAACAAAAAAAGCCTTGGATCCACTACTAATTTCACATACTTTTTCCTCAAAGAAAATTTATTGCAGGGTATTGTTTAATGGACTGCTTAATACCAGCATGTATTTTCAATTTGGAAATAATGAACAAAATAACGGAGAATTTGAAATACAAGAATTTCTAATCTCTTTTGTCTTTCAGACGTATGTACAACAGTCCTCAACTCAATCAAAGCATATTCTGTTCCTTACTTTATCATACACAGACAGTCTACTGAACTAATACTGGTTATGAAAAAACACAATTGTTTACAGAAGCGTAGCTTAGACTGAACTACTACAGTCAGGATATACTGAATTGCAAAGGGGTAACACAATTAGTTATTTTACCTGCATAGCACTTTTCCCCAGCTTAACCACTTCAAACAAAGTGACAGGGTCCCCTTCTCCGTTCTGCTGAGGGTGGCCATTAGCTCTTCCACGACTTGCTCCTCTGGCTCCAGATTCAGAACGACCCTTGTCTGCTGGAGACTTCCGAGGTTTCTTAGTGGCAGACTGGGCAAAGAAAACCAGCAGAATGAAAGTATATTATAGCCATATCTGAAATCACTCAATGTATCGTTATAAATTATGCATAAATCTTACACACACATTTACACACTCACACATGTATATACACACAAGTGTATCGTAGAATAAGCCAGGCTGGAAGGGATCTCAGGAGGTCTCCAGCCTGACCTCCTGCTCAAGGCACGGTCAGCTGTGAAATTCAACCAGGTTGCTTACAGCTTTATCTAGTCAGGTACATATATTTTTATTTATCAGTAGTTGTTGAGGAACAACATAAAAGCCACTGTCATGTCATGTCAACACTCGTATTAGTCTTCTTCAACACAAACAGATAGAATCACGGAGTCATGGAATGGTTTGGGCTGGAAGGGACCTTACAGATCATCTGGTTCCAACCCCCTGCCATGGGCAGGGAC
>Ga0181612_117968_pt1 | contig 16754 bp, 11 predicted proteins | sample HoacroProtozoa21_FD_119630 | JGI IMG/M metagenome (GOLD analysis project Ga0181612, IMG submission 119630) | Hoatzin crop microbial communities from Cojedes, Venezuel. Combined Assembly of Gp0051906, Gp0051904, Gp0051908
TCTGGAGTTTATACATGCCAAGTTTTCATCACCATTCTCTTTCTGTGGCTGAACATTCCTCTTTCTGCGGACACGCTCTTGCTCAAAGTCTCCTTACAAAGACAGACCTTCCCATCTGCTGATGCAGCATGAAACGCACGGGTATGGCAGGCTTCAGCAACAGAACTGCTGCTTTGCAAGACAGTGTGGTCCAGCCATTTCACCTCACCTCACCACAGCTGCACACACATGCCCTGACAAGAAGCCTTCGCTGCACTACTCCTCTGGTGGTAGCAGCCCAGTTTCCACCCAAGGCAGCGAGCAGGTACAGAAAGCTGCTTAGAAAGCATTCGCTACTCAAAGGCCTTTCTTCCAAGGAACGACTGGGAAAAAGGCAGTATGCCAGATAGGTCCTTTCTTCAAGCAAGTGCCATATGAATCAAACGAAACTGGCATTCATAAGGCTGCAGACTTGGTCCCTGGTAACATTATGATTGAAAGATCAAAAGCGTTTCTGAAGCATTGCATGTGTGCTAAGGACAGGTTGACAGACTTCCAAAGGTTACTGGTGATGGGAAATAATCCCTTAACCAGGGAAGGTTCTTCAAGGGTAGAAGAGAGATTGTATCTGGGTTCAATTCTATTCACCACTACATCTGGAAATCAAGAAAAATCGCCACTGATGGCATTCAAAGGAGACACCTAGAAAATGATGAGTGGCACAAGACAGGCATTCAGATGCACCGTGGTTCATTGAGGCAAAAGCATTACAGCCAAAACTAAGAAAGAACAATGCCTACAGAGCAAGAGGTGTTTTTTCCTGAAAAGCAGATACTTAAAGAAAGATTTCAAGTCACTGTTATTGTGGGTGAAGAGCTGAACTTATGCCCCTAGTGCAACAATATGTCAAAGAAGAAATTAATGAGACCCTTACATGGTCAACAGAGCAACAAGAGGAACAGCTTCTAGTTTCTGTGAGCAGAGCAGATGAAACCTGCACCACAGTGTTGCCTGCTCATTTGATGTTCACATCTTTGAAGGACTGCTAGTAAACTGAAGAGAAGACATAGGTGATCTGCAGAGCAATAACCTGCACCTGAGGAACATCTCCCAGTGACAGATTTAAAAAATCTCCGCAGATGCAGCTTGTGAAATACAACTGAGAAGCTACTTCCCATACAAGTATTTTATTCTGGTGAGACATGAAAACAGTAGATCCCAACAGCTCATGCTGTCTTCACACCAAATTTTTCTGGAAGAAACACTTCAGCCAAATATAAGTTATTGGGCTAAGTAGCAATGTCAGGGCATACAGGATAGCAGCAAATAGCATAACTGAAAGAAAAGCTGTAATTGTGTCTGGAATAATACAGGAGGTCAACCTAGCAGACCTATCACCTCCCCTAAACTGAGATCTATGATTCTTCCTACCTTCCCAACCACCTTCTGTAGCTTTCTTGTTTCTGCTTCTCATTGACTGTTCAGTTTTTCCTGCTAACAAGCAAGCAGCCTCCCCTGCTGACAAACCGCTTTTACTTCTGCTTGGCTGGCTTTTTCTGGGACATAAATGAGAGCAGCACTTGCCAGCTGCCAGCACAGCTGTTTTGCTGGCAGGATCCAAGACCACCCCATTTGCCTAGCACATCTTCCCTGTGCGCTCTTCTCCCTCCCCAGGATCCCACAAAAGACAGACAAGGCCGACCGCACTCTCAGCAGAAATTCATAGAAGCTGCTGATCTTCCTCCTGTGACAAGAACCGCAGTAAACCTCAGCACCCTCTGCCCTTACACCACGCGCAGGCACGCATGCGCGCATCCTACTTATTTGATATTTTGACCACTATAACCATTTGTGTTAGCATTAGGAGGTAAATTTGCTGTACATAAAACCCGCTATGGAGGACATCAAGCAAAAAGCTGGAGTGAATTAACATGCCTTCATTTCTTTTCTTAGCAAGAGAAGTAGGAGTTAGGAAGATCAAACAACAATGAATAAAAGGAGCCTTCCCTACACTAAATTGATACCGCTCTTTTCTTCTACAATTACATTGCATAACTTGCAAAATTAGTTATCTGGCAGAGAGGGACTAGAAACACACCTCCCACACACCCACCAAGTGCCTCCCTCCCCTCTGCTCACTACAGATGATCCTTTGATTATTTTTTTCCCGAGATTAAGATGCGTTTTACCACCCATAAGAAAAAACATGATTTCTGTTGAACAAGAGCTGCTTAGTGATATCTATTTTAATGATTATTGGGTAAGATGAAGCTGCTTTAACTCAGCAACCAGGCTCTCAGCAGAAATTTTGCCTTTCCTTACACCTAACAAGATGTGTTTCATTTTATTTCTGAGTTTAAGGGACCATCTCTGATAAGCACTAAGGAGAGAAGCACTTGTGATACAATCTGTAAGGAAGTACGAAGTTTCCGTTAAGACACAGCTACCTAGTGACATCTGCTTTTTGCAGCTGTTGGATAGCACTGTGTAGGCAACACCTCCATGACAGAGCTACCCGGTGAGAAGCAAGTGATTTTGCATCCTTAGAGCAAAGAAGCTTCTTCACATCATCTGAGAAGAAAGGAGGAGAGAAGGTAAAATTCACAAAATGCAGTTGCTGAAACAGTTGTGTGTCATGTACACTCATCATGTGTGTGACTGTAATGCTTTTTCATTTACCTTTTGTTGCTGCTCAGGTAATTTTTAAAGCAGGTTTAAGAACTCCTGCATCGTCAGAAGTGGGTGTACATGAGTTCTGTGAGCATATGCTTTCAGTTTTAAATATTTCAGTATATTATGCTGAAGCTAGATAAGATTCAGGTATGTCTAAGTGCAGTTGTTGCAAAGGTGTCATCTCTGGACCACTGCATCAGTTTTGTCTGTGTGACTTGTAATTCAGTTTAAATTCCTCCCTGTGCGTAACAGAACAGAACTGTAGGCTGGAGAGGTTTTATGCCTGGGACTACACACAGTAGCAGTCAGGTTAATGACAGTCAATGTTTGTTGATACGTAGCAGCAACATACAGCGCAAAGACAAATAAAGGTATGATACTCACTTTTCTTCTGCTTTCCATTCATAAAAATAAAGACAAAAGGGAAGGACATAACTCAGGCTTAGAAAAATTCTGGGATGTTAGGCTAAAAAAATGACACTTGCTGTGATGTGAATAACACACACGGTAATACATCATCAATGTATTTGCACTGCGTCCAAGCTACTCACCTCCAAGTAACATCACTTAAAACTCTAACTATTAGAAAGAACATACATATGAAAATGAAAAATTCCTATTATTCATTTAGTCACTGAGGACAGCACTTACTGAAAACTCATGTCAGCTTTCAGTAAGCTTTGTTTCATTAGAAGGAACTCAGATGCATTTTTGTTACTGTCATCTTACAGTGATGTTTGCCTGATTGGAAAGGTGGGTGAAATCCTGAACTGCTACAAACGGTGACTTTGCTTTTTACTTTACTCCACACAGGATTTATCCCTCTCTGATTTGATATCTCTATCTGTGTCTTTCATTCCTATTTGCTTTTCTCTCCACCATTTGAACAGTGTTCTGTGTGCTTGACATCCAGATTGCAGTGTTTCAGGGACTAAGCACACGCACATTAAGGACAGTACATTTCACAAGTTTGCACATGCATCCCATAATTGTTAGTGTTTGAGAACCTGTAATGAGAAGTGCCCTGGAACTGCAAGTCAGTCACCACTAGTGATTCAGGCTCGCAGAGTAACCACACGGTCTTCACGCACTGAAAGTCACTGACATTTTTATATTCTTTCGTTCTCAGGAACTGGGGGAAAAAACCATGAGTTCTTCAAGTACAGAGTCCTCTGAAGTTGAGATCTCAACCTGGTATGACTATTATGATAATTATAATGATGCTCCAAAACCATGCAGTAAGGAAAGCGTCAAAAGGTTTGCAGCCTCCTTCCTACCTGCTCTGTATACCCTAGTATTCCTGGTTGGGCTCATGGGAAACATTCTGGTCATTGTGGTCCTCTTCAAATACAAGAGGCTGAAGAGCATGACTGATGTGTACCTGCTAAACCTCGCCATCTCAGATTTGCTCTTTGTTTTATCCTTGCCCTTCTGGTCTTATTTCACAATAGACCAATGGGTTTTTGGAACTCCCTGGTGTAAAATCATTTCATGGATCTACCTGGTTGGGTTTTACAGTGGGATATTTTTTATTATGCTTATGAGCATAGACAGATACCTGGCAATTGTTCGTGCAGTGTTTTCCTTGAAAGCAAGGACTGCCTTCCGTGGCTTGATTACTAGCTTTGTTGTATGGCTCATAGCTCTTTCAGCCTCAGTTCCAGAACTTCTATTTAGAGAATCTTTCAACGAACATAATTATACTACCTGTAAGCCAATATATCCAGGCAATTTCACCGCATGGAAACTTTATTCTACTTTGGAAATCAACATTTTAGGGCTTCTAATCCCTTTTATAGTTATGACATTTTGCTACTCCATGATCATTAAAACATTAGCTCACTGTAGAAACGAGAAAAAGAATAAGGCTGTGAGGATGATCTTTGCTGTCATGATCGTGTTCTTCTTCTTTTGGACCCCTTACAACATTGTTATTTTCTTACAACTGCTGGAAATTACGGGAGTCATTAGGAACTGTCAAGTGAGCAGAAATCTGGACTATGCTTCCCAGGTAACGGAAATCCTCGGCCTTTTTCACTGTTGCCTCAATCCAGTCATCTACTTCTTCATGGGAGAAAAATTTAAGAAGTACCTGAAGATGCTCTTTAAGAACTGGTGGTTACCTGAAGATATTTGCAAGTGGTGTGGAGTTCACCTCACTTACCACACTGAATCTACCAATTCACTGCACACACAATCTACGGGGGATCAAGACGCTCTGTAACGTGTTTCAGACCAGCCACTGAACTTGCCAGCAAGCGAACTGACAAAAGCAAGAACTTTGAAAAGCTAAGCAAATGCTCATGCATTTAACAGTAAGCTAGTGCTGGATAGTTACTTACTTCAGCTTTGATTTCTGCCTCTAGATTTTCTGAATATCATGACAGAAGGTGTCCTAGATGTGAAACGTGGGAGATGGCCACGCAAGTTTTATCTGCTGTGATTACAAATCACAGCTCAGATATAACAACAACCTCAGCTCTCTACAAAGCACTATGCTGTGCTGCTCCTTTTTCACCAGCATCAAGACAGAGGTTGGCCTGCATGGAGGGCAGAGGAAAGACAGCTGCTTGTCATCAGCACGCACATTCATAAAATATATTCATTTATTCAAGAAGGAGACGTACTTTCGTATTCTACAGTTGATCTGTGTAGGACTTGTTTGCTCTGACTCTTCACAAGCTATTAACAATACCTGCTACTGTTGAATGTTTCATCTCAGGGAGAGGATACACCCTCTGTCATTAAGAAAAAGAACAGAAAATATATTCTTTATATGCACAAAGACGCAAAGCAAATGCATTACATTGTGTTCTAGACATGTTTTCTCTTAGGTATATGAGTTGCCACATATGTCTATGTGTTGGTGTATATATAAGCATTTTGAATTACTTTATCATTGTGATTCAGGATAGCAATTCTGTATTTTAAATAACATAGGAAATGTTTAAAATGTTTTTGAATAAAAGTGTTTTAAATAACTTATTTTCCAGCATATGTAAATAAATTTGAAGGTTCTTGGTTAAAAGTATATTTTTTAAAGTGAATGTTCTGTGTTCCACAAGAACTTAACCCCAAGACTCAATTTTCATTCACTGGAGATGTATCTAGCAAAACAAAAGAATGTAAAAACAGAGACTGCGTAGAAACGGTCTGTAACTTAGAAATCATACAAAGAATCCTAACATTTGAAACTTTTGATAACATCAAAACACGAGGAGTGTGATGCCCCAGTAGCCGCTCACAGATCTACATGATATTAATCAGAGATCTGGACAGGAAGGAAACTCACACAGCAATGTTTACATTTTGGCACAAAAATAATATTAAAAGAGGCAAAAATCAGTAATGTGGTAGCACAAAGAGTTAAAAATACATATTGGAAGATACTTCTGGTGTCTCTTTTTGCTGGACGACAACCATTCAGCAGGAAAACTTATTTTTCTTAGTTTGTCAATAACAAAGTCCCTGCTCAGCATTCAGGCAGACAAGACATTAAAATGCATCAGGAAACGGCTAGAGAAGAAATGTAAAAATATTGTAGTGCCATTCTTCTCATCACCCTAAATAAGAAATATAAGTGGAAGCTCACCTCCATGTGACTTCTCTAATGATACAAGACTGAAAATAAAAACCAGCAGACTTCAATACTCATGCACACACATATCCATCATAATTAATTTCGGGAATGCATTACCACTAGCAGTTCACTGAGGCTGACAAGCAAGGATCTACATTAGTGCAGATAATGACAATAGCTGTGGAAGACATCACTTGCAGTAAGAAAGCGTCTTCCTTCCCAAGACTGCTCTTACTACTTAAAATCTTACAAGCCACTGAGTATATCAGTTGGAAAAAACTGCTGCAAGGGGTGGGTTAAGCCATCCATTACCTGTTTTGCAAAGGAAGACAAATTGCAAGTGTCAGGTTCTCCCACGTCTCATAGACGTCACTGAACCCAACAACACGCCACTCTCAAGCCGGCACAGCACATTGTCCTCACAGATGTTACACTGACAGCATAGGTACTGTGAACTGCTGAGCTATTCATCCGTCAAGTGCCCAGACTAACCTGGAAGCCAGATAGCGCACCACAGTTATTTTTTTCTTGGTGCTACTCTGTGATCCTTCTAGTCAGTAGGAATAAACGGGTCCTTTTGAGAAACCTTGCTTTCCAGACCAGGGGAAGCGCTGCCTGTGCTGGCCTGGCAAGAATGATGGTCAGCAAGCAAAAAGCAAGCATAGGTTCTTGCTGACTGTGATGTCCAGGGCTAAGAGCAGTGCTGAGCAATGGCACAGGCCAGCCTGCAGGCTGATCCAGCTCTGGGCACACACCCTGCGGTGGGGGAGGATGCAGAATCTACTCATGTGTGGAATTAACCGGCCGCACCCAGTGGCCGTGCAGCATTGCCATAAATGGAGCTAGCGTAAAGCCCCTCTTCCACACAAAACTCAAAGGTGCTTCATATCGCTGCACGGCTTTGTGCCCCACAGCCTGTGCACGTGTGCCTTCAGTGCAGAGGGTGCCTGATGCAGCCAGCGCTCCCCCCAGGTGAATGTTGTCCTTGTTTCTCTGCCCAGATAACCTCTTCCAGTCCTCCCAGAAATAGTCACAGCTACTCAATGTGTGTGCTGGATAAGCAACCGAGCTGAAAGTGGTGCTCTGAGCAGTTTTGCTGAATTGGGTGCAAGGGAAAGCTCACCTTCAAGTGATGGGCTCAGGAACTGAGGTCCTGGGACTGGAGCTCAAACACGTGTGGCTTTCTCCTCTGTCACCTGCAACTAACCGTCCTGCCCCATGCACTGAGCTATAGCGGATAATGCCGCTCTTTTGAGAGAGAGCTTTGAAATCTGCTGATGAGAAAGGATAATAGTATTCATAAAGACAAAAATGAAGCAGGGATTTTCAAAATGTCAGTTGACCAAAGGTGTCATTTTAGCTGAACAAGAGTTTCCAAACAGTGAATGATGGTATGTACAGATCTACTGAACCATGAAAGAGAATGGACAGACATGTGAGTGAAGCAAAGCTGACTCATTCTTAAACCCACATTTTTACATCAGGGTTCCTCGGAAGACCAGCCTGCTCAGTTGCACTAAGCTGCCATAGAAAGGCAGATGAGGGGAAAAATCAGCTTAATTATATGAAATACAAGTAACAACGAACAGGTAAAACCAAGTTGTTTGGTTTGTTTTCATACAGCGCTTAGGCCACCAGTCACTCCTTAAACATAAAGCTGAATTACACACTTACCTTTTACTCCCGAAGACAGCTTCATCCCTTTTAATTGTGCAGAAGCAGCGTCACATTCAGCAGCCTCCTCCCAATCTGCTCCTCTCCGTCTACAAGCAGCAAGGAACTGCTATTCTCCTTTCTACACTATTACTGTTTGTCACTGTCCCAGCACCAGCTCTGCACACCTGGTCTGAAGGAGAGTACCATTCCACAGGCGCTCCAGTGCTCCCCTGTTACCAGGATGCTTCCAGTCTAAAACTGCCAGGAGGGATCTACACTCACGTGTTTTCCTCCAAAAGTTCTTAGTGGTTTCCAGTTTTATCCAACATCTCTCTCAACACAGCCAGAGACCAGCCTCACCAACTCCCATCTCTTATGCAAATATCTCCATTTGACTTGATTTACAGTTAGAAATCAAGGGCTATTTAGTAATGTCAATCAAAATTATTATTAAAATGGTGCTTAAGGCAATGCCTACAGAGAGCTCAACAGGACTTCGCTACTCTAGGCATGAAAGAAGATTTAAGCAGGAGACTGGAAATGAATAGTCAATATAACTGTGGGGAGATTTCTAGCATTTGCATAACTGATAAAACCATTCAAAGGTGATGCAGTGCTGGTCATATCTGCAGTCATCTTACTGTAACAAAGCAATGATGAATGCAGCTGCCACTGGCAGTCACAAAGAAATCACACCTAATGGAGCAGGCACCATCAATGATGAGACATCAGGTTAAATGCTTCCAGGACAATTTTCTTTTCCAGTTACACAGCAGCAATGTCCATCAGAAAAATGAACAAAATTCCATCAAACGAGACAGTTATTGAATCAATGACACTTCTCACAGGGATAAGGCTCAGAAGTGGAAAAGCCCTTTTTCTATTCCAGACCAGCAAAATCCAAGTCCTCTGCAACTCCTTGATGACTCACCAATGCTGCTGTTCTCTTTCTCTTGGCAGAGCACATCCCTCATGTGCTTCCCTCAGAAGATGACTACTGACAGGCCACACTCAGACTTTTATCTTGATTTATTTCTGATCCTCCTTTGAACTCTCAGAAATGGTAGCATGCATATGATATCTCTACTGAAAAGAGTAATTAATGTCATGTCTTCTGCATCACTGGCCACTTGACTTTGTTTTCAAAAAGCTGCTGTCTCCTAGCTAGAGGAGCTGAGGCACAGAGCAAGACCTTCAACATTATGAGCACAACGCACAATTTTTGACAGAATCTCAGGGCCCTCCTAGCTCTCCTTGGCGAGGATTTGCATTTTAGCTTGGTGAGGCTCCAGGTAAGAGCTGCTCACACTGTGTCCTTTCTGGTAGCCAAATCTGAAATGGCCCAGCCAGGAAAGTCCCTATCTGGATCCAGGTTCTGTGAGAAGGACCACAGGTTAATGTGAAGGGTATCTGGAGGCAAGTGGATGAAGATGACCAGATAATGCCATCTTCCAATAAAAGATGTTCTTTGGTGATGCAGAGGGTGTTGTCTGTCTTAAAATATCAGAAAACAAGGATTCCTGTTTGCAGGTGACTGAAAGAGAAAAAAATTCATCCTCTGTGTAAATGCAGCCGAAATACATGATTGATCAATGCATCATACTCCTTTAGGTTTTGTGCTGTGTTTTTTTAATTTCAATTTATCTTGAAAGAGATGAAGTTTGTCTGGGTTTTAGTTTCTTGTTTCAGAGTAACAGCATGCATTTAGTCTACGTAGCTCAGTAACTGCACACTGTAAGCTTTTTGTGATTTCAGGTATTGCAAAATAAAAACTATTAACACTAAGAATTTTTTAAAATTCCAAATAATGTTTGTGTTTCCTTGATTTTGCTTTTAATGACTACAGCAAGTAATCAAGAATCTGATCTGTTTCCACAGATACGAAACCCTCATAAAAGGTAGTCTTTGTGCTGCTAGCAACCTGTAAGACAACAAGACTGAAGGAAGACTGACGTTACTCAAAAGAGGCCAGAGGCATTTGATCATCATTCTCTGAGAAGCTCCAAGCAGCCAAGTTCAGGAAGAGACTTCTGTACCTGTGATACCGATTGGAACAATGGATCGACAGCCCTGCATGAAAAGCATATCTGTCTCTTTTGCACAGGGACTTTGCACTCCTTAAAATATCTCTACAAAAGTGTTGTGGTTTGGGCAGGCAGATTGCAGAGAGGGTTGCTCCCTGACTTTTAACCTGATGCCATCACACACGAATAGAAAGAGCAGTACTACCTAGTAGTAACACAAAAGTATCTTAATCAAGCGAAGAAAGACGACAACAGATCTCTGTACTTGCTCCTAACTGGTAAACTGAAATTTGACCACAAGTAAGACCATGACCGCAGACTCAGTGACTTGTCTTTTCCGCTACCAAAGTATGTGGGAAAGGTGTAAAAAGAGCACAGAGAAGAAAGAGAAGAATGGCTTTTCCTGTTGTTTATGCCCTTGTCGCTCATCCACAAGCACCAGGAATGGAAAGAAAATAAGGCTGGTTCATTGCAAGGAACGACAACACTGCAGGCCCTGCAGACAAACAGTGCTGAGAAGCCGCAGAGCACAGGTCTGCCCTTGCTATAAAAAATCTTGTTTACGCTTTCTAGAAGAGAGAAACCCATAGCACAAGGAGTCACACAAAAACCTGCAACACTACAGAGAAGCGGCTGCAGAGTTTACAAAAGGAAAGAAAAAGGAAGTTTGGATTTAGGCTGTTTTCTCCTCAGTTCTGCTTCACCAACCCATCATTTGCATAACACAGGTCAGTATTCGCTTCCTTTCCTCAGAAATATCAGGGAACCTCCAAAATCCCCCATGGGGAGACCAGCTCCCATGTGCTCCTGCTCTGGCTTTTTGCATGAATGTATGTGCTGCAAGCTCCTCTCCCACAGTCAGATGGAGTAAATCCCTTCGTTTCCTCACCAGCTTAAGCTCACGTTCTTTGCACATAGTGGTCACGCAAGTAGGATGTCCATCTTGCGACTACAGTGGCAGAACATTCTGCATTTGAAAAGGCAGTTTCATGAAAACCTGAATGTTGGAAAGAACAGACTTCTGGTGGCAGCTGCATTGGCCAATGACCATCACCTTTTAATCCAATGCTATTATTTGTTCCAGCTTCAGATTAAAACTATTTTAGAGTAAGCACAGCTCATTTTTCAACATTATTGAAATAAAATATTTCATTATTTCTGCTCTGAATTTTATTAAAATTTTATTCTGATAGGGGGAAATAATTTCAAAAGTCTTCATGTAACCAAAAATTGTAGGATGAACTCATGGATTTGTCTTATTTAAAACACTATATTTTGTTAACAATTTTAATACAATAAATCTACTGCATTGCTCAATCTGTAGTTTATTCCACATAACCACAAGAATGTGCCAGAATTCAGAAAAAAGCTAACATTAGAAGAAAAATTTCAGTGAAGTGATGAATGTTAATATAGAAGACTACCAGACAGAAAAGAGTTTTTTTGGTTGTAGGTGTTTTTTTTAAATCTACTGACTTCATTAATGAGAATTTGACTAGCAAATGAACTTTTGTTGCTTCCATAGTGTAAAAAACTACAGCATTTTATAGACTATCAAAACGGGACTATGTGAATAAAATTTAAATGACCAAACATCAATTTAGCATTTATGAAAGGTCAACTATTAAGTGATAATTATTTAACAATTTGTGTCAGAGACTGAGAAATGAAGGTCAGCACTAGATATCCAAGATTCTGCAGAATTTTTCTTTGCACGATTTTTTTTTTTTTTTGTAATTCCAGGAATGAGGAATGGGTTTGTACAGAGGCAGGGCAACTACTAATTGTGTCATAAACAGAAAAAACAGCCCTCCTTTTCTGTAGGGTGATTCACAATAAAGACCTCAGTCATAATATACGACAATGCGGCTGGATTTTCAGGAGGGCACGTGCCCATTCATGAACCATCGTGCCAGCATAAACTACCGGGTATGTATAGGCTGCCAGGTTCTTGGAAAAATGTGAAGAGAGCTCTAGAAATGTCAACTCAGAAATACACAGAAATAGCTGTGTAAAAGCTGATATGGCCTAACAATGGAGCAAATATGTATCTACTATCAATGTTCACTTTAGTGACCCCTCCTAAAAAAATCTGCCACTTTTTCTAGACCTGAGGCCACAAGATTCTACAAAGTTACGGCTTTGGCAAAGGCAAAACAAAACACAGGGGAAAAAAAAAAAAAAAATATCATGAAATCCTTCACAACAAAAGCCACATCTACTGGTCAGTGAATGGCACAAGCTAGATGAGCGCACTCCAACAAAAGCAGCGGCTGAGAACCTGGTACATGAGACCTCGTACAGACCCACCAGCCAGACGTGCCCCGTGAAAGAAAAGGACATTTCTCCTTTGTGACAGCAACTGCAGACAGTCCCACACAGACAGACTACAGTGCACGTGGGCAGAACGCAACTGGCCTCGTTGTGTTTATGCAGACAATGGTCATGTTTAGATAAAACCTCATGGTTTATTACCCGCAGCTTACTAGATGGCTTCCACTGCCTGCATGGGCTTCCTTATCATTCTGAGCCGCAGACTTCAAACCAGGCAGAAGTAGCCAAACCATGTCCGTCACTAACTATCTACCAGAGTTGATATGCCCAAAAGAGACTGTAGCACCCTCATCCTTTACTTCTCCCTGAAAAAAAGAGGCAGCTTTCAAGGTTCTGCTTTCAGCCTTACCATGCATCCCAGTCAATGCAACTCTTGCATCTGCTACATAGAAAGCAGGATTTGCCCTCCTTTGTAAAACAACGCATTTTGCAGATGAAAAGTACTACAATGAAACTAAGTACTTCTTGTTGTACAGACAAAAATCTTTATCTTCACTGCTAGATTTCTTGCTTTGTCTCAACACATCAACAACCACGCACACTCTTTTACTCATAACCCAGAAAGTTTCATCTCCTTCCACAGAAGATGAAAACAACTTCTTAATGCATTATTTGAAAAAAACCTTTCATTCTGAGCAGTTTCTTCCTAACATTTCTCAGTCAATGGATGATTGTTGTCCTGAATCATGAAGGTTTGCAGACAAAATCCCTACCCCTTTTAGACTTGCTTGCCTAATTTACTTCACGTTTTGACATTTCTAATCAGCAGGGGCTTTCACCAATTTGCATGAACACTCTGAAACAGGTAGCAGAAAAAACTAAGTACTTCATCACAACAGGAACATTCTTTCCACGTCAAACCAGCATCACATGTTCGCATCAAAAGGCATACAGCCTGACAATAAGTGAGTAATCCCTCAAATCAAAATACACTATGGAGCACAGACCAAGGTTGTTGAAAGAGAGCTGATGCTTTTAAATAATCTCAATTGCTGTACACCAATTTGCATTGCAGAGTGTGAGCTTTAGAGTTGGGGGGGGGGGGCTGTCTGCAAACCGAGTCAAGGCAAGCGAGTAGTGAGCAGCTGAATCAGCAAAGTTGAGTCTGTTCTACTGAAAAGAGTTTAAAAGCACTGAAATTCCAGCTCAACTTCGCAAGAAAAGCCGACTTCATGTGAAAGTTTCAGGTGCTGAAACTCAGAAAGAGATAATCAGGTATGTTCACCTTCAAAGGAAGATACAGAGCTAGATGGACCTTAGTCAAACTCAGTACCATTATTCAGTACCATAATTCAGTCAAACTCAGTACCATATGAAAAAAATACACCTTTATTAAATAAGAAAACCAGTGACAACAAATAATATGAGCTGAGCTCTGTGTATTTTTGAAGTCCTCAGCCTCTGAAACAAAAGCATTCTCATGTACTGCACCAATGGGGCAGAGCCTTGACAAACTCATTACACCAAGAAGAAATGGTGGGAATCCCTGAATGTTCTTTCGCCCACCTTGCATGACAAGTACAACAGCACGGTTGTATTTCTGAAGAAGGTACTTGCTCACCAGAAACCACAGCAAAACCAAATCAGACATCATCTAGCCTTATTATTTTGTGACCAAGTGAGAGTATCTGAGGCATAGCAAGGACTGTCAGAAAAACCATCGTTTCTACCTTGAATTGCAAGGATAAAATGGAAGGCAAGACAGTAATAAGCAGCTGGGGAGCAAGTACCAGCTAGAGGCATTCACAACCTTGTGGTTAGGCAGGTTTCTGTTAGGATTTAGATATATTTTCCCCACCCTGCACATCCAGCCAGGGGAGCTGAATCTTCACCCCAGTTCACCTCCTTTCTTTCCCGTAAAATTTTCCACTTTAACCATGAAAATCTGAAAACTAGAGAGCTCAGCACCATTCAGCTCTGCCAGTTCAGTGAGATGCAAGGCCACAGCCTGTAGCTAGTTGGTGGTGGCTGGAGGCACCAAAAGGGAAATGATTTTCTTTCCCCTCTCCACTACAAACCTGCCTGGGTTTGAAAAAAGAAAAAAACAAAACCAAAACCAAAACAAACATCCCACTATTTACCCAACAAGTTATTATGCTTTCCCCTCTGTCTTAACCAGGCTTCTCATCCAGATCATGTTTTGTAACACTGAATATTCTTGTTTGCTTTTATCTCCACAGTGCTTAAGCATTCCATTTCAGCACTGTTCCTGAAGGTACAGTACAAAGGAAAAACAAACTTCATGCAAGTGTGCTACTACTGTAATTTCATTTCAGTGGCTTTGCACAGACTGGCTTTTTCAGAATTTTTTTTTTTAAAAAAAGCACCTTTTGGGCAATTTCAGCATAGCTAGCTTCTGCTCTTGCATCTGAATTATCGGCATCTTATGTCCAAAGTTCTCTATTTCCTACAATGGAAGAACAAGCTTAATTTGGGAGGGGGTGGGGAGTTCCTTTTTTCCGGTAAAAGACATTCAGAGGAGTCTAAAATCTGGCTAATACTAAGACACCAACTGTCTTTGCATCAGACAGTTAAAATTAGAAAGGATCCGCAGAAGCTCCAGGCTTTCTTCAACACCTTTGAAGGCTTTGAGTCAAAGCAAACAGACCTCAGAGGTTAGACTTCAAAAAGTGGAAAAAAAAAAAAAAAAGCTGCTTCAGCAGATACCAACCAGCAGCTATTTTCTTCTATTTCAACACAAGCTAGGTGGACTCAGTGCTTTAAATACAATGACGTCTGCAAGTGTCTATGTCTGTCTGTAGTCAACTCACACTGTTTTAACTTCAGCTTTTGAAGTTGATACTGCTCTGGATCAAAGGACTAAAAGCACAACATAGGAATGCACGGTAGTAGAAGTCACTGCTTTAACACAATTTTGCAGGAAATCACGCTAACTCCTCACGAGTTCAATACTAGGTTCTCAGGTTCTTCAGCACTCCAGATCTACCTATTCATGATTAGTGCAAACCACATCCTAAAACTGAGAGGAAAAAAAGAAGTCAGAAAGCTTGAAAGAAAATATGTGAAGTGTGTGCATGATCCAGACCCATCTCTCAGAGCCTCAAGTCTTCTGGGAAGCCTTGCCCGTACAGTGGAGTGTTTCAACATCCAGAAATAAAATTTAACATGCAGGAGGCAAGAAGATAGAGCAAATTTTCATTCTGTCCAGCTTCTTTATTATCCCATACGTACCTGCTGTGAAAATAGCAACTAACATTTTCTGTAAACAGTAGAAGGGTTACAGTCTAAAGCTCAGCAACAGACAGGGCACGAGCAAGGTTAAGAGTAAACTATCAGTTTCTTTTCCTCCTTCTCCTCAACAACTCTACCTACGCTTTAGAAGGCCCCTTCACCTGTAGCACAGGAAAACGTCCAGATCCTGCAGCCACCACACACTACCATTCAGCTTCTCCCAAGGCAAGTGCTTTGGAGAGTGCTATTGCAAAAGCCTACAACCAGGGGAAACCTCTGGCTAAATTTAGACTAGAGATTCATAAAGAGTGTTCACTCTGTGCACCCAACTAAGATTTGTAGGACTTGCAAAAAGGAACCTCTGAAAGGGATTTGGAAGACAGGAGAAAGGCATAAGCAACGTGGAAGCAAAGGCATTTTCATTCAGCTTGCAAACTAATGATGGATAGGTAGAAGGGGTGGAGATCAACTCCACTTCAGACAACTAAAGACACATTGAAGGGAATTTTTTTAAAATTTCTCTACACATAAGACTTCACTAGTGCAACACGAAGAACCAGCAAGACTTAAGGAAGGATGAAACGGAAAACAGAGAAGAATAATTTCATAGAATCATAGAAAGTTTTGGGTCAGAAGGGACCCCTAGAGGTCATCTAGTCCAACCCCCCTGCAGCGAGCAGGGACACCGCTAACTAGATCAGGTTGCTCAGAGTCCTGTCCAACCTGGTCTTGAATGTTTCCAGGGATGGAGCCTCCACCACCTCTCTAGGCAATCTGAAAGAAAGTTCAGTAGTAGTGGAAGACTGAAAACAAAAGGATCTATTAGTTCTAATTTAACACGGTTTCACAGCAAATTTCATTTAAATTTTAAAAAATTTAATTATAGTTACAAACATACTGTGAGTTGAACAGTTCCAAACTTGAATGCTATGTTGCTTGGTGCTGCAATGTCACTTCCATCAATAAACTAAAATGATAAAATTAAGAATAACAAGTATTTCTGAAATTATTGACAGTTTTTCCTCTTAAACTGGCTGCATAACTCAAGATGCCTGGGTGAGAGAAGAGGTAGATTTGAATCTGCTTAGCTTGAGTATCAAATTGAGCTCACATCAGCCACTTCCTTCTGTGTACCCATGCAGCAAAGGACTTAGGCAAGGGACAAGTTAGAGTCACAGAATCACAGAGTCACGGAATGGTAGGGGTTGGAAGGGACCTCTGGGGATCATCTGGTCCAACCCCCCTGCCAAAGCAGGGTCACCTACAGCAGGCTGCACAGGACCTTGTCCAGGCAGGTCTTGAATATCTCCAGAGAA
>Ga0181612_174078_pt1 | contig 16753 bp, 10 predicted proteins | sample HoacroProtozoa21_FD_119630 | JGI IMG/M metagenome (GOLD analysis project Ga0181612, IMG submission 119630) | Hoatzin crop microbial communities from Cojedes, Venezuel. Combined Assembly of Gp0051906, Gp0051904, Gp0051908
AAAAAAGTCCTAGAAGACAGGGTCAGAAGATGATCATTAGAGTCACAGAATGAAGCATGAAACATATTACAGAATACCAAAGTAATGCCCACCTTCATATGTATATTAGGATACTCCTATTAAAAAAATCAGTATTTTTTTCCTTTTTTTTTTTGTTTTGGTCTGGTCTTTTTCTAACACTCTATAAAAATTGCAGATGGCAGGCAATATCTTAGCCAAGGCCATATCCCTTAAAACTCGATTTTTGCTGAAACACAGTAGAAGATGCTCATTCCATCTCTGTCACCTTGTCCAGTAAAAGTACTGGCTCCTTAAGTATGTATGCAGTTGTGTGGAGTGTACATCCTGTCTGCTGGAGTTTGTACGACCGTATCTGCAGTCGGAAATGAACTTCCCATGGGATTTAACAACTACAGGTATTGAAGAGAAGCTGTTGGTTGCATTTATATGTCTTATGCATGTGTCACGTGCTTGCGCTAGTAAATGTAGAGGATCTTCCTTGTGCTGTCAGCTGCTATGTATGTGCGTTTATAAAGCTAAGCTACTCTTGATCTCCCCAGCAACCTGTTTACTGCAGAAGCGTGCTTTTTACCTTATGCAGAAAATTAGGTGGAGAAACACACAGAAAGCAACAGAAACTATCAAGTCTTTTAAAATGGATGCCTGTCATTTGGTGGTTTGTTTTGTGGGGTGTTTTTTGTTGTGGTTTTTTTTTTTTACAGCCTTTATCTACTAGCTGTAGCTGTTGTGAACTAATGAAGGAGGTGTTCGTGGCTGAGCAAGGGATGTCACGAGGAAGAAGTCGCTGGGAGTCTGCCTGGGTGACAGATCCATCTGTTTTCTCCTCGAAGAGCATCACATACACTCTAATGAGCAAAAATGCCCATCAAACTCTGCAGCTCCACTTGGGCTTTGGAAATGAAATGAAGGTAGATTTAGAGAGGGAAAATACCAAGGTTGTTTAATCATTCTGTGATTTTTATTCTGTTTTGTTATTAACTGTATTAAGGCTTTTTCCCCCAGTTAGAATCATCATCTTCTGTGTGTTTCAGAGCATAACCATAAAACCTAGAAGGGGGAAAAAAAAAAATCCTCTGTGATAAAATATTGAAGTGGAGTGTTTTCAGAAGCCAGGGGGAGTAATGATGGGGGCAAGTGACGTCAAATTTCTTTTGACAAGAAGATGACAAGAGATGAGACTGAAGAGATTTATGCATACTTTGGGAGGAAAAACCTGAACAGATACATCTGATAGCTGACTTGGGATGAGTCATTCACTCTTTATTTGCAGTGAAAAGCTACTTTAATGATTTTAACATTTATCCACTAAATTTTTCTCCTTGATCTATAATTCAAAATGCTATATCAACTCCTGGAAGGTTAGGACACACGTTTATTTTAATGTGGAAGTGGATCACCAGGCTGTTGCATCACTGTGGTAATCTCAGCGCTGGGTGGAAGGTTTTAGTAAGTACCGAACTTCTGTGGAAAAAAGGCTCGTGCCAAGGCAGTTCTGGTGGAAGATATTTAAAATAATGATTTCTGATGCTGAGTCACAGTGTTGTCACAGTGCTATTAATAATAAACTGGGAGAACATTTGTCTTGCCATATGCGATGAGACGAAATAGTCCAACGTCTGCTGCTGGTATTGGATGGCATTATATAATGTTATTGCATGAGGCATATACATTTCCACTTCCCTCCTATCCCTCCTTAAATGTACAAGATAGATTTTTAACTATCTGAAGAAAAGGAGTGTTCTTAGAGAGAGTTCTCTTGTTTTCTTTTGGAGGCTGTGGCAATTGTTGAGGCTTCTTTCTATGCCTCAGTCAAGAAGATTTAGTTTAACTGTGTTACGTTTTGTGCACACACTCATATTCAGAAATAAAATGTCTTTAATTTGATTTTAACTTAAATTTCTTTGGAAGTCAGGTAAAGAAAATTGAATCAAGGCATTTTTAACTCTTAATACAAATGTCTGAATAATGATTTAATGCAATTTAGATAAACCACTTCATAAATTCATTAGGATTAACCCTTTTGCTCCCATGCTGACAAACTTAGAGAGTGCTCCATTCACACTTTGTAAGGCATTAATAACGGGGCAGTATTCGGGAAATCTGAAGAATTTTGGCACTAATTGTGAATCCTATATATATATTCAGGTGAAGGTATTTACCTGCATGCTGACCGGTAATGAATCCTTGCTGGATTTTGTCAGTGACATTTGCCACCGTTTCAAAGCATTCAGCTGCAATGCACTACACAACGGTGGAGATGACACAGAGATCTTAGATAAGACTCTCTCTTCCTCCGTGTTAAGATTTCAAACCATAGAAGACTTTGGAAAGCCAGAGAAGAGCGTGAAGCTAACCTCCTAGGATGGGCTTTATGAGGCAGCTAGAAGACAGTCCTGGTTTGACTGAGCCACACAAACCAGCCTAAGCCTCCCCATGTCAGCGGTGAGAAAACCGCTGCGCTCGCCGGCTCTTGGCAACTTGTAGCATGCATCTGCTTGGGTTTAAATTAGGTTTCAGTCCCCCTCAAAAGCTGAAGGGTACTTCAGTTTGGCCATTTAGGTTGTCTTTCCTGATAAATGCCTCTGCAGTACATCTTCCTGAGTTTATTATCTCCAGAAACGCTTTATATAGGAGAAAACAGAGTTCCTGTGTTGTTTTATATCATCTGAATTTGTCATCCTCATCTTCCAATAGGTAAGATTACCTTGCCTCTCACCTCCTTACATGTCTCTTTATGTTACCTTCTTCAGTGTGTCACCTGTCCCTGGAGGAAGACTTAGTCTCTCCCTTTTCTACTAAACTTTCTAAAATTGCCCTCCTCAGTAATACATTGGTGCCAAATATATTCCATAACTGTCCCACATAATTTGGCAGCTATTTTAAAAATAAGATTGCATAAGGATTAGCAAAGCCAACTATCTGTAAATATTAAAGATGGCTTAACTAATGGGTAAGATATAAGACAACACAGTGACTAAAGCAAATATTTAAAATAGAAAAGCAGTGTAGTAGAGTTGCTTTCTATCTCAATCAAATAAAAATCTTAAACAGCTATCCTGGTAATTTTTTTTTTTTAAATCAGTTTATTCTTATGCTGAGATATGAAGGAGGAGTTAGATTTTAAGATGAGGGATTGGCTCTCATACTTTAAATGATAGCCCTGTCCTTTTCGCTAATATTGTAGATATCTTTGCACAGTATATTTCAGACACAGCATATTTAGCTTAGGACTATAGCATCACACTATTGCCAGAGAAGAATAAATCTAGCTTCCATGTCTGAAAACTGTACTGGGAAAACCCATTAAAATAAGGAAAACTGAATTAGGATTTTATGATGTTTGAGAAAGCTGCAAACCTGAGATAAAGAATTCACCTTTTTCTTCTGGTTAGGCACAACATGCCTCTCAGGACAAGCTTGCATTTACTTCAGTGAAATGTGGATCAAAAACAACGTGGGTGGGAAAAGGAAAATATCACCATTTCTAATCGTGCTGCTGTCTCGTTAAGGATAGACAACATCCTGATTCTAACTGAGAAAATATTCTTTATCTGTTGCAGAAGTAAGAACCTCAGGCTGGCTGAATGAATTTTTCCTTGTAAGAATACTACAGTGCTAATGACAATAACAATAAGGAAACCAGCAATTCAATACTGGAGGATGCTGCCGAGGAAGCACTGACATAAGGGCAGGTAATTAGTGCTGCTGCTTCCATTAAAATTAGGAGGAGAAAACCTGAAATGGAGTCACTGGAGCAAAGGGATTTTTAAATTGCGAAGAAATCTTATTTACACTGTGAATCCAGCTGAACTAAGTAAGGTAATCAATATAATGGGCAAATTCTATTAACAATACAAAAAAACCTGACCAAATAATTAAATTATAGCAAAGAAGAGTAAATATTTTGAGGAGAGGGAGAAGGCTGACAGAGCCTGAGTTGGTCAGTGAAGTGGAGTTACTGTTCTTCAGCTTTTTTCTGCCTCTCTAAAATAATCAAAGACGTAATGCTGCGTATCACTTCTAGCAGTACAGAACCTTTCACTATTGCCCAGATGAGACGGGGCATACAAGTGGGAAATGGGAAGAGAAAAATGAATCTGTTTGAACACCAAAAAGAATTTGATTCAGCTGAAGTTGGAAGAAAATTTCAGGTCAGGCTCGCAGATCCTTGATGAATTATTCTGATAGAAAATAGACCTGAGTGGACACAGTTTTCTTTTTGATGTAGCACCAGTGAAGCCCAGCAAGTTAGAACAATGATGAGTTTGGCACAGACTTGTCAATGAATATGTATAGAATTAGCCAACTGGTAGGAGTTTTTGCAAATTCCAAGTAGTGTTTTTTATTCAGAGAATGGTGATTTTGTTTTTTCCCTACCTTTGTTAGCAATAGACTTTTTTTTTCTTCCAACTTTGAATTATGTTGTTTGATTTAATGGAAAATTTTGAACCTCTTTTCAGGTCAGGGATGGGCTATTGCTCTTTTTATATAGTGCCTAGAATAATGGGTTCTTGATCTTGATTGGAGCCTTTCATGGCTTCAAATAAATTGAACTATTTTTCTTGCTTATACCTTTGCCCTTGTGTCTGGGGAATTGGGATAGGGAGGAAGGACTGCTTTGGGTACAGTGGCCTGCATGCTGGGCAGTAGAAGAAAAAGTGAATGAGAATTCACATATTTGGTAAAAACCAGATATTTTCCTTACAGCATTACCTGTTGCAGAAAAAAATTTATTTGGTTTAATCTGCCTTTTTTTTTTCCTTGTTGCAATCAGATTAAATGTAGGGTTTAGTTTTGTGTCAATATGAAAATTCATTAGCATAAATTGTAAACCCACTCTTTTTCTAAGAGTGCTAAGTTTTCTTGTTATTTCCCTTTTAAATGGAATCCTAAGGGGAAAAAATCAGACACCATGGCATAAATATTGCATTATACTTAACTGATTTATATTTATAAAGCTAATTCCACTTCTCAAAGCAATTCAAACAGGAAAAAGGCTTCTCTGTTAAGGCTGTTTTAGAAGTTGGATCAAGCATGCCAATGCAGTCAAAATGAACTGGGGTTTCTGGCTTTATTGTCTCATTTTTTACATGGCCTCTTCGCATTCTCTCATGTTATTTTTTTCAGTTTAGTAACATACTCCAGTGAATTTCTTCTTGGCTAAGAAAGTAACTCTGTGCAAAATACACATCTGAGGTGACAGCTGCTTCTGACCTTCATGCATATTATATTATGGACCTGGTCAACTTAGAGCTCTGGAATATTGGAAATTTAGCCCTTCACATTGTCCCTGTATTGAGATGAGGACACGTGAAAATTGAAGAGCTTTTCACAGCGTAATATAAATGGCTGGCACAACAAGGCTGATCCTTCATAGTCACTTTGGTACCAGATAATGTCATAGGAGGTCAGATGTATTTCCTGATGTAATGTGGAGTACATCAAGTTACAGCAGGGATTAATGAGGCCCTCAAAGAGCTTGGTTTTTCATGGTCTCTTTTATTGAGCAAGAGAGATAGATAGTTGTTAGTTTTCAGAGATTAAAATATGAGAATCTTTAATTGAGATATCTGGTATGTGCAGCTGTTGTTGAGTACGAGTTAGCTGTAACAGGGTATTAAGAGCTTTCATGAGCCATGAATTTGAAACTCTCACCAAGCAGGTGGGAGGTAGGAGCTATTTAGATGAACTTCATCTCAACTAGCTCAGAGGCAGGACAGGAAATCATAAATATGAAATATGACCTCTGAATAACTTCTAATTGATTGCAATTTGCAGCAGAGCAAGGGAATACAGGTGGGGTCTGACATCTGGCATAGAGACCTGTAGCAGTAACTTGGGGCTGTTTGTTCCACAGGATGGGTTCAGATGGCAGTTCCAGGTAGACAGACGAGTCACTCTTAGTTTCGTAAATGTAGATAATGTTGCTGTGTTGTGAAGGAGATGGATTAGAGTGAGAACTCTGGAAATAATCCTTACAAGACCTGCCTAAGGCTGAGTGTAGCTGCTCTTGTCTGGCACAGAGAAACAATGGTTCTTTTTGGTCTCTGGAACCACAATTCCTACATGTAAAACTGTGAAATCACCCACCTCAAAGCCTGCTGAGATGGGCGTTTGTAAAGAACTGATGTTGATTAGACAGAAAACTGTACAGTTATGCCATGTATTGCTACCAAAGAAAAATGGATAAGCCTTCCAAAATGAAGAAAGCGCATTCTTTTAGACTGTAGTCTATGGAGTCTTGCTGTAGCCTTTTCCTTCCACCTGCAGTCAGACATGTTCCACTGTCCCATCTGCTGCTGGTGTTTTCTTCTGTGATACGACTGCATCTTGTCCATTCATGATAAGGCAGGACCATGTAGTAGCTATGAACATCCAAACAGCCTGCATGAGAATTAGTTGTCATTATTTTTATCAAACTGCTATGTCTCTGAATGAGTGTAAATCATAAGTTTTAACCATGCCAGTATAGGTTCTCATGTGCTGGCTACGGAAGTGTACTTGGACGACTGTGTGGACGAACCTTTATTCCAGTGGAAGCTGTTTACATGAGAGCGTACTGTGGTCATTAGGCAAAGAAGAAGGGAAAGTTGAGCACAAATTTCTCTCAGATTAATACTGCTAAAGATGTCAGAAGGCAGGCAGGAACCATCTGTTACAGAGCAGGTTCTGCTCCCCACTAAAATAAAGGTTTCCTTTGGCTCACTGCTTTTAGGCTCCCTAGGGTTTCTGTTTAGGACTGCCCATTTGCTCATCATCTGAGGGTGTCGTTGATTCCAGTAAAAGCAATGATGTTTAAAATATTTTTTTTCTCTCTTTAACTAGCCTCTCTCTCTCTTCAAGAATGCAGTTAGATACTATATAATTTTCCTAGACCAATTTTTTCAGTCCCTTATTTTATTTAACTATTCTGTGATATGGCTAATACAACATCTCGTGTTGGGTATTTTATTTTGTCTCTGGCATAGAAAACCATTAGCCTTAACTCAGTAACAATTTTGTACTATTTAATGGTGTCTAATCCATCTCTGGGATTAACAGTGTGAATGCTAACCAAGCTTTTGCAAGTTTTTTCCCAAAAGCCTGGTAGAAGTTCATATTTTATGTAAAATATAAATTGTAAGATATCATATATTTTGCAAATGTAATTCAGAGATATTCATCGCCTGCTCAAAACAGGCGTATTTCACAGCCTTGACTATTGCAATTTTACCATATTCCAGCCTAACTACCCAAGGTTACAGTGGTCAAAGCATCATTATTCTGCTTCCCCATGGTGACTTATAAGCAATTGAATTGGGAGCAGGGCAGAGGCAGCAATAGATTGGCAAGGACATCTCACTGCCTCTAATTCACTGGAATTGCGTGAGCTCCATGGACTTTACAAGATCCAGTCTGCACTAAATCATGGCAGTCAGCCTCAATAGGACAGATGCTTTTAATCAGAAGCTTAATATATCTGCTGGGTAGATCATAAAGTAATAGTCAGAGAAACCAGATTTTGGTAAAAAGTTGCACCCCTATACCTGCTAAATTGAACAGGTAATGTGTACCTAGTGCTTAGGACATTGCACATCAGAAAGGCTACGTAAAATAAATCCAACACCCCACACAAGCAGGGTCAGCAGGAGGCTGGAGTCATCTCTGCCGTTGGCTGAGCTGCTGGAAGCTGGCAGGGGGCTGGAGACGACAAGGTGTAGAGGAAAGCCGGCTGGCGCGGGGAGCAGTGCACGCAGTGGCATGGTAAGCAGTCCACACCAGAATCAGCCTCATTTTTCAAGACTTCTACTGAGTTGGTGCTGTACATAACCTGCCTTCCTGGTGTATGTCATTACAAAATATACAACAGACGTGTGCTCCTGCCCAGCCCCCTAAAGTTTGCTTCCAACCTCTCTCCCTCATCTCTGTTTCCAGGCTCATGTCAGCAACCCCTTCCTAACCTCACAGACCTGCCACTTCTCGTGTGGGAGGCCTCACCACTCTGGTGTCAATCCCCAGCCATGACCTCTGGATATTTTTCCACCTTATTAACTTCCTTGGAGGACTGAAGGTGTAAATATCTTTGCTGCCTTTTTTATAGCTCTGAATTTCACGTGCCCTACCCCTTCCCCCGTATTAAATCTGTTGACTTTATAACTGCCTTAACTTCTGTAAAGCATTTTGGCCTCTAGAATGTGTGAATGTATGGTCTTTCAGTAGCATTTTAAAAATTGAAATTGGAAAAATTTCTAAAGATCACAGAAGAGGGAAGGTAGCTTGGGGAAGGTGTGAGGGTAGACTTCTGGACACTTTGATGGGCATTGCTGTAGACACCCGTGTGATGTTCATTGTGTTGTTCTGAGCATCCGTTGAGCATGATTGTCCATCCCACGTAAGGGCACAATGAGAATTAGCTCTTCCAAGTGGGAAATTTTGATGAGGTAGAGGCGGCGGCTGTCTCTGAGTGAGTATTTTTGAGTGCCTACAACAGTGCAAACTAGAGCCTAGAGGATTTTAGCCCCTCTTTAATACATAATTCCTGCTTCTATAGCATAATGAAAAGTGTTGCAAAAATCAGAGAGTGCCATACAATGGCAAACAATAATTTTTAAAATGTTTTTCTTCTGAAAATAATTTCAAAATTCTGAGATGTATCATTCACAGAAATATACTCTGAGATGGAAGTTCATTCACAAATAATTGTTAGGCAACTGGTGATTCTTAAGCAGCATGTAAAGTGTAATTATTGCAATCAACACAAACCTGAAATCAAACTTTGTTTTCCAACAACATTCCTGGTAATAGGCGCTCGAGTTTTTAGGCAGGGCAATAAAATGGTCCTGAAAAGACTCAATGAGCATTCTCAAGACACTAATTTATTATTTTGTTTTTCACTGTTAATTTAGTAACAGCAGAGCCTTACTGAGGGAGAACAGCACTGCCACCCCCATATCCTCCAGCTATCACGACCTAGGCTACTACCATGGTTATCTAAGGATTCATACCTAGATAGCCACTTGCTGTTTATTGTGTCAGTAAGAAGGTGGTTACTGACAGTGTCCTTGTCAAAGCTGCTATAGTGACAAATCTCATCATCGCTGTAACTCCCAGAACTCCACACTGCAGAGGGATATTCTCCAAACAGATCTGTCAATTCTTGGCTGTGGCAGAGCTAAGAGTTTCTTCTGAATCGTTCTCTAAACCTGTAGTGTTATACCAGCTGCTTGCAACAATACAGAGTCAGATGGGGGAAACTAAGTGGCAGGTTAAGATATAAATTTGTGCCCTCCTCAACATCTTCAGTACTCTTACAGATGCTGTCTGTTCACAGCTCAGCTGCTGATGTCAAGTATTAACTGAGATCAACTCAATCTGCAAAGGCTCATAATGCTCTTAATATCTCAATACTGACAACCCCCTGCTAACAGCCTTATTACTATCCTTAAGTATGGAAGACAGCCAGTTTTGAAACAGAAATAAATCAGCATTTTTGTCATCTGTTTGGCTTAACTAAACCACTGTGAAGCTGCCAGAAGAAAAATCTGAAACCAGAATGTGCCTCTGCATGCAGGAAAATTACCCCTTCCTCCCCATTCTACTCCAGAAATGTCTCTGCTGGACGAAGAATGGCTAGCTGCACTTGTGAACATAATTGATTTTCTAGTTTGGCCACTGAACTGAAAAATGAAAATATGTTCATCTTGGGTCAATGTGATTTTTTTTTCTTTTTCCCAACTGGCTCTGGAGTTGTTTTCCTAGTTATAAATTAAGGATGCAAAATCAGTCCAGTGGTTTCCAACAACTAGAGACCCATCTTAGTGTACTAAAGTTTATGGCTTTTCTGCATATATAGAAAATGTCCATCTCAAATTTGAGATCTCTTGTCTGTATTTATGCTGCTGATTCTTTTCACCTCTGATTTACTTTTTTTCTTTGATTCTCAAAAATGATAACATCTTGCAGCATTCTGTTTTCCTTGAATTAAAGTCAATAACCACTTTTTCTGATATCGAAGATCACACTTTCAATCAGATTATTTCATTCAAGCTGCCTCTTATGACTTCTCCAGCTTTTCCTGAGTACTTATTGATTCACTATTTAATTCTGGTTTTCTTCCTTGTTGCACTAAAGGGATTTCAATGAAGCAGCCCTAATTCAGTGTGCCTCACCCCCATATGTGGGTTTTCTTGAGGTGCTTGGTCAGCTAACACAGCATTTGAGCCCTGAAAACTTTTTCTTTCATTAGAAGAATGCTAAATGTTGTGAAACCAGCTTCAGAGTTAATTCTAGAAGACTAAGATCTCTAAATGAATCGATGCCATCTTGAAAATCACAAATATTACATCTTTAGGACAGAGATTAAACAGCGGGGTTAAAATTAAGCAGCTGCCTAGAATTAAGCACTTGCATGTTTGCATTTTCAGCTCTCTGGACAGTATTTTTAGTACTTGTGAAGGGATATCCATAGTCTAGTGTGGTGAATAACAATTTGTGTTGCATAAATCCTTTTTCAAAGCTGAGAAAACAGACAGATGCTGAGAAAGACTTCTCTGAATCATCTGTAGCATAGAAAATTACAAAATTTTTGTATGAAAATATGAAAACATAACTTGTCAATTTCTGATGAGCAACTAAGTCAGAAGCTCCTGTACTTAATAATTATTTCTTTTTGTACTAATGCAAAATTCAGCTATATTAAAGGAAATCCCTCAGCTTTACAGCTTGCTAGACAATAGTTTAATATATTGCTTTTTTTGGTTAGCCATCTTATTACTGGATAATTTGTAAAATAGCAGTTTGTCAGGCTGATCAAACAGGGCTAATTTTAGACACATTTTCTACTTCAGTGGTTTCTATTCCTTCATTGTAATATTAGTCTTCACGTAACGGAGAGCATCTGTGCTGTAAGTCCTGTAGATGGCAATGTTACACTGGTATAAAAACGAGTGGAAGCCATACCTCTCAATAGCTTCACTCTCTGAATAGCTTCACTCTTTATTAATCAGTGAAGAAAGGCATTAATAGCAGTTCAAGATACAGACTCTGAAACTGCTGCAGAGGTAAATATCTATAAACACATCATTAGCAGTAAAATGTAAGCCTGATTGGATCGCTGTTGTTTGTTCTTATACGGACTTACTGAGGAATCATGCTTGCCAGGGTTTTTGACAGCAATTTTACATATAGTTCAACAACAGCCAATTTGACCAAATTCTCACCTGGATTAAACTGATGCCATTCATTCGAAGGGTTCATCAGCATCTAGGAGAGCTGTCATTGTTCCTGTTAGAAGTGTGGCATCCTGTTGGACCAACTCTGACCCTTTCCTGGCAAGAACAGTAAAATTTTTATCAGTTTTTGCTTAGTTCATGTACGTCTTTTGTTCCATTTGCTTGCTTTTTCTGAACGTTTTGTTGAGTCTTGTTTTGTTTTGTAGACAATTCAATCAGTTCCTTTGCATACAGGTTTTGATCCAGTCAAGTACTTTAGTATCTGTACATAAATGTCTGAATTTTCATAGCTTCAGAGATTGAAAGTTGCACACATATTTAAGAAGCTTTGTTTTAAACCAGACACTTTCACCCTCACTTTCTTAAAGACAGTCTGTGGTTTGGGAAAACATTTAGTTAGCTTACACAAAAAAAGAAGTGAGTTGGGAATCCAGTCCATGCACTCTGTGAGTTAAAAATCCAGTCACAGAGCCTGCATAGCAAGTATTCAAAGCACTATCCAGGACAGAGAGTTTATGAGCAATCATTAGGCAGAAATATATGTGAACAAACCATCTGCTCTGTAACTTCAAATAATGAACAAAGCAGCCACAGAAGTCAGCACAAAGGAATTTTGTAAACCAGTGATGACCCTAAATTAATCAAATAAATTATTCACTGTGAAATGCTCATCCAGCATACAACTGAAAATACATTTCTTGAGGCCAGGTCTTCATGTAAACAGGCCACTACTGTTCTGTAAGCATCATCATGTTGCAACTTTATTTGCCATCGTAAGTAATGCAGTTGTGGAATAGTGTTTTATTGGGAGGCCTGAGTAACAGTCTGCAAATGACAGAGTTGGATGCGGCTGTTTCGTTTACTGGGTGTAGAGGTGACTGCGCACAGAAAATTACAAGCATTATTTCAGAGCATGATTTATTGCTTTTCTCTGAAATACACACTATAGTGAAACCTGTATTCACCTGGGAACACCCTTTGTCTTAAGTGACCTTTTGCATGTATCTCCAGGGTTTTTGTTGCAATTTTGTTTGACCTTTTGTTAAAACCAAAGCTCTTCTAGAACTCTGATATTTGGCAGAGTGATTACTTAAGAGAAGATTCATTGGAAAAGAGTTTCGAAGGCACCGGCAGGAGCAGGTCACTGGGTAACCATCAGTAGCACACAGAGCTGTGCTATGTTGTGACTCAACACACATGCTGTACGTTACTGAGGTTTTTTTCTTGACGGACCAAAACAAGTCAGTTTAATGATCGGGAAGAGAAACTCAGCCACAAGCTAAGGTGAATGGATTAAAGAATTGCACACTCCCAGCTTTTCTGCTCAATCTGCACTAAGAAACTTAGCAAGTGTACATGAAATGGGGATATACACCATGTTCTCCTTTGGGGGAATGTGGATGCTATGCTGTGCTAGAGAAAATAACAGTTTATTCAAGAGATCAACACAAAGACGAATGGGAATGACGTCGTCCATCTCTCATTCCCCGCTTGGTTGCTGGCTGACATCACACTGTATGTGGAGGGGAATTGCATGTACATATGCATTTGGGAGAACAAAATTTGGGGAGGAAGCTGTAAAACAATTCGATGCAGGTGAGGCTTTACTTTGGAGGCTGGTATTTTATATAAATATTTTTTTGAACCTTCAGAGTGAACTCCCGTCTAACGGTAACAACAAGAATGCCTCTAAGGCTTCTGGCAAAGCTTGTACTTCTGTGACTACAAATCACATACCTGACACAATCACACCTCTTCTTTGGCACTGTGCTTTTCCTTAAAATGTGCACCAAACATTCAGGGTTTCTTTCAGTTCGCCAGCCTCCAGACCAATTCTCCTACAAAGGTGTCAAATTTTACATTTTTATAGCTCCAGTCACATCAATGACTTTACATGAACAGCAATCTGAAGAGAATTGTTTCCTTCTTTTTGTTTCTGTCTGAATGCGTTCTTGTATTCATGGAATTATGATATTTTTGGAAACACGGGATAATGATAAAGTAATGTTTCTGCTCAGGATAACTCTAGTTTCCTTGTCTGTCTTGACTTTATTCTAACCTCCAGTGGAGTGACTCATTAAAAACTAAAGCTTCCTTCCCAACTACATTTTTCTTCTCCGTTATGATCCTGGCTGTATGCAGGAGCAGTGCTCTGCTGAAGGCAGATCCACCACAGTGAAATGAGAACATTGAACGTAACTAGAGGGGAAGGGGGTTGTTCTGGACAAAGGAATGGTTGAAGATTTTTTCATTTCAAGCTCAAGTAAACCTGAACTTGTGGGTTAGCTACATTCTGATGAAAAAGTAAAAACTGAGTTGTGAGGGTTTTTTAATTATAATTACATTTTGTCTATATACTGAAACTTTTCCATTTCCTATGGATGTTATAGCATCAGTGAGTCTTTAAATGTATTTTGGGCCTAATCAGAAAATCTGTGTCTTCCCTTCAGCTCCAGGTGCCTGCCTCAGCAGTGAGCCCCTGACACCAGCACAGCAATGGTCTTCCGAGCCTCAGCCTCATTTCACCGAGCACATTTTTGTACCACTCTAAAACCATTAGTGTCAGTGATGTACAAAGATACAAAGGAAATGAGAAGCTAACTGGTCAGAGGATTAGATATTATGTGTTTATAATGTGTCTCAAGGCCAATTGAAGTAGGAGAAAGTCTTCAGTGAATATTAACTCAGGAAATTACTGTGAAACCAGGTAAAGATGAGAAGTTCGTAACTAAGAGTGTCTTGAATCTCTGTCTGAATTTTGAAATGACTCTTCTTATTTCCTTTCTAGAATAATTTGATTAATATATCTCTTGGAGCTGAGCCACTAATTCAAGGAACAAGTGGTGAATTTAGTTTCCTATTTATGGACGGTCCTTTGAGATGCGATAATACTTTCACACAGCTTATCAGTTGTTTTTCAAATGGGATTTTTTTTCAGTTGTTTCACTCTTTTCCTGGTGAATGGCTTGTTGTGATTATTTGTTAGACAATATTTAACATGCAAGTCTTGTGGGCTCATTGTGAACAGTCACACAATGCTGTAACTGTCTCTGTATTGAATAAACATAGTGCAGGAGAGGAGTCTGAAGCTGTCCCTGGGTCTGTGAAAGTCTCAAGGAGAAATAGCAACTTAGAAGAGAGAAAGGGACATTTGGAAAATGTATAAACTATTTTCTTGGCTTCACCAGGCAGGCCTTGCCTAAAGCAGAATTCCTTGAATACTTCCTACTGTAAGGTTTATTGGGAGGGTGCAGAGTTCATCTATAATTTTAGCTATCATATTCTGTGAGATACTCATGAATGTACAGCAGTCAGGTCTTAAACTGGATGTGATTTCTGGCATGGTGCTGGCACAAGCTCTTCGGAACACAACCTTTGCTGAAGCTCTGGAGATCATGCAGAGTACGTACAGTGACCATATCAAGTTCACTGCCCAGTTGCACCAGCCGTGTGTGTATGCAGTGTGTCCAGCCACCCCTGAAGAGTTGTTCTCATTCTGCATGCCCACAGACACTGATTGCTTGTAACAGTGCCTTTGACAAAAAAAAGAAAAAAAGAAAGCTCACAATGGATGCCTGTACTGCAGTGGTCTCAGTTGTGTGACCTTCTCTTATCTGGACCCTTCAAAGAAAGAGTGAGAAAGGAATAAATATGGATTTGTATGAAAACAGTGTTAACATTTAATAGATTCAATAGAAATCAGGTTCCTAAATGATTCTGGAAAATCTTCCCTTTCCTTTGTGAACGAATACTGTCATAATGAGCATTATGCCAAAAGGCAACCGTTAGACTATTTTATGCTTTGCAAAGCTAGAATGACTTGAATACTGTTATGATCTTTTCAATGAGAAGAACACTGCACAGTAATATTTAAACATGTCATTCCTAATTTTCTAGAAATGATTGAAGTATCCCTGTTCTGAAAGCATAAGTGTGTATCTTCTCCATTCTCATCCTGCCCAGAAATTAAGAAATGACCTCTGAATCACTGAAAGTGTTTTCAGCAGTGGGCCAATTTGTAGGTGCTGAGTTCATAAAGACTCCCTGACAAACCACAGAAATCATTTCAGAATACAAGGTGGCCTGAAAGTTGCAAACTGATGTGATAAAATTAAGTATAGTAAGACATGGTTTTATTGTATGCCCTCTGTGACAAGTTAAGAAATACCAGATACCTGCTTGTAATTATAGACAGTATCCAAGTACATTTTAAAAGGAGTGGATGTTGGAGGCATTCAGATTTAATTACAGCCTTGTTTAAGAAAAAGCTCTAGTCTAATTGCAGTGTCATTGTTAGACTGTGGGGAAACTTCCACTGTGGTAGACAGCAGTGTTACACTTGTAAGTACAGGATATTTTTATTTTTCTTTCAAGGAATGTTAAGTGTGTAATATGGGAAAAAAAGGTAAGGAGGTATCTTTGCTGAATCATCTATTCATTTCCTATCTTCTTGAATTACCATTTCTTTTCAAACATACCAGCACCCTACAGGGGCAAACTTCTTTTCAGGAATGCTAAATGGAACAAAGGAAAAAAAAAAGATGTAATATTTTAAGACACACTGCCACGCTACCCATCATGTGATGTGATTTTTGGCACTGGAATAGAGGAATTAGAATAATGATAATTTTCAATTTGGTCAAAATCCAATAATCTTGGTAAATATGCTTAGTTAAATATGCTTAGTTAAATGGAACAAAAATTTGTTTCTTTTAAGCCAGCTCTTTGTGTTTACGTGTTATGTAAAAGTACAATGGCAAGTGTGATAATAATAGTGTAGAAAGCTCCACTGTATTGCATGATACAATTGACTGAATACTCATGATATGCAAACACATATTCATTTGGCCTGGTGTTAAGCATTAGCATTGCTTAAAAGAAGCATTTATTCCCTTAAAAAAAGACATGAGTTCTCTCATATTACCATGAAAAAACCCTATTCCATAAACATTTAAATGCTAGTCGTGTTTGTACGTCTCACTGCTCTGTGGTTTGTATAGCATCTTCTTCTCTTTGTCTATTTAAATTATAATCCCTCTGAAGGCTTATTTTTAGTCTTCTTTCTGAAAACAAAAACCCAAACATTTCCCTCCAACTTCTGACACTGCAGAAAAATAAATAATAATGGTACTCCTCTTTAGAAGACACCGTGGGTACAAAACTCCATGCCAAGGTTTCTCTGTTTACTTTCTCTCACAGGTTTAGGACATGAAGACTGCTCATTTGCAAGTTTGAGGCCAGATGTAATCCAGCATGAAGACCCTAGGACATAGGTAACTCTGTATTACTATGTGTATGCATGTATCTACAAATGTATATTAAAAGGTATCTATATATCATTTTATAAATGGCAAGGGTATGCAACTTCAGGAATGACACTTGAACAGTGTATGGGATTAATACCTCTCAGGTGATTTTGGCTTTATTAATGTTTCAACCTTTGAATGTCTTATTTCACAGCTTTGACTTTTTCTGTCCAAACCTTAGCTGCCTACTTAGGAAAGAATCTGCCTAATTTCATT
>Ga0181612_152017_pt1 | contig 16750 bp, 8 predicted proteins | sample HoacroProtozoa21_FD_119630 | JGI IMG/M metagenome (GOLD analysis project Ga0181612, IMG submission 119630) | Hoatzin crop microbial communities from Cojedes, Venezuel. Combined Assembly of Gp0051906, Gp0051904, Gp0051908
CAAGACAAAGGTGGCACTTTGAGCTCTTGCTAAATGATATTGCAGATCTGATGGGACAAAGCGAGATAAGCTACTCTGAACCTAAACATGGCTTCCTGCCTTCTCAATTCTTGCTGCACTGAACTTTGTCTAAAGTAACGTGCTTAAAAATGTTGGAATTGCACCCCAGTAAGCCCTTATAAAGCCTGAAAGAATAAAATGCAGTGTGTGTGTGTGTAATGGTATGCACACACAGAGTGTAGTTCAGTAGTAGCTTTGGAGAACTTCAGCACGCATTGTCTGTATCATGGAATGACCTCTGCCTTTTTCTACTTTTTATCTTTCATTTTATAGATATGTCAGGTGCATGAATTGTTCTGGTTTCGTTTTCATTCCTTCTTTTCATTTTTTGCTTAGAAACGCGAGGAACCTGGGGTCACAGCAGCAGGTACAAGGTAGCAGCTAATTTGTATTCTGTCAGGGCCAGCAGAAACATAAACTTGCAATTCATAATTAGCTATGAGACACTTGCAAAACTACATTCAAATTGGTGGAATAATTTTTCATTTCACTCTTCACAGTGCTTCTACTGTTAAATTCCTCTTTGGACTCTGCTTCAGACTGTGCTGTGGATCTCGTACTAGGTTTGCCAGGAACAATTTGACAGTTTAAGGCCCTTAAGGGTGTGATCCGATAAACTCTTGCTCTGCTCTTACTAGTAGGATTTCCAAAAAGCTGTCCTCGGGACCAGGTTAAGCAAACATGCCTTCCTCTGCATTTCAGTGGCCTGGGCATATACCTACAGTTCCTTGTTAGATTTCATCTGTTTCAGTAAATTCTTAACAGCACAAGTACACACTCCAATGTATTGTACAAATATGGGCTTTCTATCAGTACGCCTGTGTTTATTAGAGCTGTGGGTTGTTTAGCTGCCTTCTTATTTGCTTTTTTTTTTTTAACTGATCAATGGCACAGTCCCAGACACGTTTGTAGCTGTACATATATTAAAATTTTGTAACCTTATATCTTAATATTGTTCTGATGCTAGGGATATTGTAGTGACAGATATAGTTAGATTCATAAGGTGCATAAGAAAAGTTTGTATTTGACTTCTAAAGAGAAGTGAAGCAGGTTTTTAAGCTTTTCTTCAAAATCATATTACACTGCACCCATTTGTATCACCTTAGAAACCTACTAGAGCAACCAAGATTACCTGCTAGTCGATTTATGTTTTTCCCACATCCAGGGCTCTTGCACTATGCACCCACAGAAGAACACGAAAAAATTTTCTGCTCAGATAACTCTCTTCTAATTGCAGTGTGAAAAAGGAATTGTTGGGTGACATTTTGTTTTTCAGTGAACCAGGAAGCTTAACATCCTGCTCAGCATTTTGCAGCTTGCTTTCTATTGTACTTGCCAGATGAGTCCAGGTGCCTGTAGGGAGCTTTGGTGAAGCTAACAAACTTGGCAATGCAGAGATATCCAACAGAGTAGGATCTTTGTTGGGGCTGAAACTGTCACTGTGGCCAGGCCAACTTAAGCAGTAAATAATGTTATGACCTCCTATCCTCTGTGTTTATTTACCCTTGTGGGTTTTTTCCAGATTTTTCTCTTTATTTTTTGATATTCAAACACTTCAGCATTTGTGTTGTATTTTTCTGAAACCACTCTGAGTCACATTCTGTGAATGCTGCTGTGTAAATCATGTATTTCAATTGATTAACAGTTTAAAGCCTTCTTTCATTGGAACAGTTGCTAAAATTAGTAACACCATGAAGAGACTCTGTCTGTAAGCTATGATAATGTCTTTGAAATAAAACATTAAGTTATTCACTTGGAGCCGAAGTTTATGCAGGCTGTTCTGGTTTTGTTCGGGGTAGGTTCTCAAGCAGATTAGATAGCATTAGTTCATAATTAATGAATGTATGGTACTTTGAGACCTATCGATGAAACAGCAGTAACAACTTCTAACTATTACATTTGTTCACAATTAGAAAATCTAGCATGTTACAATTAGTCTGGATGATTTCATTAACTATAATCTTGATGTGGAATATTATGAACAAGAGCTCCAATCTGAGCGCTTTCAGAGTCACTACTATAGAGATGATTAAGGAAAGTGTGTCTGTTTTGTAATGACATTTAAAATGCATTTTTACTTGGTTATTTTGCAGAAATCAAAATGAAATGCTTCCATCTTCCAAAATTATGCAAAAATCTTCTGCAATCTGCTGTTTCTCTTGTTCTTTCCTCCTTCCTGTTCCCATAACTGAATATATTAAAAGTGAAGTTAATGGCAAAAAAACTCTAAAATTCCAACCTTTCTGAAACTGGACAAATTTTGAAAGTGTTTAAAAATAATAATAAAAATTACATCATGTTTGGCAGTAAGGAGAGAGAATGGTTTGGATTTTACAACGCAATTCAAATTTTGTCTCTGCAGCAGTTCTTGGTCACATTTCAGCTTTGGAGAATTTTTTCTTTTCAGTAACATCTAACATTTTTTACCATGTTTAGTCCTGCATTAGCAGGAGGAAATTCCTATTTCTCTAGAACACAATTCAGCTTTTTCAAATACTTCCCAATTCTTCTCTGAGTTCAAACACTGAGGGTGCAAGCAGGACTCTTCATTCCTTTACGAGAGTGAAGATACTGAGGAATTAACTGTACATACCTTCAGCTGTCTGTTCTTCTGGTTGGTCTTCCTGAGCCCAGAACAGAATTAAACCATCCAGTTTTTACCTTCCAAATACATCTGCAGGCTAAATCCCCTCAGCCTAACTCACTGACTCACAGTAAAGGGCTAAGAATGAAAAAGAGGACAGCACACCTGAAAGGTAAAGTAACACTTTCCTGTCGGCAGTGCATATACCATGTCTGAGGGTGTGTGATGTGGGGAACGTGTGGCTGCTTTGCACACATTTTCCCATGCTTTGTTTTTCCTTGGCTTTAGATAGGCTGACTGTCAGTGGGTGTTGGGTTGAGCCTTGATGCCTAAAGGATTGCAAAACTGAACAGCTGTCTATTCAAGGTACGAAAATGTCTTTCTACCATTTTTCAGCTGCATTAGAGCTGAGCATGCGAGATGCAGATGTGGGAATACACATCACAACATTCATCATGGCACACTGCATAACTATAGCTGTCAGTAGCAGTAAGTCAACCTTTGTGTACCTCAGCAGGCAAAGGACACGCTGAAGCCACTTATTTTGCTCGCTGGCTGTAGAAAGTTACAAACAGATCCTCTTCAGTTGCTGTGATCTGATGCAGAAACATCAATGATGATTTACACCAAAGGCATACCTGGTAAATTTGTAGTCTTTGCACAGAGTGTACTTTCCTCTTTAGTTTTCATTTAATTCTGCATGTGGAATCGGAGTAGTCTAAATCTTTCTAGGCTATACAACTCGTTAGTGGATTTGGCTAGCCTTTGGTGTGAATTGGCATATATTAGACCAATGTGAAACTACTTTGCTAAATATCAGATGGCTACATGGCTTATGTTTATTATACTTAGTAGTGCATTGTAAAGGTACTGAACTTTCAAGGAAGAGCTCCAGTCTAATATGTACTCATCTGGTCTACCTGTAGCTACAGAGAAAAATGTATCACTCACTTTGGCATACCAAAGTATGCTATTTCTAAGCATGTTGCTCAAATTTTATGTTTACTTGACTCTATAAATTCATACATCCCAAGGTCAGTATCTTTTCTGTTTCTTGTTGTAGCTGAGTATGCCAGTGACTGTGCCCTCCCCTTCTTTTCTTTCGAAATAATGATTTTTCATGGTTTTTATTTTACAATCCTATCTCAAAGTATCAGGCACAGATAAATTAATGTAGGGACCCAAGAGGATGATGACAGGAACATGTTACTACTACTTATGTCCTCCTGGGATTGACAACACTGGTCCTGGAGAAGGCAAGATTTCATCCTCTTGGGAAACTCACTTTAAAATTCTTAACAAAATTATCTCTGAGTCTTCCACAGGTCTAATTCAAGTCAGATATCTCTTTTTCTTCTAATAGCTTTTGAAAATAGTGGGAGGAGATGGGCTTCTCTGGTACTTTGCATTGTATAACATATATCATTAGGCTACATATCATGCTTTCCAGCTCTGTATAAGCTGAAGTGTTTGGAGCTCTGAAAGGCATAAACACTTAATTTAGAAACACAAGGCACTCTGCCACTCCATGCATATTTATGGACCTTCTCACCCTGTGAACCGATCGCAGAAGACTTTGAAAAAGTCTGGTATTTTCACAATCCCAGAACTCTGGGACTGTGACAATAAACTGTAATACAGTTTATAAAACTGAGGGTACGTGTTTTACCAGTTCAAAGTCTTTACCAAAAAAGTGTGCCTCTTTAGTTTAAACATAGAGTAGGAAATGTTTTTTCCTTTCTTTAAAGGTAGAGTGAGCTAAGCAGCAAAGATGAAAACAGACTTCTTCTAATCCTAGGGCTTCCAGAAGAAAATTAATACATATTATCTGTTCTTCTAGTCATCTGTCATTCATCATTCTTGTGAATTCAGATTGAATGTAGCTCAAATATCCTAAAATTTCCATTAAAAAAAAGTAAATAAAAGGCAGGGTACTGTTTTTTTATTGGTCTTTGAGATTCGAGAGAGAAGACGGGATACATAGTAAAGGCTTTCCCCATGCACTATGTAGAAATCCTTTTTGTTGTAAGAGTCAAGGTTTCTTTGCAAATTATGTATATCTGCTAGTTGGAGCACTGAAAATGGTGTCAAGTTTTGAGACAAAATCATGAGAGTGTTGTTGGATAGATGTGGAAATGAATAATCCTTCCAGCTGTTCTTGTTACAGAGCAGAAGTAAGAAAGGATGTTGATGAGTCTTGTCCTTCTCCCACTTAAGTTAGATATCTATGGGCATACTGAAGATGGCCAACTGAAGATGCAGTATGACACCAACTAGGAATTTTCAAAAGTAATTCTCTGCACCCTTAAATAGCAAAATACTTTTTTAAAAGTTGTAAGCTTCTCTATTTCTTAAATTATTTTGACTTCTCTACTGTAAGACAGTCTTTCGTCAGTACTGAAACAAAAAGGTTAGAGTGCCATAGCAACAGTTTCCATTATGTACTATATGACCAGAATGCAAACCTGTAGAGCTTTGCACTGTCAGCCTGTCTTCAGCCTGCCATGAAAATCTTTCTCCCTTGCAATTCAGCAAAACATGATTATCAGCTAGATAACTGTTCTGTCAGAGATTTGTGCCATGCAAACCTGTGTTTATGCCTGTTTATGATACTGCTATATATCGTCATACAGTCCTGAAGGACGTTCCAGTAGAAGTATGCAGACATTTCGTGCAGTTTGGTGTTGATAATTGTAGGTATTCCCTAAGACTAACCATCTTAATTTCTTTTTAAACCAAAGACCTGAAACTTCAACATGAATTTCTTTTGCTCTCTTTTTCCTCAACATGCTGTAGGATTTACCAAGTTATTGCATCGAGTAGGTGGAATCTGGCCTTTTCTCACAGAGCATCTGTGACATCCATAGTAATATGTTGATTTAGAAATTTTGTAATTTCCCTCCTTTTCACTGACCATTCCATAGACCGGAGATAGCATGGCAAATTGTTCACAGGTGTAGATGAGCACAAAACTGGAAACTTTAGGGAACCTTAGGGATTTACGCAAACATATACTGTGACTCTGCAGTGTAGTATGTAGTTTGCATTAGGATGGTAGTTGTCCTGTAATGCTCCAGTACACTAAAATGTCATTAGTAAGTGCCATTCAGGCATCTCCATCAATGTAAAGCTGCAAGACAAAGCAGACTTGTTTTGAAAAGAATTGCCAAATATACCTTTTCAGTCACACTAGTGATTGGTCTCTGCTTTCCCAGCAAAGTACATTTTCCCTAGAATATGTCTACGAAAACAGTCCCTAGAGCAAAGATCCAGCTAGCCTTGCATGCAGCCTTTGACAGTGGTCAGAAGCTGATACTTAGGGCGGTATGGAAGAATAAAAGCATATTGTACTACTTCTTTCAAAGACGCTCTCAAGTTCCAAAGAACCTGAGGTTCTGCCACAAAGCTGTTTGGGTTTCTTTAGTGAAGGTGATATCTTTTTAATTACTCCAGACTGATTCCAGTTCCGTGAATCTGTTCAATTAGGCCTTGAGCCTGTGCCAGCATTTAGCACCTACGTTATCATGCAGCAAGAAGATTCAGTTACTACACGTGATCTGAAGACCTAAATTTCTGTTTGTCTTGAGCCTGTCAGTTGTTAGCTTTGGTCAATTCCCCTGCTCCTGTGGACATTTGGTGATCATTTACACTTTCTCTTCATGTCCATCTCATTTAGTTAGAAGAGTTTTGTGGCAGTCTCTTCCTGCCCTCCGTCTGCCCATGTCCCTTCAGTGACCTCCCGGATTGCGATCTTGATCTTCAGAAAAATAGTAACCACTTTTAACTTTATCACAATTTTTTTTCTTTTATCTGGCAATATGTTAATAATAAGTAGTGTAGATGTTTAAGAAAGTTAATGAAGAATGTTGGTTAGGTACCCCTAATCCATAACCACCTTCTTAAATTTTCACCTCATCCTCTCTATGTTTATTAGCTAATGTTCTGACACACTTTAAGTGATGATCACTGTACAAAGCAAGGCTCTGTCCTTCACTGTTCATGTTTCAAAAACTTGTTCACATGTGTCCCAAGGTTTTTTGCATAGTCTTGCTTTTTTGACTGTTTTGGTAATGAAGCTGGGTCCTGGTATTTTATCACAGTGACTGCTGTCTACTGGGTTATCACTGCGAATAAAGATAGAGTGGGGTGCTGAGGCCCTGTCTTTCTATAGATGTGTCTTGTCTCACAAGCAGAAACTATAGGACAAGTCCTTCATCGAAGGTACAACAGCATCCACTATCATTGCATTAGGGAAGTGATAGGGCACATTTCTAACTGTCCCCTTTAGTTTATGGTCCTGTCATCTTCTAGAGCTGGAGTGTACAGAGAAAATCCATTGGTAACAAATTCTTTGTTCCTATACAAATGCTTTCTTTCTAGAGAGCTTCAGTTCCTTTACAAATCTGGTATTTTCTTACTTTTAAGAGAAATAACTTGGTGGCAGGGGGGAGGAAGGGGAAGAGGGTGGGGAGAGTGAGAGTCACTGTATCATACGGCCTGAGACTGAATAACTTTGTAGCTGTAGATACTGAATTTACTTTTCCAGTTAAGTTTTGTTTCTGACTTTATTCTGTTGCTTGTAACTTTCCTCAATAATATTCATTAATATTCACCTTCCATTTTTGCCAAGATAATTTACTTCTCCCTCCTCCAATCACATTTTCATCCTGATTTCTGATACTCATAAAACTGCATTCTGTTGGGGTGTAGTAAGCAAATACCTCCCTAGTTGTTGTGAATTTAAGCAAGTCATGTTCAGAATACTTCTCAGTAATCCTAGCATCATTTAGGTAGAAGGGTGAGTATATGCCTTCTTCACTTCACTGGACAATTTGCATTAGTGAAGCACAGATAGATGAGTCTTAAGCCACCTTACTTTGAGAGTATGCATTAGCCAGTTTGTACAGGATGAAATGAAGTTGTAAATTTTTCTGGCATGGTATGAATTTGTCACTGTTGGGATCTTGGCTATGATCATGAATTTGTGCTGACAACTCTCTCTGCATTCAGCATGCTGATCTTGTGGGAGCAGCAATTAACGTATTCGCAGGGCCTTTTCATTATCTTCCTCTTAACTGCCCTTTACTTTCTCTGTTTATCTTTATAAAAAAAAACAAAACAGGATGTGGTATTTTCCTAGGGACCTTTGCACCTTGCATGTTCCTGAATGGAAAGTGAGGTGGAAGCTTCTAACACAACCATATTGTTGTCAGGCCCAGAAGGACAAATCTTAAGCAGGCTGCACACATCTCCTCATCCAAAGCAGTTACTTTTATCGACCTAGCATTCTGACAGGAGCGCATAACAGAGAAGAAAAACAATTTTACCCACAATTTGTGACACCCACCTGAGGCCAAAGGCCTTGTTAACCTGATTCCCGAGGATGGGAAGATGCAGCATTAAATGGAGGCATGTTTTGGTTACTTAAGGCACTTTGCTCATATCTTGGTTAACTTAGGGCATACACACACTCTGAATCCACAGCAGTGTGTGCTAAAAGTCTGACTAGCTACAAGAATTACTGCAGCAAACTTCTTCCTTTTGCTTCAGATCACTTTCATTTGTATTGCAGCATAGTCTAAGATACAGAGATCTCCAAGGACTGTATGCTGCTAGGAGCGGAAAGCTGATACACTGCTAATAGGTTGTGTGTCAAGACTATGATGTTACTAGAATTGTGTTAAAAACTTTATAGGTTTGGAGGAGGGAAGGAGGAACAGAAAAAGCTTTGGAACTCTGAAGCAGCTTCTTCACAAACCACTAGCATATTTTTTTGCCAGAGCTGATTTGCAATGTCACTTTCCATCTTTAAACTCCCTTCAGCATGGAATGTGGAAGCTGTAAGGCAGAAAGACAGATTTCTCATAGTTTTACACTATTTAACTGGCTAGATCTCCACTGTGCAGTCAGCAGTATGTTTCTTCCCAAGTCAGAGTAAGATGAAAGGCAAGAGAAGCTCTTGCTTTGATATCTAAATCAAGAGTTTTTAAAACATTGAGAAATACCCTCAGCACCAGAATACCATCGCTTCCTTCCCTCATTTAATGTTTCCTGTTTGGAATTAATAAGGCTCTGTACACCCCAATGTCACTTTGATATTGGCCCAGACTGTACAGTGAGTTTGGACCAGATCACTTCCAAAGGTTCCTTCTAACCTAAATTATTCTATTATTCTAAAAAAAAAATAACCAAACATAAAAAACCCAAACAAAAACTCCCATCCCAAACCCCTAGTCTTAATCCTATCTAGTAGTGGAAAGTAAATAGTTTCTTATTCTTCTTTTTGCTTTAAATAAGTGGAAAAAATTAATGCTTAGCCTAGAATTTTGGATACCTAGAGTTTTTCTAAGGATCAAGGGACTCAGATATGAATCTAGAAAGCAATCCAAGTCCAGAGCTTAGACTGTCTTGAAGTCTGGCATTGCTGCGCTACGTCTTGTCAAGGACAAGCTTCTATGGAAAGCAGATGGTTGTTTGAAATCTAGGATAGCCATCAATTCTAGCTCCTCCTGCAATTCCCATACTGGGCACACAAGTGAGGCATGAAAATGGGCAACTTGGATTGCAGGTCTGCTATGTCGTCTTCTCCCTGATCCCTTTTGTGAGCTAATGCGAGTGTCAGAGGAAAAAGTAAATTTATAGCTGTATCTTTGAGTGAGTGGGACCTGAATTACAAGCAGACTTCTGAGCACATTTCTCTGGAATGTACTATTAGTTGTTCTGACAGACGGAGAGTAGCTGGGGCGTTGTTCCAGTGGATACAATTAGATTCAATGGGCCATGGTGAAGACAAAGGAAATATGAGGAAAATATTTGGGAAAGCTTATTCTTTATTCACTACATTATAGCATCCTAGAGAACTTAAAGCTTACATTGGTACTTGAAGAAACAACAAAGCAGAGAGGTGGGAACTGGAGCAGAATGGCAGCGAATCACTGAGATAATACGCAAGTTAGAAAGGCGGATGCAAATTACATATGATAAAATAAATCTGTCTTGGTTGACTCTCTTTTATTGACTGTTAGGAAGAAGTGGGACTTTACAGGTGTTCAAAATCAGGCTGAGAAGCATCTGAATCCAGTCCTCCAAATAACTCCAGGGTATCAGCTGGCTAACACTTTCCAGATTACCTCAGCCTGCCTCTACATTGGTATCTCATCTGAAATGAGTAATGCTGATTTGGAATCAACAGCAACAACAAAGGAACAGTGTGAAAAATTAAGATTGTTCTCAGCCAGATTGCAATTTGAAACATCTGAATAAGAAAGTGCTCATCAGGCTTTCCAATACCTGCCTTTAGTACTAACTTGACCACTGTATCTTCTGCCTTGCTTCTCAACAGGAAAAGTGGTCACTGTGTGCCCTAAATATGTACATCTTCTGGTATTACTAGAATGTGTGGGTTGTGTTCCTTACTCTTATTTCCTGCAGGAGTTAAGGATGCAAAACTTCCTGACATCAATATTTTCCATAAACACAATTTTTCTTTTGCCTAGATTTTGGTTTCAAAACCTCTACATCACATATTCTTGCAGGAAGGAATGCTGTGTCTTGAAGGATATAACCTCAAAAAGGGTATTGGCTCATTGAAAGCAAGGTATTTCCAGCCATGAGGTGTATAAGCAGCACAGTATACTTCTGGTGCCTACTATTTTTGCTTTGAGATTGGTCTTCTTTGTAGGTGTCTAAGTAGAAAATACTTTCAAAAGTATGCATCTAGGGTAAGCAGCAGAAGAAAAGAGAGGAACGGCGAGAAGCAGAACTTAAGTGTGTCTCTAATCCCAGAAATTACTCGCCTACAATTCTCCATTGCCAGGACCTAGTGCTCTCATTTTAGAGGGCAAACATGAGAATGCCACAATGCAAGAACAAGTAATACTTGATGTCCATTTTGTATAGATGTGATTACGTGAGATGAAGACAAATATAACCTGAGCCTCTACGTGTACAGAGTTTTTTCTTCCTACCTTACCAATGGAAATCTGACCTGGGGAGTGAACAGAGCAGTGCTTTGTGTTTCCAATTCCTTGGTTTCTTTTCCTGTAACGTATACTTTTTCTTCTGAAAGTTTATCTGAACTTCTGTTCTGCTTGTGATCCTCATGCTGATGGATGATGACAGAACTGTGTAAAATATTGCCAAAAATTTTTAATACATGGTACGTCATCTGTCATCTAGGGTTTGTATGTTCTAAAGTCACTGCCCTCCTTTATTTAAACATAATGTGAAATCATAGCTTTGAGAGCTATGAAATACTACCCACACCTTTTTCAATATCAAGCATGTAGCATGAGTCACAGTTTCATTTAATTCAGCCAGTGACAGCTGTGTTCATGCAGCCTTAAAGCAGGCAGAGTAATGTTGCACAGTCCTTGAACAAAGCAGATTGTGGGACGCGTCACAGAAAGCCTCTGTAGAGTGACTGAGCAGCCGTCTTGGAGGTCTTTCTTTGGGAAGTGGAAGAAAAGCATTGGTTAAAGGAGAGGGCTCGATCAGCTTTGTTACTGCAGCCGGCTGATTTGGTTGAGTAACCAGAAACTAGTGTCTGAAGAGGAATTACAAAAAAGAAGTTGTACGGTGATACTCTGTTTGAAACCACTTCACCTTGAAATTGTTTTTGTTGCACGACCCTTTTCCAGAACCACCTGTCTTTCCTTTAGTCATTGCTGCTGGACCAGAGTGATGCTGTGGCGGTAGTTACGTTAAAAAGCTACCTGAGACTTAAGGGAAAGCAGGGATGACCTTCTGTTCCTTTGCATTGACGAGTCAGCACTGCTCATAAGCAGGTAGTGCTTGGGCATGACAGCTGCTTCAGCTCATACTCTCCTCCTGCAACAAATAAGATGCTTAAAAACATTAACTTCAGCCTCACAGAAATCCAGCCGTCATGCCTGAGGCCTTTGGGCCTGGTGATGACTGAGGAGGAAGAGACCAAGTGTGTCTATACGTGGGACCCTGAGGTACCTGCAGGTATATCCTAAATACGTAGCAGGAGTAAAGTGTGAGGGCACATGCGTATATGCAACCTCAGCAGACAAGAGGGTGATGTTTTTACTGCATTCTATTAAGGAACCTAGGAGACTCTATGGGATTTTAAGGGGAACAGATAAGACCAAGTTTTCTCAGTCTCTGACTTTGCTTGGTTCTTGTGATCCCACCTGAGACGACCTCACTGGCTTCATAGAGTGACTGTGGCATTCACACAGCCATTTCTAGCCAAAATCTCAAGATCACTGGAGAATTTACACATTGACTTAAACTAGCCACTGAAGTGGCCATAGACACAGAAGGTCTCACCTCACTGCTAAAAGAAATGAGTTCTTGGGTAACATCCCAAACAGGGCAGTAGTGGCTCAAGATAAATGAGAAATCTTTTGATAAAGGCTAAAATCCCTTTCAATGTGTATGTGTTATTTATAACCAAGACTTTTTAAACCCCAGAAATTGACATATTTGGCTGCCTTGAGAATGATTCTGTTGAAAACACAGATTGTGTGATACAGAGATTTGCCTCATTGAATTATGAATATCAAGTGTAGGAAAATCTGCTTTGCTCAGAATTTGTAATAATTCAGCATATGTTATTTTATCACAGACTTTCATTTGAACAGAGGAAATTGCTCTTAAACTGTTAGCGTGGAGGGCCCATATATATGGATACATGTTTGAGAAGGAATTTCTCTTCTCCTAGGAGATTTTTGGCTAAGTGTAGGCTTATCTTTTTGGGTTGCCTGTTTCTATTACAGAGAATTCGGACAGGATATAACTCTATTATAGCCAAACTGTATTATGCCTTTTTGTAGACTTTTGCTTGGGGAATGAAATGGCTGAAGTTAAGCTTGTTTCATTGTATTCCTTTTTTAAGGGAAGCTGAATGCTGGCTACTCTTTTACTGAGTAAGTGTTCACCTGTGGATTTTAAGGTCATGCGGCAAATCAACATTAAAAAAATATTCCAGATGAACTTTCCTGACTGTCCTAACATAGTTTCACTCTAATGTCTGAGGTTTTTTTCCTGTCTAGAAGTTGTGCAATTTCTTTGCATCATTTTTGCTGGCTGAATCCATAGTTGTTAGCTACGTTCTTCATAGTTCTACTGGCTGAACTCTCCATGTAATTGCTTTCTAGTCTCTTGAAAGTAGAAGTCAAGTTATCACAGAGCTACTAATTACAACGTTTATTCTAACTAGGCTGTCTGACTGAAGAGAGTATATGTGCAAAGGCCCATGGTACAGATGTTTCAAAGTAAGCATGTTCACAGTCGAACTGTGTTGGTGGTCTGCAGTGCACAGCACTGTGTGTATAGACTGGCAGACTCTCACAAAAGCTGCATACAGACCAGGCCTAGATTCAGCATCTTCTGTTCTTTCAGCAGTTTCTGTAGAGCTTTCATATAAATCTTTCCTCCTCTTTTCTCACCCCCAAACAATTCTGAATTTTTCCACTCCACAAATATTCCTTTCCACCTCCACTTTCCTCCCCTCCCCAACTCCCAGTGCTGTGGATGGAGCTGAAATTGTCTTTGCTATTTTTATTTGATAACTTGGGTCTGCAGTACATAGCACCTTATTTGACAAAACATCGCATTCATGCACAAGCATTCGGAGTGATACCAGCAGGGATCTGAAAATAGGGTGCACTTGCTAACATTTCCATTAATTGTTAAAACCTCTTCCCATTACTCTCTCCCACTATCCATGGTATTTATTAAAAAAAAAAAAAAATCCTCTGAAGTCTGAAACTCAGAAGTAAGCCCTTAATAATTTTACTGCTGGCCTCTTGTGCCAGTTTAAATGGAGGACAAATGAAAAATAGAAAAGAGCACTTTATTACAGGTTAAGGTAGCAGCCTCTCTAACTTTAGACCTCAGTCACTTTATTTTCCTCTCCTCAGGTACAGGTAGAAAGTTCTGAATTCTGGCTCATGTGCAGTTTGATGGTTCCTTTTTATTGTGAGATTTGCAATTTGGAAGGTCTTTTAGACCCTCCTTCTTGCAGCTGTAACTGTGGTACTGCTGAATTAAACCAGCAGCCCAGGAGGAGGTTGCATGGATGCTATTGCTGTTCTGTCCCTGGCTCAGGGGAGAGGAGTCAGAGAGGGAAGATTTGAAGTTTGTTCCAAATCTCAAGGCCAGCCCTGGCTCCCGGAGAAGTCAGAACTGCTTCTAGGCTGTATTAAAACACACTGTAGAGACATAGTCCCAGTTGATCTTGGTGCTGGCATAGATGTAAGGAGTTCCTCTGCACCATTCAGCCTGACACAGGCCCTGGTAGAAAGAGCAGAGGGAGGCTCTGATGTGGCCTCCCTGTACTAATCGTGTTTTCACCTTCAGATGTTTCTATGACGCTTGTAGACCTCTTCCAAAACTGTTTCCTGCCTCAGCACCATGCTTTGAATCCAGAATGAAAAGTGGAAAATTTTTTTGCAGTTTGACTGAAGAATTTGAGAACTAGGGTCCAAATGGCCCTATTTTGGCTGGGGGGTTGTTTGCAGAAGCTGAGACATTTGCAATGGCTTTAATGGTAACACCCTTCAATTTCTGGATGACTCTGTAGCCAGTCAATTGATTCATGGGGAAAGAAATGAAAGTAAAAACACAGAAAGCCTGATTATTTTTTTTTTAAGTATCCAAATGAGAAAGACACAGCATCCAGTCTAGTGCTAGACATTCCAGCAATCCATTTCCTGATTCACAGTGAAAAAACTCAGCCCTAATAAAGTACTGCTATGCAATTAGAGTCATCTCACGAAGATTAAACTGTTCTGCCCTCTGACAAACACTGCATTTATCTCATTAAGGATCCTTACCACTTTACAATTAACAAAAGGCAAAAGCTTCACCTCTGTTGTAGATGGAAAATGACTTGAGAGGAACATACACAGTTATGTTGCCAGACAAAGGCTTACCTGCATCCAGAGGGATGTTGGTAGCACTGACCTAGCAGTACCTGTGCTGGATGCAAGGAATTATGTGACTGTGGCTTCCACTAAAGGATTTTGAATGTTTTGGCAGGACTGAAATGATAGCAACTGTAATCAAAAGAGGTTGGTTTTCTCTATCAAGAGTTTTGATTCAGAAATGTGTTTTGTGACCACCCTATCTCCTTTTCACAACATTTTTACTTCCTTTGTGATGAGAGGCATTTAAAAAAAGCGTACAGTGCACCGATTAAACTGCTTTAGTAGTGTAAAGTGGTGAACATGGACTTTGATACTAGGTACCTCCATGCAGCAAACTGCTAATACTCACCATTTCTTCCTTTGCCGCTGTAACCTAAAGCAGGACTGCACTCATGGTGATTTCACCACATTTACACTGCACTTGGGTAGTACATTACAGCAAAGGACTGGACTTGATCTCTGCTACCAAATCTACAGATATTTGGAACAAGTCACTGAATCTTGTCGTCAGTTTATTTGCTTATGAAAGGAAGTAAATCAAACAAAATATAGTTCAGAGTGGTGAAGAACTCTCATTTTTGGTTTGGTAACACTTATTGCAAAGCATGAGCTTGTCCATGCTAGGTGCAGAAGGATGCTGCCTCTGCTTATAACATGATGTGGTGCAAAATGTGATGCGCAGTAACCACTGGGAAGTACGGAGAAAAAGGGAAGTCTAGGATTGAAAATCCGTGTCATTTAGATAGACTGCTCTGATCTAGAACTGATTAATGGCAATGGACGTCTTTTCAGTGATTTGTATGAGATTTAGGTGAGAATTCAACTGTCCACCGTGAGGCTTATGAATCACTTAAAAGAAAAATGTAGCATTGAAATTAATGTCAGTGTATCTGTGTGTCATAGTATTGTTTTTTTGTGAGCTTCTTACCCCATTGTTCAAAAATTTGGTAAAGAGTGCCTGTATAAGACAGCGTACAGTAAAAGATTGTTGTTAATGGTGATCATTTGATACTTTGAACTTACACCTTGAACAACAGTCAGTTAAGTGTTTGAAAATTTGTCCATCTTCTTTTACTGGGAGAAACAATGGAGAACACACAGATGAATAAACTTGCTTCATTTTGATACAAATTCATGAAAGTCTGCATAGTTTCCTCCTTGTTCCATTTGATCCAGGACGCTGCTGCTTTGTTTGTGTGTTTCTAAAACAAGAAATAGACCATAGAGACAATTTCTTAAAGTTTTCAACATGCAAATGTGTAATGCAAATAGGGTAATGCTGTCCTTAAACATTCTGGTAGATATTCAGCCTTTTTCTGGAGATGAGATGTGAAATGTTGCATGAAACCTTATATGTCTGTGAGCTGAGGGGGAATTATCATCCATCGACCATGAGAAAATTGGAGGTGTTTTAATGGGCTTTTGTTACAAAGATTGCAACAAGAACAACAAAACCAAAGAAAATCCCCACTAAATTGGTGATTTGCTGTGGTTCTTAATCCTGATCTATTCCTCTTCATAAATCCAAGGAATTTTGCAGAAAGAGGCTGGAATATCCCCTGCGGGAGTCATTAATTAGGATAATGAATGACATGACAAATACTTGACACACAAAATGCTGATGTCTAGTATCATTCATTCACTGTCTGCCAATTCAAATCACATTCTGTCTTCACATCATTTCATTTCCTGCTGGTACTCAATGCATACAAACAATTTGTGGTTTGTAATGCCTTTTAGGCCTTTTGGTTACACACTGAGTTAATGGCTAATTTGTTTTGATGGCCACCATGCTGCTATCTTTAGATGAAGAGACCTGGTTATTTTTAAGTCAGATTTGGGACCCTTTAGGGAAGCTTGTCAATATTTTTTTACCTTATATAGAATTAGAACATGCTGCAGCTTTTGATTCTGAAGCTGTAGCAATGTTTACTCTCAAGTATCAATACAGCAGAAGAGCCATAGCTGATAATCAAGTTGGTCTTTGATTAGCACCTAGGGAGTACAAGACCAGCTTTCTGGAAATTTCCAAAGGCACTTACTGCCTTGGGTATTTCTCTGGGCTGAGCTACTCTGAAATCTCTTTCCCTCAGCTCCATTCCAGGTGTAAGAGAGGCAGTTCTTTCTCTTATATCTCGTCTTCTCTGGCCTTTCTGCATGTTTGGATCCTTCCCACAGGACACTGCTGCTCCAGAAGCCTTCATGA
>Ga0181612_143559_pt1 | contig 16749 bp, 5 predicted proteins | sample HoacroProtozoa21_FD_119630 | JGI IMG/M metagenome (GOLD analysis project Ga0181612, IMG submission 119630) | Hoatzin crop microbial communities from Cojedes, Venezuel. Combined Assembly of Gp0051906, Gp0051904, Gp0051908
CCTTCCTCCTTCTTCCCCCAGCTTTTGTTGCTGAATGTGACATCATATGATACAGGATATCCCTTTGGTCAGTTGGGGTCAGCTGTCCCGGCTGTGTCCCCGCACAACTTCTTGTGCACCCCCTGCCTACTTGCTGGTGGGTTGGGGTGAGAAGCAGGAAAGGCCTTGACAGTATGTAAGCACTGCTCAGCAATAACGAAAACATCCTTTTCAGCACGAATCCAAAACATAGTCCCATACCAGCTACAATGAAGAAAATTAACTCTATCCCAGCCAAAACCAGTCCAGCAGGCTACAACAGGGGTAGAAGAAACAAAGTGGACCTGATAGCTCATTTAGCCTTATTTTCTGCACACATTTCAAATTGGAATAGTAGGTAAAACTGCACTAAAGTAGCCATTCCAGAATCCTGCAGACCCCTGATGTCATTATATGAAAAAAGTCTTCATAATGAAATTAGGGAATGAGGATCACTTAGGAACACCCCCTTCATCCCAGAAGAAATTCCAAGGAGCAACAGAGGATAGTGTGCTCAAGTCACTACTAAATTATTTATCCAGAATACAATTTATTTATCTAGAACAGAAACAGTACATCACCTTAGTATTTCAGAAGAAATGGTGAGAGCAGTTAAAAAGACTTTTTAACCAGTGTGTTATAAGCGTGCCTGGTTTTAGATCAGTATGTTAGGGAAGACAGCTTTATTTCAGTAAAATGTTTAGTTTTCTATCATTTGAATCACATACCTTATATTCCACACTGTATATTGGTATTTTAAAGTAACTTTATAGAACTTTGTAAACGCTTCATAAAAGCTTCAGCAACTGATGATAGCTTATTCTAATCCTAAATGTTTCAGGACAATATAAATAATTCAATAAGTGTTGTTTTATTTACTGAAACTTTGTCTTCCTTTTAGCAATGTATCTTTCTCTTGCCCTTTCCATTTTTGGGTTCTTTCTATGTATGTCTTTATTTTCATGGGAAGGATCTGGGTAGTTTGCTCCTAGAAGTTCATGTCTAACCTAGGCAGTGCACCTGTTCCACTTGCAGCCTTCAAAACCAAACAAGTCTTCTGGTGAACAATACAATTTTTTCATTTACTTTCAGAAGTTTTTGTGTTAGGCATCAAGAATGCAGGCATGAGTTGGTTGTCCAAGTTGAGTGGTCATACTCAATTTGTATGCTACGGTCAAATTGATTACTGAGATGCATTTTTTCCTTCATTTCTTTAGGGCTTTTTTTGGTTTTGTTTTGGATTTTTTTTAAGTCAGATACATGAACTCACTCAAATTAAAAGAAATAATTGCTCAATGCCTTAGAAAAATTTCATTCTGGTCATAACATAATTGTAAGTATTGTTGAGAGCCACTGTGTAACGTTGCTTCTTGTTATATCGGAAGGGTTGTAGGTGTTAAACTAGTTGCAGTAGCCTATGGTGAGAAAGAAAACAGTAAAAATGTGCAGCAGATAACTGTAGAAAGGACAGGAATTAATCACTTTAATCCTTCATATGCATGAGGGATTTTTTTCCCCCAAACTGTGGTGGAATAAGTAACAATTATTTTCACAGCTGCCAGCAAGTCCAATCAAAAAGTCCTTTGTTGCATTTCTAATATGTACAACGGTAGGAAGAATAAATATTTCTGCTGTTTGATTAAATTTGTTTTAATCTTAATGGACAAAGGAGACTACTATCCAAACGTTATGGTTTAGAAATGTGCCTGTTTAATTCAATTGCATTTGTGGGCACAGATGTTTCAAGCTTGGTCTTAAAATCTCATTTATTAATTCAGTAGTAGTTCCAATATTTTCTTTAATGTACAAACAGATAAAAAAAGTCTAGAAATAATGAGTGTTTGCTCATACAGCATGCTGCTTGGACCTCTCAGTTGAAGTCAGGTTTGTTTTAGTAAGAACTGAGTATATGATGAATACAGACATGTAGGTTTAGGCCACAGATGTCTATGTATATGTGTGAATATATCCCAATGTAGGGATTAGAATTAAAATGTTTCCATAAAAATGCTGGTTTATGCAATCAATATTTTAATGGTGTCATCTAGCCTTATTACCTTGAATTAGTATGTAGCACTGTTCAGCATCATTCTTTTTCTAAGCTTTTGTTTTACAGCGATACCAAGATAATATAATATATGTGAGAACATAAGTTTACTTTTAATTACTATCTCCTTTTCTGAAGGTTCTCTATTTCATGTTTCCAAGCATGAAATTTTCTCAGGAGCTAAAATAATGGATTAACTGTTAAGGGGACTAATGAAAACAATGCCTAGCTTTTGTAGTACTTCTCTATCATAAAAATCTAATAAATTCAAAGATAAAAATCAGACTAGCAGAGAAAAAAATGTGTTCGTCTAAGCAGCATATTGGATTTTGTAGGTCCAGATTAAGATCTGTCATGCAATTTGATCTTTAATGTGGCTCTTCAGTGCAGCAATCCTTTCTTTTTCCCAGTATTAAAGCAGGTATGAATCATAAATTTAGCAGGACCTGATCCTGTCAGTATATCTGTACAACTTACTAGCTTTTGACATGAATCTGACTCTTCTTACAGGAATTCTGTGAGATAAACACGTTTTCTAGGCTGGTGTCTGAAGTGTGCAGTTTTGGAAGGGACGCTTGGGTTTTGATATGTATGATCAACAAAATAGAAAGAACAATTCACTCCAGCTTGATGTTTGTAATATAATAAAGAACAATATGTTTCAGTTAGCCACATAGTGGCGGGAGGGAGGAATTCAAAAAAGAGCCTGATGACCTTTGGCCAAACTGTCAAGAAATTCTTGTGTTGTTCATTTTGCAGCTTTCTGAAATGGACACTAATGGGTATTCACATTGTCAGATATGCCAGCAAGGGTTTTCTTTCTGCCAGCAATGGCAGTGATGTTTGGACAGAATTTGAGGTAATCGTAGACGTATATAATTATGGAAGTGAGGCATATTTGTCTTCTGCTACAGTGGAGCCAAGAAAGTATTTAGCAGGCAGTAAGTGGAAGAAGGTCAGGGAGAGGGTTATCATTCCTGACATTGATGTGTTCTCTCTTGTACTGTATAGGAGAAGCTGAACTCTGAAGAGCATGCACTAAGCAATCCTTGTCTTTTTTTGATTGCTTGGACTTGACATTTAACATGTTTTCCCTTTATTACTGACTGTTCAAGTACAATCTATTTTAATGTATTTCAGACTCTCTGAATATTTAAGTTCTCTAGTTTGTCCCAAATATCAGAATTTGTTTGCTTTCTCTCAAGCATTCTTTAGACATTTGGCCCAGTTCTAACTAAACTAAGCTAATATTATGTAATGATTAAGAATGATGAGGGTTAGGATTCACAATAATATATGACTCTGTTTCCAACTTTCTCTTTGCTTTTGCAGAGGTAATATTGCTTTTTAATGTGAGATATATCAAATAAACTCAATTACAAGTGGGTTTTGCATGGTGTTTTGTGATATTCTTACAGAATATTCTAAGTTGTATTATCAGACCGAAGAAGTAGTATGTGCAAAGTATTATACAAAGTATAAGCAGCTAGCAGAAAGAAAAAGTTTTTAGCAGGTTATTAGAATCTGTTAAAGATAAAATATGTACTGTAATACTATATCTAACAGTTGCATAGAGAATTACTTTGAAGATTTTCTTTTGACCGTAGTCTATGTAAATTCTGTATGCTATTTAACTAATGATAGAGCTATATTACAAGCACATTATTATTGCTATGCAGTCACTATTATGAAATTGTCTGTGACTCAAAAATCTACAAAGTGACTTTATTCATACAGATATAAGACTGCAGGCCTGCAACTCTCAGCACAAAACAGTGCTGAGTTCAACCAAAAAAACAAATTTCTTGAAGACAGGAAGTGAACCTCACATATTCACAAAATGCAGCAAGTGCATTGCTATCTATAAGCAATTGAGTCACAATATCTTTGTTAGATGTTTGTTTATTTAATACTCGTCAGTTTGGAGCAGATACTTTTGAATTTTATTTTCTATTCAAGAGTGAGAAGTGTAAGGAAATGCAGAAAGAAGTCTTGGTTCGCTTAAGCTGTGTCTCAACACTGGATCCTCAGATTAGTAAACAATAGTCTACAAGAACAAAATAGTCTATATTTCAATTATTGAGATAAGGTGTTATCCTTCACAATGCTGGAGCAAACAGTTTGTATAGATGCAGATCACAACTATTTAGTATCTATACTCAAATTTTTCAGACATTGATACATTTATGGTGTTGCAGAATACAGAGTGGTTGACCAAAAGAATCATAATAGGACAAAAGAATCATAACAGGAAACTGCAACAAAACCAAAACCTTTGAAGTTATGATGATTTCCTTATGCCCATTTGGAACATTACAGTTCCGCATAATGACCACACGTGAAGTCTCTAGTGGTCACATGAAGTCGCCATAACATCATGTGAAAGTTGATGATATTGGTAGAACACCAAAATTTGTAAGTTCTGTGGTAGAAGCTGCTGAAAATCTTTAAAGTATGTTTAGGTATTCCTATGTATAGGTATTCCTATAAATAGGAATGTATAAATTAGCAACTACTTCAGGGACATCCTGTAGCTTGCACCTATTAAAGAATTCTTTATGTGCTAATTAGAAAATATTTACTTTAATGTCTTGCATCAGTTTTTATGAAGACTGCGTTTCATACCTTGGTAGCTGTAACTCAGCATTAGAATGGCTTGCCATTATCACTGTTTATTCCTGAAAAAAGTGAAATGTGTTCAGACTCAAGGACACAGTACACAGAAAGAATGTACAAGATTTTGGAACATATTTACAGGAAAGAAAAGAAACGGCTCAGCAATCACAATTTCAGGTGAAAGTATAAAAGGTGCTTCAAATTTCTGTGTGCTTCATTAGGAAAAATATATTTACTTCAATTAAACCGTGAGTTGCAAGATCTGACTGGAAGTTGCTGAGGTGGGAAACACAAAATTCTTATGTGTGTATTTAACATTTGTAAGGCATTTATATCTGAGTGTTGAAGAGTAGATACATACAGGTCTAGGGTATAAAGTTGAAAACCTGTCTGTATAAAAATGTGTAAACAGTATTATCTGAAAGAAAATCATATTTCAGTAGAAAGACTAGAGTCTTAGTGAATAATATCAGATATTGTTTCATGATGAACCATCTGGAACAACAGACTCCAAAATGTTAGATATCAGAGTAAACCCAAATATCATATAATTTCTGTACTAAACACTGACAAGTTGCACTTACTGTCACCAAAGGGGTTAGATTTCTGAAGAAGACAGTGAGAGTTGTAGCATTTAGTCAGTTATTTTTTCATATAAGTGAACTGAAGGACACACAGTATCACATTCAGGAAAGTAGTATTTTAATCTGATTTTTACAGAATTTTGTGCTAATAAATTCTAAAGATCTGTTCTCACACATTGTGAAAATAATGTCCATTCTGTCCTGGCTTCTACACATAATATTTTAATAAAATGTATCAGTTATATATTTATGTTTCAGTAGTAATTTTCTCTAATAAGTGACTTCATGATTAAGATTATACAAAGAAAGTTTTAATTTTAGAAGTGGAACAAGATTCTGTTGTCAGACCATAAACAGCTGGTCCTTCTGCTTGCAAAGAATTTAAACGTACAGAATTATTGAAACTAATCAGCAGTTTCTCAACTGTCTTGTTCATTTGGGGGATTTTAGCTTAGATAGCAGAGGTGATATTTAATTTTCAGTTGTACTGAGTAACAAACTCCTCAGATAAGCACACAAGGAAATTAAAGTGATATGCATCTGACAAAAACAGAAGCTAGTACTTCAGGTTGCCAAATTTAGGTGAACACATTTGAAAAATTACTAATCATGGAGAGTCTTTGTAAAACTAATCTGTTTGCTAACATCTGGCTTAAAATAGTTAAGAACAGACTGTTCTGTGACACCTATTCAAAGAATTAATTTTGAGTACTATATTTCAGATATCCAAACTTCCTTATAGTCAGTGAAGTTGTCTAAACATAAGGAACAACCTTGGCCTTTAGCTGCTATTCCAAAAGGCTCTACCACCTAACCTCAGTAGTTCTGCTCATCTATTCTTGAAAGAATATGCATGAAGTGTGTTCCCTCTTTCTCGCTCCATTTCCTTCACAAGGATAAGAAAAGAGAAAAAAAAAAAGGCTGTTTAATGTGCTAGAATTACCATACTGTTTGAAGACAATAAAATGGCATAGTATGTGATAGCAGCATGACATAGTAATTGGTACAGACACAGTATATAATCTTTGTGTTTCAGTCACATCATTTGTATTCTGCAGGGCAGTTCTGAAAACCTCTGTGTTTTAAACAAAATTTCGGTTTAATGTTGAAATAAGTTTTTATTTAATGTTCTCTTAAAAAAAGCAGTGCTGTGCAAGGAATTCATTGGAGCAGAGAATGTCAATGAAGATCTGTTGTCCACATATCTATGTGTTTTCAAACTTTGTGTTTACTTTCCTCAGCTGTGGGTCTTGCTGCCTGTCCAGAACCAGTAATACCTAGCAATGGGATCAAATCAGGAGATAGATATATGGTGAATGATGTTTTGTCATTTCAGTGTGAGCCAGGATATACGTTACAGGTATTTCTTTCTTTTTTCTTCTGATTATACATTGTGGAATAATTGCAACAAAATGGCAATAGGCCCACCTATTTTAAGGAAGAGTCTGTAGTGTGTCCATAGAGGTGATTTAAGTAGAGCCTATGTGAGTACTTCCACATTATAAAGCTATGAATGTGTAGCGTGTCTGGCCCTCAGTAAATCTGGGCTGGCAAATCTTGTCTTAGATTAACATGCCACTGAGGATTAAAAACCACCAAAATGGACAAGGAAATAATATAGTTAAAATGTTTTCTCTAGAGAAACATTTTAGTACTGTTCTTATTGAAACTATACAGTGTTTTTCCATTTTTGGAAGTGGTTCCTCTAGGTGAAATTTTAACCACAGTGATAGAAACACATGATGGGGTTTCCTGTTCTGCTCAGAAATTGTAGAATTTAGTTTCTAAAGTGAGTTTTATTCATACTAAATCTACTCTTAAAAATCCTTCAAGGAAGGATATGTTACAACTTAGTTCACAGTTTGGGAAAGTTCACAGTTCACACACTTGTTTATTTTCCCATGATAGACATGTTATTGAGCTCCTGTTTGTAAATGTCACAGCACTGTATAAATCCGACTGAAAAGTTTTTTCGTTCCTCATTAGTTCCTCTAATTCGTTCACATATATTCCACCACCCGTGTGATGCATTGAAAACATCTAACTTCAGAAACTTTTGGGTGGCAATAGGTCCTGCTCAAGACAATGTAAAAACATGCCACTGTATCAGAGAAAGCAAAGTGTCACCACTTCTGCTCCAGAGAAGGATGAAGTCATGGCTCCACACCTGATGTTTGCCAATTCAGTGCTCCCTCAGCATATACAGGCTTATTCTTTGGTCTCAGTATTCCTTACTATTCTCCTAAAATTCAGACAGGCTTCAGACTGTATTTCTTAGCTCTGGCTGTCTATGGGAACACCTGCACTTGAAAAGTCTCGCTAGGTAATCAGCAATATGCTTACCTTCTCAGTCATGTATTACAAATATAGGGTCAAGCCTTTAACCTAATCCATGCTCTTTACATTTATAGCATGACTTAATAGAGCCTGTGTCAGAAGCATCCCACACCCATAGCAGAAAACATTGTCATATATGTATCCTACTAATTAGATTGTGCACAATAAAGACTATGCTACATATCTTGAGTGCTCACTGCTCATTTAATGGTTCATGGATTGCTTACAAGCCAGCTGATGCTTCGTATGTAAAGTACTGAAGATTTTCTCTTTCTAGCAAAGGAAAACTTAATGTTATTTTTTAAATATCTACTGGTTTAAAACCTTTAACTTTTGGTCTTTGTTAACTTTTTTCCCTATTTCATCTTTCCATTACAGTACCCTATGTAGGTAGCAGTAATGTCATTAAGAAAATGAGAGACATAGAAGATTTGATAACATATTTTTATTATATGTCCCTTCAAAATAAATGGCTGTCATTGAAGCTTGACTTCCAAATAGATTCTGACTTCCACCTGAAGACTGCTAATGAACCATTAACCTGATATTTCAAAGTAGCATTAAACTAAGTATACGATAAAATGCCATACTCTACAGATACCTCTGTATTGCTGTAGCCAAGACAAAGGTATGGGAACTGAAGTTTGATCTTCAGTGCTATTAATTTGTTAGGATAGGGTGCTGGCAAGGTTTTGGCTTAGGTGAAGTATCACTGTTCAGTAATTAGCATTAGCCAGAGACTATTCCTGATAGACAGCTTGCATCATAACACAGTTTTGAAGATGGATTTGGGAGAAAAGTTAAGGAGGTAGATATACCAAAGAACGTGCATGTGGCCTCCAGGCTAGAAAACAAGCCCAAGCACTTCTGCTAGTATAGCTGTAGCTTATATGTTCTTACAGTCATTTCTCATATACATTGAGCTAAATTTATTATTATGAATGCCTAGACTCAGGACATTCTATTTCAATGCAGAATCTATCTGGAAGTCAGCCTATAATAAACTTGGTTACATAACAATAAATAAAATCATATTTTAAAAGTTCTTGGATTAAATCAAAGTAGTATCTTACTAGTCTCTTTTTTGCTTCTTTAAGAAAGACTTCTGTTTTGAATACTTGTAGAAGATCTGTGTGGAACTCTATTTTTATTCAGTTCCACCCTATGGTGAAAGGATCAGGATCTGGTAGTGATGCTGCTAGGCTGTCATATGATTGCTGTTCATGTAATTGCCAATAGGTGCTTAGCACCTCATTGCTATGATCCAGGCCACTGGTTCTAAGTTGCTGAGGCTGAAATATATATAGACAAATATCTGGTTGTTGGGTAAGCCTGTAGCAGTGATCTGATAGACAGAAGTGAAAAACCTACCTTGTACTAACTGTTTCCTCTGGAGATGGAATAACGTCTCATCCAATTTACTCCATCTAAAAGCCAGCTATCTAATCTGAGTTGGCTGTTCAGGCTCTCATTGTGACACTAGACCTAAACAGCCACACAACTCCAAGGCCGATTCTTACTAAGATTTTTGTGTAAGGACAGGTACCTCACTCTAAAAGCATCATCTTTCTTCACCGATTAGGATATCAAAAGGTTAACATTGGTATCTAACTTTAAACTGCTTAGGTTTGGTAGGATGATTCCTACTTGTATTGCGCATCATACTGCGTGCTTTTCTCTCCCTACTTTTTCAACTATGAAACATCTAAATTCCACATAGGAAAAAATGAAATTATTCCATTTTTATGACATGGATTAGAAATAGATAAAACCTCTAGATACAGCATCATTGAATTTTCTGTGCATGCTTAAAATAGTACTGCTGATGTTTTGAGGTGAAGTGATAACAGTAGAATATGAATACTTCAGAATTAGTTGGAATGAGTACAGGAAACCTTTTGAAGGTACACGTTGTTAGCCCTGACTTGATGTTTTTGATCTATTTTTACTTAGGAAAAAAATCAGAAATGTGAGTTCACAAATACAGTATTAGTATAAATTGTGTTTTTGAGGAAGAGATCTGAACATAAGAAACGGATCTGTATTAAAGCTAAACTTTAACACACTGTGTTTAACACTATCACAAAACCACACATTGCCTTTTGTCTGTATGCAGGTCTTTTCTGTAGTTCTTGAATATGACTAACTGCACTTTTGTTTTTATATTTACAGGGATTCTATAATGAATGACTTAAAATTTCATAGCTTGTTGTTCCTGAACTCTACTTCTTACCCGCATTTCCATACACATACAAATTTAACCCTAACTGTGGAATCTGACATGTAAAAAACAGTTTCATGATCTTGGCTAAAGTGTAAAACAAAAGACCTTCAATATAGAAATTAAATAGAAAACAGTACGAATATTTTCAAAATATTAATGAGGATTTCTATGCTATATGGAGTCTGCTGTAAGAAAGTGTGTACATATGTAAGTATAGTAGGTTGCCAAGACAGGACAAGTAAAAATGGCTCCAAATGAAAAAGAATAATGAAAATAAGGTTCTAAGAGGCACTATTACATGCTGTTCAACAAGTATAGATCAGCATAACTTTACCGATCCCTTTTTTTTTTTCACTCTAGCTGTGAATTTACCCTCAGTCTTTAGAGAACATATTCACAGCTAGCAATAACAATCAGGTGTGGATTAGTTTATAATTGAGACTTACCAGAAAAGTCTTAGAGCTCAAGCTACTACCTGGAGACGCATAAGAAAGGTAATTGCTAGCTGTAGGATTAAGTGTCTCCCCCCAGGAGGGGATTTTAAAAGACTGAAATCAGAGTGTGCTCTTGTTGGAAAGAGGCTTGAAGCCAGAGGAATCATTTCATTTTATTTTTCAAAAGATCTTTTATAGGCCATTTTACCTTTTTTCCTGACTGTGGTAGTTAAATTATGGCTTCCCTCTGACTCACATCAGAGACATGCAATCACAGAAGATGAGGAAGAGAGAATAAAATAAAACAGGGAATATTGCGTTAAGTAAATTATTCAAAACCTCATCTATTTTGCAAGTAACTAAGATGACACAATAAGTGCATGCACATTTTTCTTTTAAAATAATAATGTTGCTTTAAAAAAAAGTATTTTATTGAATTATTATCCATTTGTAGTATTTTTATAAGAAAAAGATTAATTTTTCATAATTTTAAGGAAAATGCATTTTATTTTTCTTCCAAGTAGCTATTTGGAAATGCTTCAATTTCTCTTTCAGAAGCTGATTGTCTATATATACCTAAATAAATGATTAAAGTAGTTTTATTACATACAATTCGTTGTAATTGTATATGAACTTTATTCAAGGTATTGTGCATAGCTTCTTTTTTGTAAGTATGCTAAATGATGTTCAAGTAATTTAATCAAATGGCTTTTCCTTTACTGTAGTTTATTTTGTCTTTTTCTTATTTTCGTAAGAATTTGACTGCTATGGAAAAATAATATTTAAATAAGTCTCCATATCTAAATATTAGACTCTTAATACACTTGATAAAAATAAACAAAAGACATTAAATGACTTGCCCAAGTTCATATATCCAAAGGATTAAAACAGGAACTAAACCTTGCTCTGTCCTGTGTCTCAGTCTTTATATTAGACTCTTTCACTCCTGCCATTTATTCATCTTTCAATTCCAACAGAGGAATACATAACCTGAGTTCCTCAGAGGACAGAAGTGGCAAAAAAACCTTTTAGTTTGCACTACTGTTAAGTTTTCAGCTTGAACTGTTACCAGTGCAAGCAAAGCTGGGAGCATCTTATGGTTGGTCCTGAATTACGTTGGAGTAGGCTTTGCAGGTTACAGCCATCTCACTTTTTACTTCCAGCTACCATATGATTCTGCTCAGGTCTTATGATGTGTCTTAGCCAGAGTTAATTAAACATGACAGCTAAATAAAGAGGCACTTGTACATTTATAGCTGTCTGCCAAGATGTTGCGTGTATGCCGTGGGTCATGTTGTGAGGCCATGTGAGTGTTCAAGGCCTGCTGGTGATTGTGGATGACTGTCTTGGAATGGTCCTTATCCGTACCATCTGCAGCAAACAGATGTGGAACAAATTGCTCTCTGTATCTATACTACTCACTCAAAGCAATGGTTGATTCACTCCAGACCACAGCCTGAAAACGAACTAGTATGCTTACACTGCGGATGAGAACCCTGAAACTGAAGTAGGGATTGAACCAATTTGACCCTATGAATGCACAGTCAACTGTTTTTCTCTTGTAACCAGCCTTACATTTAGTCAAAAAATGTGAAGAGATCTTCAAGTTTTCAAAGGAAGAGTGTTTTAAAATGTTTATGCAGTAGGAAAATAAGAACATAAAACCTAAACTATTTGAATAGCTTAACAAATTCGTGAAAGTAATTACAATGCAGTTGGTTTATATAAGAAAAGATGCAGATGAGATGATCCAGGAGGTCCTCCATAGCTCTGCCTTCCTGGAAAGCCCCTGAATCTAACATTTTGCCTTTTCCAAACAGGGTCGTTCCCATATTTCTTGTATGCCAGGGACAGTCCGACGCTGGAATTATCCATCTCCTCTCTGCATTGGTATGGATACTTACTTGATTTCAGTGTGTTCTGAACGTCAGTCAGAAGAAACTCCTGGCTTTGTCATGCCTATTGTTCCTTCATGTAATTCTATTTCATTCAAAAATTTTTTTAGTTTCCATTTGTATCTAAGAAACAAGGAAAAATTAAAATAAAACTTCTCTTTACATATGGTATATATGTTATTTGAAAAAATACTGCAAGTGGGCAAAGGAGGAAACCCAGATATTTACCATTGTTTAGCTTGTCCTTAATACTCTGCTCTGAATCAGACTGAATATTCAGAAGGGAGAGGAAAGCAACATATTCCTTTTCCAGCATGCTCAACTTGGAGAATCTTCTCAAAAGCAATGCAGATCATGCAGGGAGCCCAGGAGACTTCTCAAAGAAGCAGACGATCTGTCTGCAGTGGAGAGCAGCTCTGAAGACAAGCTTTCAGGGATGGTGTAAAGAAAAAAAGTTTTAGGGATCCAGAAAAGGTTGACTTTTTTCATCTGCGAAAGCCATTAAATGATGCGGAGTTAAAAAGCAAACATCAAAAGAATTTCCCTTTTGAACACACTAAGACCTTACCCAACAGATCTGAGTTTTCCCTGTGTAGATAATAGTCTTGTTCTACTGTATTGTTTCTTGATTAAGTAAAGTTTAAGAGAATGAGGATTCTGGTGTCTTTTGACATGCTTATTTGAAGAAAAATTACGAATGGAGAGGAGAGAAGCACAGCTCCATCATATCGTTCTGTCACTTCAGCTTTGAAATGCATTCTTCAGTGAATGCTTTGAACTTCGTTATTCAGTCTGCAAAAGCTGGTCCTTTTATCTTCAGATTTAAGAGGAATTTAAAAGATTGGGATGATACCAAGCAATATTAACATCAAATGATTCCTTGTCAAGTTGGACCTATATATTTTGTATTGTTAACTTCTACAGAAGCAGTCTGATTAATATGAAAGCAAAGCTTTTCCTTTAAATTGATTTTAGAAATGGAAAATTTATTCAGGAAGGTATATTTTGGGGTTTGGGTGGGGGTTTTCTTGTGCTAATCTTATTTTGCCCTGTATATTAAATATAATTCCTATTTGCAAACAGTGTGCTTATTGATTTTTTTATTTTATTTTTTTTTGCACATTAAGTTCATGAAATTTTGCTGTCCTGGAAGTTAGAATACCCCCAAGAAAACAAAACCTCAAAATATGGTCCCCGCTCCCCTTCCTCCAACCCTTGAAAAACTGATATTTCTAGAAATGCAAACCAAAATCTGTTCTTTTTGCTAAATAATGTATTTAACATGGCAGGGAGGTAGAGACATTGGAGAAGTTTGAGACAGATTTCTCAGCTTTTTAGTGCAGCTCTTCCTATTTTGGTTCAATTTCTTGTGTGGTATAACTAGTAGATTGTTTTCATTTTTTCAGTGCAATTATCACAATGCACAGTATCACAATTCTGTCACAATTCCTTTGTGTTACTGCCTTAGCAAAGGTGTAAACTCAGGCACTTCTTTACAAGTTCCTTCACATATATATATTTATAATTTAGCTTTATAATTTGTCTTTATGTCATCCTAAATGATGCAAATGGCTTTTCAATCTCCAAATACATGAATTTGCTGAAGAAAAGCATACAGACAGTAAGCAAAGAATAATTCTGTTATGCCGCTACTCTGTCCTCTTCCTGAATTAAAGAAAGAACTCTGGTGGAGTTTTTTTGTTTGAGTTTATCTAAACTCTGATGTGGTTTTTAGCTATGTTAACTAGTAGATCTGCAGCTGCATCATAGATCAGTGTCATAATTCAGTTTAATTCCAAATTTGTTATTTGGATTATGAAGCCTGTCTCAACATAGCACCAGATGTTTTTAAATGTAATTGGCGAGCTGAGGCAATGGGTTACCTAGTCTATATGTGCTGCTACATATTTGCAGTAAAATCACAGTGAACATATTGCATTAATTAAGCATTTCGCTCCAATGTGAATTCTTTTTTTCTTCCTTCATCAGGAATGTATTGACTGTGATAAATTTCACTGTTTGGGTCTCATGAGGATAAAATGGAAAATCCATTTTTGAATTATTCATATGTTAAAAATTAAGAAATAATATTCTTAAAAGATACAGTGACTTTCATTTTGTTTTTAATAGCTAAGTGTGGTGGAACACTGACAAACATGGGTGGCGTGATCCTGAGCCCAGGTTTTCCTGGAAATTACCCTAGTAACTTAGACTGTACATGGAAAATTTTCTTGCCTATTGGGTATGGTAAGTAAATTTACATTTCAAAAGCAACTATTTGTGGTCATTAGCTTTAAATATATAGAAAAATATTCTAATTTCCAGTATGAAATAGATTTTATCCAGTGAATATATTGTGAACCTTTTACATAATTATGCACTATCTTTTGATTTGAAAATATTTGGCAGTTTAAAAATATATCTTTGTCAAAGCAATTAGTTATTTGTATAACTCAACCAGCCTATCTCAGAAACGGATTTCAGAGCAAATGAAATCTACTGCGTGAAGATGTATCAGATGAAATAGATAATGTAACTTCTGAATATAGTGTTCTCTTCGTTACATGAAAATATACTGATCATGTAAAAGAATACACTACTAAAATCCAAACATTTGAAATAGATGAAAAGTACATCTTTTCAAAGGAGTTGCGAAGATTTTGCAATGATTTCAGGTAGCTGTGAATTGACTAACATTTGTAAAAAAGATCAGCTCAGCTTGGTATTCTCATTATTTAGAGTCTATTCAAGTGAGAGAGGAAATCCTGTTGAGATTGGAACAGGAAATAGTATAATTATAGTTTAACCAGATAATGATTTATTTTCTGAAGCAATCGGTTTTATTGTGTATAATTTTATGTAAGAAATTATTTAGTGTAGAAAACTTCTTCTTAGACAATTCTAAGTTGTATAAACTTAGAGTTAAGGCTTGTGTGACACATACAGCATCTTCTCAAATTGAAATTAGTTTGAAAAACTCAGGGAAAAAATATGTTTTTGTGTGTGTTTAAAATGTGGCTATTTTAGGCAATTTTTTACTGGTTACTGGTAAATCTACTTTTTACTTTTAAAATACAAAGCTTTTCTATTTTGAATATTTCTAGTTACAGAAATTTCTTTGCAGTAATTAAGTAAGAATGATTCAGTTTTAAAGGTATTCCGGGACTCATCAGAGACTATTTCAGAACAGCAGGCTACTTTTATTTAAACACCTAGACACTGATGTTAGGTCTATATACATTTGTCGAATTCAACTACGTGCTTGTCATGTTTGCAACTTCAGTGTAAGATTATGTGACTGCTCAGTTCTTCAGAATTTCTATGCTGCTTACATCGAGTCTCTGGTGGGAATCACTAAATGCTGATACTGAACTCAACATGTGTCCAAGATGCCTGGTGTCATATCTCACCTTACATCCTGAGAGCATTTTAAAATGAGTGCCTTCACTCAAGTCAGACCAATCATATCAGACATCATACAAGAGATGTTTGATATGGGGACTTCAGTATGTTCTGTATGTGCCTCTCTATTGATAGCGCTGGAATAAGTTTTCTTATTCAGCCACTGAAATACTTGCTTTCATATCTCCCACTCTGCATAGGTCAGAAAAGGTTACTAAAGCTAAATATCCCATATTCTCAAGAGTGTTCTGCAACAACCAATTTCTTTGGTAGCATATTCAGTTTCTCCTGTAGAAAAAAAATAATATCCCTTTTATACAAGGGATTAGATATCAAACCACAGTAGCGAAGAAATGAGCTATAGAGCAAGACTGAGTGAATGACTTACCGTGGTGATCAATCCCTAAGGTACTCTCCTGGAATTAAGAATATGTCTCTACTGCTTAATAAGAACGTCAGGCAGAGAGTTAAGACATTGAGTATTTCACACTGCTTTGTTGGCCCATTCAGTACTTCTCTTTTATTCTATTCCAGCTAGTTCTTCATAGTCTACCAAAGCAAGATTAGGCCCAAGCAGTGTGGTTGTAAGTTACTTGGTACCACTTGGCTTTAAAAACAGGAGTTCATCACTGTCCTGGTTTTGGCTGGGATAGAGTTAGTTCTCCTCCTAGTAGCTGTTGTGTTTTGGATTTAGTATGAGAAGAAAGTTGATAATACACTGGTGTTTCAGTTGTTGCTAAGAAATCAAGGACTGTTTTTAGTTTCCCATGTTCAGCTAATGAGCAGGCGTGCAGGAGCTGGGAAAGAGCACAGCCCAAGCTGGCTAATGGAAATATTCCATACCATAGACCTCATGCTCAGGTTATAAATGGGCATTGGCCAGGAGTCATGAACTCTTTTCCCATGAGTTTGATCTTTTGTGTGAGTTTGGCTCTTTTCTGTAAGTTCATCAAGTTCTGTGAATTTTGTGAGTTCGGCAAAATCTGCGCATGCAAATCCGTGGGTTCCACGATCATTGCTTGGGGGCCTGGCTGCACAATCATCTGTCGGGCAGCGAGAAAAACTGTATTGTGGATATCTTGTTTTGCATATTCATTACTATTATTACTGTTGTTGTTGCTATTATTATTTCATTTGTTGTCTTACTAAACTGTCTTTATGTCAACCTGCAAGTTCTATTTTTTGTCCATTC
>Ga0181612_163856_pt1 | contig 16749 bp, 12 predicted proteins | sample HoacroProtozoa21_FD_119630 | JGI IMG/M metagenome (GOLD analysis project Ga0181612, IMG submission 119630) | Hoatzin crop microbial communities from Cojedes, Venezuel. Combined Assembly of Gp0051906, Gp0051904, Gp0051908
CTTTGGTGAGTGACAGCTAGGGAATCCCACTTCAGCCTTCTGCCATGAGTAAAGCCCAATTACACCCATCCCACTCCCTTTCAGCTCTGCTGTTAGGTGCGCAGTCAGCAACCACAACGGCTTTTTCATTCCCTTACCTATCACAGCTGCTTTGTGGATGGGCTGTGGGGAAGCACTTTTCCATGAAGCTCCACTGGGTGTTGTCCACTTCTGCACCGCTCTCTCTGCGAAGAAAGCATACTGCAGTGCTTTGGCCTGGCCTGAAGTCAGCAGAACGTTAAAGAGTTCTTGCTCCTTCCGGACTCCATCTGCAAAGGGCAGCTCTGTGGTGGCTTTGACTGCTTGGAAGCACAGCTCTGGAGCCAGGAATCCCCGGGCCTGTTTCTTCACCTTCACAAGAGCCTCACTGAGAAATGATTCCATGTTGGGTAGTTTTGGAACTGGCTTCAGGCTGAGCCTGCGGGATTCAAATGGTTGGCCTGGGGGTAGAAAAATGGAGTTACAGAAAAAAATATTTACATCTGGAAGACTATAGATTTTCACTCATTTCTACATAGACTGGGAATGCAGTTTACCTCTTTCCTCCTAAGCTCACTGCATTAGGGCTTGCATGGCACAGTGATCTGGGTCTAGAACTAAAGTATCTGACACTTCTCTTTAGCTTTGTTTGCTGTGACAATTACAATTTTTCAAGTCCCTTCTCAGACTTTAAAAAAAAGCAAGATTTCAATTTCAAAGAAGTAATTCTCTCCTTCCTTTTCTCAGCTACACAGAGTGCCTTCACTTCTCTAGTTCTCTTGCTCCACAGTCCCAGCTGCCATGTTCACATGGCTTTTTCTATAAGCTTCAGTACTAAAGTTTTCATCCAGTATTGTTTAGTACTCAGTGCCCAATCGACTTTGCTAGCTAGATGCATTTCAGCCAGGCTCCTGACCCAGACATTTGTAAGAGAGACTGGGAAATATACCCTGACTTCAAATCTTCCCTGACAGCAGGAGTCCCTCTATTCACTTTGGGACTAACCAAGAGGACAGCTCACGCAGCATGAGTTCAGGAGCAAAATGATAAAAAGGGGGAGTTCATGGTTCTGTGTCAGCAAGGGGTGAATCAAGCAGCCACACAAAATACATGAGGCTCATTACACACAGAGGTTGCTATGGTGATACCTAGAAAGGATTTTAATTGAGAGAAGTTAGTTACATTTCAGATGCCAAAATCCTCTCCATCCTCTTCAGAAGCACAATCCTTGGTGCCTGCTGGGACATCTCTGATCTGTCTGTACTCAGTCTGTTCCTATGCTCTTAATGGCAACTTGCCTCAGTACAGACTGTGGAGGAACAAGGTCAGAAATTCAGGATGTATCCCCTTAATATTCCAGCATTTTCACAAAGACCCTTCTGTCATCACAGCCACATCCAGATTGTTAACTGTGTAGCAGTGTTACTGCACTGACTGCTGCAGTGCTGTTCCCAGAAGCACCCAGGACTGCCACCAAAGCAGGATGGTGGGTGGGCCCCCTCTGAGAACCTCAAGCTGAGCAGCTCTCTGGTATACAGTCTCATCGCCCTAACTTCTCTTACACGAACTCTGCCACAGGAGCACACTTCCTTCAATGGTGGCGTATTGCATCCAGCTCCCCTTTTTCTTCCTGTTGCCTAAGTTGGGAAAGTGCCAGTGCATCAGCAGAAGACTCGGGAGCAGGAAATCATACACAGGATGCTGAAGAGCACTAATAATGGCAGCACTGCAATCATGGTTGCTCAGAGAACGTGTCCTAACTCTAGCTCTTCCTCCAAGACTGAGCAGTGTTTAAGAGAAACAGAAATATGAGCTTCCAGGATGAGTTAAGATACTGATTTCCTGAAATAATCATCTTCAGAGCTCAGGCTTTTTAATTAAGCCTTTTAGAAAACACAAAAAGATGAACACTTACTAAGTAGCTTCCCTTGTAATCAGAGGTCATAAAAATATTTTCACTTTGATGGTGAATATAGTTTGTATCTGCCAGTATTGCCAGATTTAGTCAGGATAATGTTCCTTTATTTTGGAATCCTTTGTTTCTCCCCCAAATGTATATTTTTAACCTAGAAATGGTCTTTTTGCACAGCCCTTTATTCAGGACTTAAATAGTGGGTTTCATTTCATCACTAGAGGAAACCTCAGGGTTGTCCCAGAAAGCAGATCTGATGGTTGGAAGGCCACTTGAGACTGGGCAGATCAAGGGACCGCATATGACATCTGACATGACGTGGAAAGGACTGGTACAAAAAAAGAATACTTCTGGGAGCCCTTAAGCATGGTCTTCAGATAGCAAATAGTACTTGTAAGCACAGATACTGATGGGGGACATGAGACAGTTCCTCAGTAAAAAAGAAAAGCAACTCTCCTCAGGGTCCTGTAATAAAACTCTTCTTTAGCTGTAAGCTAAACAGGTTTTGCTAAGTATTTCTACAGCATCACCATGCAGTGCCTTTGCTTCTGCAAATAATAAGAATCAAGAGCATACTTCTGAACAGGAAGAAATTATCTGAATGCAAACCTGAGAAGAAGAGATCAGCGTGGGACACTTGCGGCTTGATTTCTGAAATCAAAGCAGCAGGAACATGATGAACAGTATCAGACATCAGTGCTGCAGGGAAAAGTGTCATCCATGCACAGGAGCTAGCACAGATACCTGCTTTGTTTTACTAAGGTTTGTAGTCCAGGTGGCACAAAGGACAGGCGAAGTCTATAAAATCTGTCAGTGAAAGCAATGTGTAAGCATGCAGTATCAAATACTGTGCTATTTAAAGCAAAAAAAAAAAAAAAAAAAAATCTTCCCAGAGCTGTAAACCCTTGGGATATTATAGGACTCCACATGCAAGAGGCAGGGCTAGCCTAACAGTCTTCCTGGTGCAGTGAACTGCTTGCAAATTTCTGAGAAATAAAGCTGAAACTGGACCCCTGCTCCTCAGGCTTGCAGTGGTCTCAGGCCTGCCAGAGACAACTTCAGCTTATGTCACACCTTTCACAAACTCTGGCTGTGTCAAAGGGGCACTTCACTAGACCTTCTGCCTAAAGGAGGCGGCTGCTAGAATCATGAGACCTGGAGAAAGATTAAAATGTCTTTATATTGTACATCTTCCCAGAGACGATGCGATAAAGGCCCTTGCAACTGCAACTGAAAGCTTTTCTCCAGGAGTCGCCATTTACAGCATGCACTTACCTAACAGCAGTATCTGTTACTCCTTTGGGTTTTATGAGAGTCAGAAGAAACACATGCTTCCTCCACAGTTACTCCTAGTGGCTTACAGTCAGCAACTCCTAATCATCTTTCCATGCAGAGTTTAATACCTGCGGGGCCCGAGCTAGTCTAAATCGAACTGATTTTACTTAGCTCTCTGGTGCAAGCCATTGATATTTTTTGTGCTGTGAGAAGATGATAAAGGTCAATCAGATGCGGTCAGAAAGCAAGGGATGATTATGTATGAAGGCATTGCTTCAAAGAAGTCTGCTGTGCAGAGAATCAGCAGCCATTTTCTCCTCCAGAAAGGAAGGAAGGAAGACTACAGCAGGCCAGCAAGAGGTGGGCAGTATAAGCTGCAAACTACTGCCTGCCTCAAGCAATTACAGCAATTTTTCAATTTTGTGATGCCATCAGGTGGACAAGTCATGTAATGCAGCCTTGAATTAGTGCAGTGATTAACAAGCACATTTAATGAAAGAACATCGTCCTTGTCTCCAAGGATTTAGCTCCTGCCTACTCCTTCCAACAAATGCCTTCAAAAGTGAAGATATGTTCTTTTGCCTGAAGAAGGCCAGGAACATATGCTTGCTGCCTATCTGCAATATATAATCACTGTTTTTAATGAAAAATTTAACTTAGAATCAATAATTGTCTCTGTGTATTCCCACAACCACTTATTCAGGACTGTTTCACAACTCCTTCTCAAGACGTTCTTCATTAGGAATAATCCATAAAAATGCATGGATGAAGATGCTTTTCCAATATACCTACCATAAAGGTAGCTCTCTGAACTGCATATTGAAACAATAATCCAGGATCCTTGCTTCAGTAAGGCCAGTCATTTGAGACTGATCACTTGCCAGGAGATACTGCAGCTCCAGCACTGAGAAAGCTTTGGAAGAAAATAATTTCTGAATTGATTCTTTGAGATTTATCTTGCAGTACAGCCTTCCCAGGAACAGAAATTCCATCAGTGACAAAACTAGTTATTTAGTCAAACTGCTCTCTAAGAAGCCAGCAGTTGTTAGCCTCGTGTTTATTTTTAAAAAAAAATCTCATTGAACACAAAATGCTGCATGCCATACAAAGACAGTGGACTTCTGTGATGGAATTTTTTTGTGCAGCTGTCTCTGGTTTTAAGATTATCTGAAAAATGTTCATGGAAAACAGAACTCAATGTGAACAAAAACCAGACCAGCTATGCAGGACTGTCATCTGTTCTGCAGCCCTGAGTTAGTGCTTCATGGAGAGAAATAAAAGTGCTGGTTTGCCTTTGCATGTCAGAAGAATTACATTAACTTTAAGCAAAGGCCAAAGCCAGGAATGACTGAAAAGGAACATATGAATACTGGGTACACCATTCTTTCAAATTATCAGGTATCCTGAGGCTAAATGGTGCATCAAAACTTTTCATGGTCTTCTGCAAGGTCTAATGAGAAATTTTCCAAGCAGGAAAGAAAAAAAGATTAGCTGACTTGCCAGTATTTTCACTGTTACAGCACATACTGTAAATTCCAGTCAAGCTGTTGGAAAGAGACTGAAAGCATTTTTAAAGTCCTGTTGGAGTTGGTATATAGTGTGATGTGAACAAACTTCAATTACACCACTCATTTTTACTGATGTAACTCAAACCAGCAACGAACAGAAAGAAAATCTCCCACTAATAACGAGTAAGACTGGGACAAGTTCCCTGCTGAACATCCAGCTACGATTCTTGTATGCTTACACAATTCTCAGAAAAAGTTTTTTTCTTGGTCGTGACAATTTCCAGTGAAGATGAAGCTACAGAAGAGGAACTTGCCAGTAGTGGTAGCAGACACAAATTCCAGAAATCAAGTTACACCAAGGAATAGTGTGCTCAGTGATTCATTCCTGAGGTTCTCCTCTAAGGTCAAGCTGACTTTCACAACTGTCAACCACTGCACAATGACTGTCACAGAAGAAATAAGCATACAAATGTCTAAATTTCACCCAATTTCACATTGCATTTATTGAAATCCGGAAAGCTTGCTGGTTTGCCAGTTCTAGCAATGTATCTGTTACTCATTTTATGATACGCTGCTGCTGCCATCAATACTGCCATAGTCCTAATGCACGGCATCATTCAGAAGCCCAGAGGGTATGTTAAAGGGAACACTGTTTGTTGGGTTAATTTGCCTAGAAGAGTAGTAATATCTTGCTTCTCTCCCAACAGCTGGAGAAACAGTTTTCACTGAAAACAGACAAAACCAGTGAATCAAAGTATCTTTGTTTTTCTTAGAAGCAATAGTGAAGTACATCACCCATCTCTTTCTGAAGAATTGTATTTAAATCGTCTGATTACTTACAAGGAAAGAGAAAAGAGGACTGCTTATGTCATCAATTCTGCACTAAAAATGAAGCCCAAAAATACTGTAGGATGAATACAGTGAGAAGGAAGAGCATCTCTTTCCAGAAACCTAGACAAAGAATACCTTTTTGCACCTATGTGGTAAATCTCAAGTTATAGGGAAGTATATGAGACACTGATCTTTAAGAATAGCCCATGCACTGGAGTATCTTAAAAATACGGTGCACCGTCAAGGACAAAGCTGAGGCTGCTTCAACTTCTAGCACAGGAGAAGTGCTCCTACAGAGAAGAAAGGGCCTTGTTTGTAGTGAAGACAACTGCAGGAGCAAAAGCAGCACGCCAGCTTGGAAAGGCCACATGATCAAAGCAGAAAGGGCTCTCTGCTTCCTTGCATGCATCTCATTGTGACAGACCTCCAGATGAAATCCTAATGGAAGGCAAGGGTCTGTTTCCAAGTGTATAAGGAGGTTAGTAGTGGAAAAATACCCTGTTTTCTCTCAAGGCAATGCTCCTCATGCTGCACAAGGAATGTTCCTCTTCCTATGCTAACTCCAGTAAATGTGATTTTATTATTTCTAAGAGGGTTGGGGTGGGGAAATCTCTCCACATCCCTTCCATCTGCACAAGCCATTTCCTTACACAGCAGGTAAAAGATTAGGGACAGTCACTTAGACTCACAGATCACTACGTTGGGCTGAGGCTGTGCCCTTCCACTACAGGGAGAAAGTTATTTTTGATCAGCCATTACTGATTGTGCAACTAGAATACATGCAATACCAGCTGTGATCCGAAACTATATATGGAAAGAGCACACACTCCCCAAAGCTAGTGGAGTGCAGCAGCCCAGAGGAGCATGTGAGTCTGGATATATAATTAAGAAGTAGGAGGACTTGATATGTATCTGTTCTTCAAATCCTCACTTGAATTTCTGCAGCTCTCCAGCAGCTGAATTTTCACTTCAGAGAACAGAACACAAATTCTGCAATTAATTCTGTCTTATATGGATGCCAAAACCCAATGAATGGAGCATATAAATTGGAACAAACTGGTGGGTTTTGTTCTGACTCTCTTCAGCCCTAAAACATCACCAATTTATTTCTTGGCATTGCTACAATTGTATCCTCACCAATCACTTTGTTTGCCAAGTGAATTGCTGCATCAACTGTGTTTTCTTCCACAACTTCATCAACCAAGCCCAGCTTCAGTGCTTCAGCAGCTGCAATGTGTCTTCCTGTGATAAAAAGAGAAGTAAGGTGACTACAGTGGGGCATGATGGGCAATTTCATTTTTCCATCTGATCAAATGACTTGTGGGTAGCTGGCTTCAAATATGAGACGTGCTCATCATCAGTACACAAAACTAACTTCATGCCTCAGAAGCATGTATGTTCCTTTCCTAGCCCATCATTAGTGGAAGCAAGCTGAATTTCAACCCAAGCAAGTACATGTGTAAAAGAAATTCATGTTTCTTAGACCAAGCTGGTGGTATGACTCAGTGTCATACTCCTACATGCAGAGCAAGGGCAAGGCATAGTACTTTACCTGTAGTGATTATATCCAGGGCAGCTGGTAGTCCAATCAGTCTGGGCAGTCGCTGAGTGCCCTCACCACCTGGAAGTAACCCAATGGTGACCTCTGGTAAACCCATCTGTGCCTAAAATGAAGTCAAATTCAGGAACAAATCTGATTAGAAAGAGGGATCATTACAAACTGAGCAGAACAGAAGAAAGCCAAGCAGACCTGATTCACATGCTGCTCCTCTAGGAAGCCTCAAAACTTCTACATAGGAACTTCATCCTTGTTTTTTGCCATGAAAGACATTTAAGACAAAACCCTACTCAACCATTTCAAGAACTTGTGTACAAATGCACAGGAAAAACATCACCCTTCAGTGGATGTACATGTGCCAGCACAGTACTGGAGGAGAAGTGTGGGGCCAACAGCATCCCCTAGACTGACACATGTGCAAACTAACGCTTTCAAGCAGTTGTTACCAAATGCTGGAGGGTACTCCCTGACCTGTTACCTCCCTACTGTAATTCTTGGAAATTTAGCAAAGCAAAATTGGTACCACGCACATACTGAACTCTTCTCTCATCTTCCTTCAAATGGCTCTTGGTGCACCTGACATTTAGTAGGGTTACACCGGAGAAGACAGGCACAGTGGGAAGGGTTGTGTGTGTGTCCTGTCTTCTCTTAAAAATCCATCCAGATTTTGTTGCCTTATTAAAAAAAAAAATGAGTTTGTGCATTTCCCATGGAGCTCTTAAGAGATTTGGACTCGCTTTCAGACCACTACTTGAGACATTCACCTTAGGTGGCATATAGGGTGACACAGAATACCTCTTGATGCTGTCATAGCAGCCCACACTGTCATTGAGAAGCAGTGATTTACACTGCAAAAGCGAGGGGATGGCCCTGTCAGTGAAGAATCTCTATAAGGAGACGAGGTACTGCTAAAAGGCAGTTCAGCATTCCTGAATCTAGAAGGAAGGGGTTAAAGAAAAACTGATCACTCCTTAAAAAGACTCATAAAGCTATCTTTTGGTCGAAGTGCTTCCTGAGGAACCAGAACTCATGGGGAATCAAAATTTAAATGCTCCATGCTAGCTGAGTTTCAACTGCCTATTGAAACTAGGCCACTAGCAGAAAGAAATGCAAAATTCACAGGGCTGGGGAAAAAAAAGTCAGTCATGCTGCATGAGCCAGTAAGATACAGCCATCTACATCAGAATATAGATAATGACTACTGAGACCTAAGGCAAATTAGCACTTGGTTACTGAAGTTTCTATGCAGCCACCTTAATCTACTAGTTACAAATCAATTTTATATTTAGAAATGACTGTAAATTGGTTATTTAATAAGACTTCTGAAAGCATGTCAAGGGTGGTGTTGTAGGTGAAGAATGTCTGAGCACACAGACTCGTATCCTGTAAAGCCCCCCTCCTCTGGGCAGATGATCCTAGGAAAGGCATGCTGTCCCACTGCTTTTCAGGAGCAGTCTCGTGCCCTGTTCGTGGCTCCTGATGCCTTTCACCAGCCTCTCTAGTTCACAGCGTGTGTTACCTTTATATGTGCAATCCGATAGTGACAGCCAAGTGCCACTTCGAGGCCTCCTCCCAAGGCAATGCCTTCAATGGCAGCCACCACGGGCTTCTTGCTGCTTTCTATGAGAGAGATGATGGGGTTCAAGGCAATACCAGGTCTCTTCGCAGAAGAAAATCCTCGAATGTCAGCTCCTGAGTTATCACAAAGAGATTAAGAGGAATTACTGGGCAAGCCAGTGATAGGAACGATCTTCCCTCCCGTGCCACTGAACATGTCTGCTCACAGATAATCAAGTCCTTGCAGAGCATGCTGCTGCAGGGGAGGGGTTAACAGGAATCAACCCCCTTTGGGACCACCTTCAAGAAACCCTGGCTCCTTGAGCCTATTCAGAGAGCTCAGGGCAAGGCTAAGTACAAAAATACATAGTAACTCTAACAATCATGCAGTTACTACAGAAATTTGCAGACATCCTTGGTTTAATTAAAAAAAAAAAAAAAGTTGAGTCTGGAATAGTTAAGTGCAAGTTACTACTAACAAACAATGTAGAGCTCGACAGAAATTCCCTAGCTTCCCAGGTTTCTACAGCTGGAGAAGATCTGTTATTCACTGCTGCCCCACCCCAGATACGTTCCATACACCGGACCAGTTGATGGTCCAGAGATTTTATATGAACAAAGCCACGGAGCGTAAGCAGACACCAGTACATCATGGAGATAGGCAGCTGTCCCTCATTTCAGTATGAACACACCAGCTTATTTCTGGCCTGGACAGTCCAGCTTGTCATGTGCCCCATGTCAACTGTGGCACAGCAGAACAGAAAAAACCCACTGTATTGCGGCCATTTCCAATCAAATCATAACCTTTATCATCAGAGTTATGAGGCAGTGGATATTCAGACACGATGGCAGAAGAGTGTTTCCTCTCTTTCTGGGGCTATTTGATGAAAAATGTCTTACCTGCACTGAATTTTCCATTTTCACCACAAATCATAACAGCTTTCACTGAAGGATCTGCATCTGCTCTCTTCAGCCCATCCTCTAACGCCTGGAGAACTGTAGCGCTGAAATAAATTGCACATTCAGTGAGTAACAATCAACTACATTACCTTTGCAAGAGGTCTGTGTTATAAACACCATGTGCCCCAGTGAAAACAACAAGTATGTCCAGGCAGGTCTCTCCTCTAGCCTGTCTTCTGCCACAGCCTCTCTGGGTGAGAGTCTCCCTCTTACTTTAAGGGCAAGCACCAAATTCCAATGAGCTTATGACTGCTGACCTGTCACTCACTTGCTGGAGAGTCTTCTTATGGCTATGACATTGCTGTTTCTACAGCAAGCAGCACAAGGAAACATTCTTTTGAAAATGTCTTTATGAATTAAACATTCAGATTTTCAGGAAAACCGTTTAGCATAATTTAAAAGTAATTAATGCTAAACCACTGATGATCTAAGAACTTTTTAAAAGGGAAATGGGCTCTAGGCATAAAAAGCTATCTTTCGAACACCTGACACAGAGTTGGTGCTGTGCTGACAACTATAATGCTTTCACCTTGCAAAGATCTCTACATAGGTGCAGACTTCAACTTGTATGGGAGCCTGTCAAAGTGAACTTGGGCCCAAAAACCTAAGCAGAATTTATTTTTATGTCTTATCTGAACATATTTCCACAGACGCAAGCAGTAAATGTGGCCAGCAAAGAATTAATGAAGAACTTCAGAACAGAACAGTAACGGTATAAATAGTATTTTTACAAATCAGAGATTTAAAAAAACCTGGCCTGACTGTATGCTTGCTTGGCACTTGAAGCTTAGAAGCTAATTATGTATATATGTGTGTGTGGATGGATGGACACGAAGAGTATAGTCTGGTTTGGAAGACAGTGACAATAAAGAAGATGGTAGGTAAAAATTAACAGCTAACACTTTATTAATAGAAATATTAACATAAATTGTGTGTATATACAATTTAGATACTAAAACATATTCATACACACACACTTCTAAGTATATAAGTGTATATATATCATTCGTGAGAGAGACTTTTCTGTGTGCATGTATGTATACATACTGCATATGTGGACACGCCTCTTGGTTCAGAAAATCTGAGCCACAAGCAGTTGGAGGCTGGAGGAATACTCAAAGGAGCATCATATACGCTTGCCCAGTCCTTTATAAATAAACTTTCTGTTTCCAGACCTTCTCCAAACTGTAAGCTCAGTTTCACAAGTAAGCTTGGTGGCTGATAAAAAGAGAGCAGAGCTCTGCTGATGCCCAGTGGAGAGGAGGAGCGTCAATTAAAAGAACTGATAGAAAGGCCTGATGCATGCTCAGTTTGTGCATGTTTTTCAGTATATTTGAAGGCATTTCACTTAGAAAGGAAGCTTGTCACAAAGTAGATGAGAAATGTATCACTCTACTCGCATAATGCTTCTAGGTGTGTCCAGGGTGAGTGATCACATACTTTATGTAAGACAACAACCTGCAGCATTGAAGTGGAAATCCATAGACTAAAAAGGAGAACCGGGGAGCCCAAGAAATTTTCTGTAAGCCAGCAGTGTGAAGTCCTGCCAGCCAACCTCTGTATATTCCTCCTTCAAAATTAAAAATTAAGAGAGGCTATTAGCAAAGTCTATTAATCAGGGCTGTTGGCTAAACGGAGAGTTGGGGGGCTGCCTAGGAGATTCTCCAGGACCTGCTGCTGCCTGGATAAGGCCATTTTACACAGAAGGATCAGCACTTACAACAACTTACAACAACATACTCCTACCAGAACAAAAATTAGTCACCGAGGCTGCCACAAAATAACAGTTCAATACCTACATGACCTGTACTAACCAAACAGAGCTACTTTTGCCAGAGAATAACTTGACCCTGTACATCCATAAATATTTCCTCTTCCTCCATACAGTTTTTTCCCAGTGGGAATTTTTTTGTGGGACAAAAAGGAAGAAACATCAGACTTTTTGCAGTTTCTTGTTCTCCTACGATGGAGCAATATTTTTGCCTCAGGATATGTTACAGTCCAACACACAGGCTTCATTGCTTTGTAACTCACATATAACTGGTACTAAAAGATGTAATTCTCGATGAAAGCATCGTAGTAAAATGTATGACAGTAAAACTATAAAAATACTCAAGAGTATCACAACTTCAAACAGCTAGAGCATTAAAGAAACAAAAAGTCACCACAATTTGCATAAGCTTTTCATTACTGTGACAGTGTCATTCATTTAACAATAACGATGCAAAAATTCACTCCATGCATTCCAATCAGTGCTTAATCCCACGCTATGTAGTCAGCTCCACCGTGTGCACTGGTCTCACTGCAAGGAAAGTGATTCTGCCAAGACGATTCAGCGTTACGGGTTTCAGAAACACACAGCAGGCGCTGTTAAAGAACACGTGCACACCAGGGTAAGAATATTCTTGTAGGTGACCACGCCAGTTTATTTCTATTTGGCATAAAACTCACTGTGGAGATGATGTGCTGGATTTGTAACAAGGTTTTATTATTTACCTTAATAATTTCAGATTTTAGCTAAACTTTGTGAATGTGAACTTCTTGCACATAAAAAAAAAAAAGAGTAATTTAAGGGAATCCTGAAAATTAACTTAGTCATCTTTAAAGAAGTGAGACTCGAATCCAACAGCAGAAAATGCTGTTTATGGAAAACATGCAGGTCTGGTCCTTTCCCCTTGCACTTCCCCCAACATCCATGGTCCCTGCACTGCAGATGTTGCTATGTACGTCTACACACATTCTTTTTAGCATCCCTTATACACCTGCTGGCCGTGAATTTGCCTAATCCCTTTCTGATTCTGCTGATCCATCTGCCTCCACAAGCTCCTGTGGTATCAAGCTCTGTATTATCTGTTTTAAAACAACCTCCTACTAGTTTAATCAATGCCTCTAGTTCAACTGTTGCAGGATTTGGTAAAGGGTTGTGCCTTTAATTCATTTACTTTCTTTATGGTTTTGTAAACCTTGACCTTATTCTCCCACAGCCTTTTCCTCTCCAAAGTTATGACACTCAGCTTTTTTCAGTCCGATTTCTTAATGCAGTGCACCATCCCTTGGATTACTTTGGTTGTCCCTTTCTGGATTGTCCCTATATCCCTCTGCAAATGCAAAATCCAGAACTACACACAACAATTAAGATGTTTTATACTGCAGAAAAGGGATGCCCTCTGCTCTGTTCTCAGCATACATCCTGATGGTACCCAATATTTTGTGGGCTTTTTGGGCTGCCCCAGCCCATTGAGCTGATGATTTCATAGAACTGTCAAAGGTAAGGATCCCTTCCCTGAGCTGTAACTGCCAGTTTTGAGCTTGGCAACCTGTAAGCTTGTCCTGGGTTATATTTTTTTTTTAAAGAACTTTTTGCTATTGTTTTTTAGAATGCCTTGATCCACTCTTTATTTTTTTTCAGTCTTAATTTCCAGTTTACATCTCTCCTGTCATGTGTTAAAGTCTTTCTTGTTCTCCTCATTTGAGTAAGCTTTTGACTACTTAAAAAAATCAACCTTTTCCCTTAGTCTTCTTAGCTTTCTCATCAACCCATGCAGGGCTTTTACCGGATCAGTTTACCTGGACTGCTGATAAACTTAAAAAAAAACAAAAATCCCAAACATAAACAACAACAATCCAGCCTCTACCCTTGTTGCAGGCTTCTTGCCTTCTGGATAGCTTCCTACAGCGTTCTTGTTTGAACTAACTGCAGCGTATTTACATAATTCCCTTCTTGAAATTGAGTACCTGTGTGCTGCATTTACCCAGTCTTCTCTGCCTTGCCTCAGTGTCAGATCCAGCTGTGTAGTAGTTGCTGTCACACGGCAGCTAACACAGCCTGAACCGAGTCATGTACATAAACTAAGGGCAAACCAGGAATGGCACCCTTTCTGTGGGGTTTTAGAAGAGTTGTTTTAGGAAGCAGATGCTTATTGCATGGCAGAATTTTCTTGCTGCATCTCATTCTGATGAGGCGCTGATCCAGTCCAACACACAGGTACTCACACTCTCCCAAATTGCCATCTATCCTGAGTTGCAGCTTCTCTAATCTCCTTTACTATTTTCGGATCGTTACGCTGGTCGAGGGTCAGAAGGACCATCCTAGCAGCCAGGGAGAGACTTTTCCAGTCATGACTGTTACGCTGTTATACTTCATATAATCCCTCAGGTACTTTCCCCTAGCCCATGTCCTACCCTATCATCCCTGGAGCTTTTTTGCACTTGTCAGCTCAAATGTTGAAATACTCTTCCACATCCTTCTCAATTTTCAGTGCCGGCAGCCTGCCTCTGCTAATGAGACGTGGCTGGTCCTTCCTCTTGCAAGTCTTGACCATTTGGTCTCCAAAACTTCCCAGTTTTTTGCATATCTGAATCCCTTCTCTCTATGCCATGGTCTCATAAATGCAGATCTCTAAATACTAAACGTCTGGAAACCAGGGAAAAAAAAACCCAAACAAATCAAATTTGGCACATGCCACCTCTGCTGGTGGAGAGAAAGATTAGCTTGAAGGGAAGTCTGTGTGTGTGAGCCAAATTTGCTGCCAGACTCACAAGTCAGCGTGTATTCCTCAGGAAAGCACTGCCCGGGAGGTACTTGCACAGCAGTGGATGGTGTCAGACAGGAGGAAGCAAATTCTTACCCGCCAGTGGCTTCTAAAGTGCTAACGGCCAGGACGATGGCCTGGGAGCTGGGATAACCACACTGCGTGCCACATAATGGGAAGAGAGGGGTGAGGCCAGAGCAGAGCAGGAAAAAACCCACCAGCCTTTTAAAAAGCATCTGTGCTTGCTGTGAAATGAAATTTTCAGGATCGCAGGAGATGGCTCCTGTCTGTAACTTTCACTGCCTGCTGTCCCCTCGGTAGTCAAACATCTCCAACAGCAATCACAAACCTGCTCCCCTATGGTCCAGTACACAAAGTATGCAGAAGAAACAGAGCAGGATCAGAGTGCACTCTACCCTTCCTAGCTATAGCCAGGTCTCAGCTAAAAAGTACATGATGGCAAATATGAGATAATTATTGACCACTGCTAAAACAGGTATTACTGTGACATGCGATCAAAGACCACAGGCATGTCTCAAGCTGAAGTTTCACGGCAGCTTAACTGATTTAAACCCGTGCTGTGCAGGTTCCCATCCTTCCCCATGTACATCTACTCTGTTCCTTGTGCCAGCAGCGCTCCTCGTGCAATTGCAGAGAGCTAGGCTGGCTGAAAAACCAACGGGCTGGTGTTTAGCCCCACTTGCACCCCGAGCTGGCCAGCCCCAGGAGCACCACCACAGCAGAGGCTGTGAGGAACCATGGCCAGGATCACAGCAATCCCATCTTCGGTTGTGCTATGGTGCTAGGGAGCTCGTCACAAGGGAACAAGCCTACACGGGTGAAGTAGGTACTCAGGTCTCTCAAGGGCCCTCGTGCTGCGGGGCTGCCAGTGGGTAAAAGAGTGTGGGCAGCACAGTGCAGGTGTGGGGGGAGTGAAGATACAGCACTACAGAAACTGCCTTTTTAATGCATCTAAAATGTTCTGCCAGGGTCTTCTTTCTCCCCTCCTGGGGCTGGGGAACTGGACCGCAACCACACCATCCATTACCCTTGGCTGACAGCATCAGCACTGCACCCTGCTGCGAGGGCACTGAGGGGTGAAGAGTAAAGGGTAGTTGTGGCATGGGTCTGTCCCAAAGAGGCTGCTGTGCAGGGGCATGCAGTCGCTGTTTGCAGGCAACCGCGGGTTTTGTCAAGGACTTCTCAAAAGAGACAGAGTTAAGGTTCCTTAAGCACCTATCTTTAGCTCTGTATTTTGTACTTGTCGTGGTAAGGATGGAAAGCTCACTGTGGGCACAGCCTGGAAGTTTTCTTAGGCTGGTCTTGGACACAGGAGGTGCAAGGGAAGTCTTGCACTCTGCAGTTCTGGGAGTCCTACATGTCTAGTTCATCTCATTTCACCAAGTCACTCCAAGTTTGTTTCCTCATAATTACCTGGGCATGTGAAAATGATCTTACTCCACTTTCAAACGTGTTGCAACAGAAGAGTGAGCATTGCCAGTTACTGCAGAGCAATGTGGCTTGCTGCAGAAGAGCAGCAGGTTGCATTTCCTATTCATGCTCTTACTTGTCTCTTTCAGATTCTTTTTAACAAACTTTCTGGTTTAGAAGTTAAGCATAACCACAGTGGATTTTTTTGGCTTGTGAGTAAATACTGCATAGACACCTTGGTCACTGTTACAGAACTGTTCTTCAACTACAGCTGCTTCAAAAGGGCCGTACTCAGAACCAAATGAGCTAAACCACACACCTTGTAACAAATTATGGAAAGCCAAAAAGCATGTATGTCCTTTATCAAAACACACGAAAAACTAAAATTTCAGAGGCTCCTACAGATTGGCGTTCCGACTTTGTTTTTCACTGGCTCGTGTTTGAGAGCGCCCAGTGCCTTTCTTGACCAAGATCAGTACTTAGAGGTGAATTCCTTACTCATTTTTAAAAAGCAAATGAATTGCCTTTGCTTCTGACAGCCCTGGCTGTGGTTTAGTCCCGGTGCCAGCTCCTCGGGTTGAAGCACATCTGCTATCTCCACAGCCCTTTGCCCCAACCCCTGTGCTCACTTGGACAGCGCAGGGACCTGCCGGGCAGGCAAACAGTCCGGTCGCAAACCGGAGGGCAAAAGCGGGCTTTCGCCTGCGAGCTCTGAAGGAAGGCCAGGGTGAAGCGGCGGCACTGCTAAGGCTGCTGTGCGGTTTCTGGCTGGAAGCATCATCCTGATGCTCGAAGACTGGGAGGTGACAAGAAATACGCGAGGTTGTTAAACAGCTTCCAGGGTACAGCAAGCGCAGGCTGATGAGCCTGACGCCTCTTCTGTGAAAAAACCCGCTGGAAGTTACAATAAAGAGCAGAAGTCATGGAAAAAATCCGCATGTTTTTTGCAAAGGCCGGCGCAGGTACCCGAGCTGGCGCTTGGAGAGGTCCCTCGGCGGGGGCTCTTACCGGGCAGGCTGCCCTGGGACCAGGGGGGGCCTCGCACGGTCAAGGGAGGGGGGGAATGAGGTGAAAAGGAAGGAAATGAGGGAATCCTCCGCCCCGCTCACCAAGGGAGGGAAACCGCCGCCGCACCCCGCGCCCCGGCTCGGTGCCCCCCCCCCCCGC
>Ga0181612_136782_pt1 | contig 16748 bp, 13 predicted proteins | sample HoacroProtozoa21_FD_119630 | JGI IMG/M metagenome (GOLD analysis project Ga0181612, IMG submission 119630) | Hoatzin crop microbial communities from Cojedes, Venezuel. Combined Assembly of Gp0051906, Gp0051904, Gp0051908
CTTGTGACTGGCCACCAGCTGGATTTAACTCCATTGACCACAACTCTTTGAGCCTGGCCATCCAGCCATGTTTTTACCCAGCAAAGCATCTACCTCTCCAAGCCATGGACAGCTAGTTCCTCGAGGAGAATGCTGTGGGAAATAGTATCAAAGGCTTTACTAAAGTCCAGGTAGATAACATCCACAGCCTTTCTCTCATACACTAAGCGGGTCATCTTCTGACACAAGGAGATCAGACTGGTCAAGCAGGACCTGCCTTTCATGGACCCATGCTGACCGGGCTTGATCAATTTGTTGTCCTATATGTCCAACATCATGGCACTCAAGATGAATTGCTCCATAACCTTCTCCAGGACTGAGGTCAGACTGAGAGGCCTGTAGTTCCCTGGATTCTCCTTGCAGCCCTTCTTGTAGATTTGCATCACATTTGCTAATCGCTAGTCACCTGAGACCTCACTGGTTAGCCAGGACTGCTGAGAAATGAAGGGAAGTGGCTTGGTGAGCACTTTGGCCACCTCCCTCAGTACCCTAGGGTGGATCCCATCCAGTCCCACAGACTTGTGGCTGTTTAAGTGGTGTAGCAGGCCACTAACCATTTCTTCCTGGATTATGGGGCCTTCATTCTACTCCCCTTCCCTGTCTTCAAGCTCAGGTGGCTGGGTGCCCCAAGAACAACTTGTCTTACTATTAAAGACAGAGGCAAAGAACACATTAAGTACCTCAGCCTTTTCCTCATCTTTTGTCACTATGTTTCCTACTGCATCCAATAAAGGATGGAGATGATCCTTGGCCATCCTTTTGTTGTTACTGTATTTATAGAGACATGTTTTATTGTCTTTTATGGCAGTAGTCAGAGTAAGTTCTAGTTGGGCTTTGGCCCTTCTAAATTGCCCTACGTAACCTCACAAGTTTCTTGTAGTCCTCCTGAGTTGCCTACCCCTTCTCTGAAAAGTCATGAACTCTTTTTCTTCCCTGAGTTCCAGCCAAAGCTCTCTGTGCAGCCAGGCCAGTCTACCTCCACGCTGGCTCATCTTGTGGCACATGGGGATGGCCTGCTTAGATAGTATATAGTTATACAGAGGTATACATACTAATATAAATTTATGCATATGTAGAAAATAGATATGCTGTTCCCCCTTCCTGTCTTAGACCTTAATGTATTGATACACAAAATAAATATTTGAAAATTTATTTTCTGCTTTCTATACAGATACAATCAGTCACATAAGTAAGCATGCAGCTGAGAGTGACAGTTTTGCTGCTGATATCTCTGAGCCATGATTTCACCTCCTGTGAGTACCCACCTAAGTTTACTTTAGTTTTCCACTTCCAGACCTGAAAGATCTGTAATTAGAGAGGAAAATATTTTATGAATCCATTCAGTCAGTTGAGGTAAGAATCATACACAAGCAAATATAAATATAAATATAAATACATTTTTAGGACTTCTAAATACATATCTCTTTTAATATTTTGCAGAAATTAAGATATTCACAGATGAAGAGTGACTATTTAGGGATGACAAACATAATTCTATTTTTAATTCTGTCCTTAAAGTTACCTGATTATTCTAAATATTCTGATGCTGATAATTCCTTGATTTCAAAATCACAAGTTTCCCTTCAATACTTATAAAAAGAACCAAAAACTTCTTGTAGGTCTGTGTAGCATTCACATCCTGGTATTCTGAGCCCAGCTGGCTCTGCCTATGCCTATAGACACCTTGAAATTGATATGCCTTGTCTAGAACCTGGACTTCAAAGTGAAACTGGTGTCATAAAAAACCTCACTGCTTCAGATCAGGTAAACTTCTAAACTCTGCTCTGAGTGGAAAAAAAAAAAAAAAGCTTTATTTTTGAACTCAGCTTCATCTTTGAAGTCTGGCTTCAATCCAATTTTAAAGAATCTATCAGCAAAGTCACCAAGGCTTGAGCTGGAGGCTTGATTTCTGCAGGCTATTCTGTCCTCAGCTCAACCCATAGGGATTTACTTGGATGAAGCCCTGAAACAGATGTGATCACCACTATTCCTACTCCTCAGGAGCTAACTCAGGGAATCTGCTTCATGGGATGGGAAGAAAAAGGAAAGAATAGACCCAAAGCTGATGATTTTGCAGTAGAGACTTCTGACGTTCTTTCCGCATTCTCTCACTTCACTCTTCTCATCCATGTTAAAAGACAGGGTTTAAAAAAGCAAAAAGCACAGGTCATTGAAACCTGAACAGGGGTCTGGTCTTCATGATAGTTTTGTAACAAGCACTTTGTGACAGCTCCTCACTCACTGTGTTACCTCCCACTGCTGAGCGATTCCCAGCTCCTGGAGCCGTAGTCTGAGTACACTAGGAAATTTACTGAAAGAGCTACAGCTAAACCCTGTGATGTGAGATTGTAAAGTTCTTACTACCGCACCTACTGAAAAAACCTATCGTACTTGATGCCTGTACCATAAATATTTCAGATGGTTTTGCTCACAGAAGGAAAGTAAGACTAAATTGTTTTTTGTTGTTAACATAGTGAGCTTTAAGCATAAGCTTTAAGAAATACCAGAATGTTTTATTTTTCACTGGTTCAACTTCTACGTTCTGTATAGCTATTAATCCTGTTATGAGTTGAAGATCATTTACATTCTGCTTTAATTCTCCTTTGTAAACCAGACTTTCTTCATGGATTACCTGTTGCTCAGTGTTGGTTCAGGAAAAAGGAATGCTGCAACTTGTGAAGCAGGATGCAACGCAACCAGCTCCAGAGAAGAATGGAGGCATGATGAAGGGGCAGGACTCCTCCAGGGTATCAGAGGAACTTGGAAAGACATGTTAACATCAAACTGAACAGGGAAAAATCCTTTATCTTCAGTGTGGTAAACCAAAACACTTTGGTGTTGGGTGAAAGCAAAGATGACAGCTTTTTTTTTTTTTTCCCTTCTGATTTTCTGAAGGAAAAGGAAATAATTTAAGGAAGTTTCTAAGAAAACACTTCTCTTTCAGAAACTGCATTTTTCATCAAATTAAAAAAAATATAAAACAAACAACAGGAGCATTATGGAGTAGGAGTATACAGAGTTGTTTAATAATGTTCATAGAAAATATATTCAAGAACTGTATATAATATCTACAGTAAAAAACGTAAACAGCTGCATTCTCTGCCTTGTCTGCATGACAGAGAGCTGACTTACCAGATATAAGACATTGTTAGGGCTATGAAAAGTAACTAAAAGAATGAACAGATGTTTGAAGTGAAGTTCCAGCAGAACATGGTGCAAATGCTCTTTGCTGTGGAGGTAATGGATTTTACTTTTTTTAGATTTAGGGAAAGTAATCATTAATCAAAGAAAATTATTAGGCCGCTGGCAAAAAATCTGTCTGAAGCTCCTTGCAATTTTCAAGAAGCCCCAACAAAATTAAAAGCAGGTATCATTTAATATTCTTTAGCTGATGCTAGCTGAATATTCAGATGCTCTGAAATTTAAAAAAATATTACTTACAAGATGATACGTAATTTTAAAAGGAATACACATTAATGAGGATACTTTAGTTCAAATGGCCACAGATTTGTCGTTATCCCTAAAAGGATCAATGAATACTCCTTATTATTTGGAATTTTTTTAGTATTCTGAGGATAAGTTTGGATAATCAATATGGACCAACAAGCACTTTCATTCTGTGCTGAAACACCAGATGTGGCATCTCATTTAAAAGTTTAGTATTAGTGCCAGTATTTCTCATTTCTATGAAAGAAGGTCCTACTTTGATTGTTGCAGAACACAACATACATAAAACCTGCTTTTACTCTCTCTGCCACAGAATTCATACCTGTGTTTATGATTTTTAGAAATAGGCATTTTTAATTTAATTTAAAATGTAGGGAAAATAGATTTTCTTCCAAAATTAAAGTGAGGAAGAACTCACCTAATTTGATAGTATTTTCTACAAATAAAAACCAAAATTCTGTGACTTTGAATCTTCCTGTTTTTTCTTGGCTGGACATCACACGTCACATAAAAAATCCAAAATATTTCTCGGGTTTTCCCAGAAGTTTTATGGTTGAGACCTTTTCATGACTCTCTAATACCCAAGAAGCAACAGAATTCACCTGCTTTCAGACAGCAAGTAATTTTAAGTTTCCCTTAGCTTGATCTGAGATTTTCCAGCATGCCTAAAATTAAGTATTTTCAGACTGCCTTTTCTGCATTGATCTCCCACCTACAGCCAGACTCTGTCTAGATCTGAGAACCTGCTTTCACAAATTCCATGTGAATGCCATGTAAAGGAGCAACCAAGGAAAGAGCTGAACCAGGTAGAAATGCTGAGCATCTATCCTCCAAAACTTGGGAGACTGACTCTAGAGCGTACACTCCAAGATTTCCCCTAATCTCCCTCTGAAATTAATAACAAGAAGCTTAAACTAAGCACCCTGGAGGGTCCTTCTGGGCTGTGCTGGTGTAAAGGTGGATTCTTAAATCTAAGCAAAGTATAGTGGGTATCTAAGTTACAAGCACACACTTTCATCTTCGAGTTTCAGAAGTTTCATTTTTGTATATATCTGAATCTTTCTGTAGAAATTAAAGGAAATGAAAATGTTAACAAAGCTCCATAAACAGTCATTATCTAATAGTAATTCTTGCATGTCTTCAAGTGGTTATGGAGCATAATATATATTATTAAGTTGAAACATTCTAGAAGGCTGAAAAGTAACACTGTTAGTAACACACGTACAAATATTGTCAAAAATAAACTCTGTTTTATGCTGAATGTTGTGTATTACTTAGTTTTTTATTACAGCACTTGAAGTGTTGTGGGAGCTTCCTACATATGTAAAAAGCTGAAAAATAATCTGCAGGATCTAGAGTGTAATAAATGCACAGAGCTAGAGAAGAAATCAAAAAAGATAAATAATTTGTGCAGATATCAACCTGCTTCCCTTGAGTTACCATGGCAGAAGCATTTTTATTGGATACTTGAATAGCCACAAAAAAGTGGCAAACCAAGATGTGCATTTAGGTAAATGAAACAGAGGCAATCTTTCATTATGTTTCTATTTTTTTTTTTCATTGATGCATATGAAAGAAGTTATGTTTATGACCAAGTCTTCTGACCAGATAAGAAACTTGTGCAGTGTGCTCTGCCTCAGTGTGCCTCCTTCTTGCTTACACCTCAGCGTACATTGACAAAAGCTATTTGCCAGGTTCAGTGTGACTCAAGCAGGCATCTGTCTTAGCTAAGGATGCATCTATATTTCAAGTGTATAGTGCTGGGAGGCAAACTGGCTGTCCTAAAGGAAGTCCTGCTTACTCATCTAATTCTCCCACACTCTTCCTTCCCAAATCTTTCAAGAAAGACTGGTACCTATGAAGTCTCCCAGAGGGTGGGTCTGTCTGTTTTAATTAGATTCCTAAATTCATCACTCTGGATATGAACTGAAATCTTCATTTGCATCATGCAGAAAACAGAATATGACATAACACAATATTAGATAGCTCTTTTAAAAGAATGAGCTACTGTTATCTTGCACTGTAACCTGAAGTTCAAACAGGACACTTCAGTGTTACAATTCTTACAGTTTTTGTGGTTTGTTGATTTCCATGAGCCCAAAAGGTTAATTCAACAAGGTGGTTTTGTATACAGTTGTGTAACATAACCACGCTTATGGGGTACAAAGTTATTCTGTGACTATAAGTGAGCCCTGTGCCTGCCGAAAGAGAAATAAGGGAGGACACAATTTTTGAACTCTATTCAACACAATATGCAGTGGTTTCCACCTCTTAATGGTCTATAAGGGTAATGATAGCACAGGCTAGACTTTCAAATGGTATTAATCAGCTCCCGTTGATTTCAGTGGCAGACGGATATTTAAATAACTCTAAAATTTTGTCCAATATACTCACACATTTTTTAATTACAATACTGGTTGCAAAACAAGCTCAAAAAAAAAAAAAAAAAAAAAGAAAAAATAAGAAAAGAACAAGCAGAATGAAGGTTTTGACTCTACTTCAGTAACTTTCTATATATTTCCATGTCTCTGAACATGTAAACAGTCACACACTGCTGTTAGGAGTCTGGGTGAAGCAGAGTGACATATATATTATTCTGATATGTTACATCAGAATTTCTTTTCTATTCCTATATATGCAAATAAATCAGTTCTGAATAAAGTTGCTAATGCTATGGTTTATCAATAGAATAATAATTTCACAAGTATATATTCTAATATGCTATCAGAACATTTATCCTCTTGAATTAGTGAAAACCAGTCAGTGAGGACTTCATTGATATACATGACATTTTTTTAGGTCAAAAAGAGATGAAGGATGAAGGCTTTGTGGTACCTTAACCAGTTTATAGAATATAATAATTTCAGTTGGGTGTCTTTCCCATGTTAGAATTTGGAAATCTGTGATGGTGAAAGGAAAATGACAAGAAATATCTCCTAAGCCTGTCATATTCCAGTGGGTTTGAATTTTGAGTATCTCAGTTCTCAGTGCCTTACCTCAGGAAACAGAGGATGGGATAGCCAGAAAATCAGAATAATAATGGGGAAATTTTATTTATGAAGCTACACTAGGACTAAATGCAGTTTAATAATGTCTATACTCTTACCCTCACACATTTTTTGACATCATTCGTGGAAATTTCCATGCTATTCTGAAATGACAATGCTCTCCTTTCAGTTCTCAGTGTAACAGCAAAGGCAAAGAGGAATGATATAACTGAAGAGTATGATCATTAACATCCACCTAATTCTATCTAATCTTGCTTTTACTTAAACTAACAGCAAGGAGCTTAGTATATAGCTAAACTACTGATAGATGAGAATTTGTCAGAAAACTCCATAAAAAAAATCATCTCTAAGATTTTTTGCAACTAACAGTAAAGTGTACCTCAATGTCTATTTCAAACCTGATTTGATGAATACAGAAAAGGTCAAACTAAAAATAACTAGACTGAATCAGTTATAAGTGTAGTAACATATGCCTCATTTAATAATGAACTCTGAATTTTCTCTGCAGTTTAAGTAGTATCATGAATACTAATTCTGACAGTAAAGGGTTATGAACTACCTGTCTGCTCAAGTCTGGCACAAGGTCAGGCAGTTATAGAACTAATGAAAACCCTCATGTACCAAAAGGTGGATGATTGACACGAGTGCGCTAGCTCAAGAAAGTGCCGAGGAACTCTAGTGCATTCAGAATGACAGTGTCCTGAAACACAATTTACAACATTCCATTTGTTTACCCCAAGTGTAGCAATAAGCCCAAGCACTTATTGCCTACATCAACAGTGCCAGAATTCAGGGCACAATGCATTAAATTTTTATATGCCAATCACCAGGGAATTTTTTCTGATATGGTTTATGGTGATTAACCTAAGGCCATTATACTCCGAATATATGATCACACTCAGAAAGACTTTATTGTATATAATTCAGAGCATCCTGAAAGGATGAAAAGGAATTACTGTTAATTCTTCCTAAGTGAAAGAAAGCACAAAACTGCAAACATTCAACTAATAACTTTAAACCAGATTATTTCATATTGTTTGAAAAACCTGTGTTCTTCCACATAGTATGAAAACCTGTGCTCTTTTACTTCCTCCCGTGAGTTTCTCTTGCAGACCTTTGCATATCATACGGTTAATTTTCATCCATTTTTTTCCTTTTTAGACCAATCTACAATGCTATGACAATTTTTATTTAACTCTCAGCTTTCTGTAAGTAACAATATGTTTTTACAATATTGAGATACTGGACAACAAAGCATGTTCATCTAATCACTTATAATGGTTATCAGAAAGGATAGCATTAGAAAAAAAAATAAACAGCAATAGATTGGTCAGCAATTTCGAAAATATGCAATGGGTAAAACAAACACCTTTGGTCTTGAAGCATGGTGCTTTTCTGAGACAATTCATTCATGCTTGTAGGAATTCAGCCACACAGAAAAGGATTGAAGGATGGATCTGAGCTACAAAACTGAGACATTAATTTAGATTATCAAGATTTCATGATTTAGAGACATTCTGATTGAGAATCTTGCAGCTGCATAGCAGCTGGGAAAATTTTGATTAATTTAAGATCAATTTCAGATCAATTAACTTCAGAGATGTTAAGAGCTATAGTAAACAGTTTAAAAGAAAATTTTTCTTGTCCAGTAACAAAAATGTGTTGACTAGGGAAGAGATGAGATCCTTTCACACCTAGCAGTAAAAGGGTTTTGTTAAACAGAAAAGTAAGAGGTTTGAGTCCCACACGATACTTCTCAGCTATAGGCTTCTTGTAGTCTTCATAGCTGGGCAAATGCCTGTAAGCATGGGTAAGCATCACATTAGTCACCTCAGCAACATCTACATGTCAGCTTCTTCTTTCATTTGGCTATAGGATATCTATCAGATGGCATTTGAACAACTTCCCTTGTCAAGTCTTCAGTGATTAGAATTAATACTACTATATGTAAGCTGCATAATTACTAGGAACGCCTTCTTGAAAAAACATTTTTGTAGTTACAATATACTCCGGGATGTTTTTGATAATAGGCCAAGTTTCTGACTTTAACTCTAGTGCTAATCTTTATTTTACCTAAATTTCCCAAGCAGTAATTAGCAACTATCAGGACTTCTGATCTTTTGATTCAAACGGATACTGGGCTAAAATAACTTTTTCAGAGGAGGTGGCTAGGAATATACACTTACATAAATATTCTTGCTCCCATATTTGATTCGTATACACATTATGAAACACACAATCAGCTATATTTTCCAGATATTTATCCTATATAGAAAGAACAATTTTTACACTGGGACACCTACTACACTGTCCATACACTGATACTTGAACAGAGGATCACTAATCCTGAAGAAACTGATTGTTAGATCTTGACCAAACCAGAAAGAGCAAGTTGCTATTGCTCCTCCAGTCACACTGTAACTGGCCAGAGAGACGACTGAAATCTAAAAGAACATCTGTTATCTCAATATTTTTTCTCCCATCCCTCCTTACATCATCCTTCTTTCAGGTATCTCAATGAGTAGAATTTCTACAAAATTCACTCTTTGTAAACACATACTATCTTCAAAGCTGTAAAGATACTGCTTGACAAAGCAGCCCTTTTTCAAGTACCCCCAAATCATCCTCTGTTCTGTTCATTGGGGCAAAGGCACTATTTACTCATTATTTTTCAGCTGTTTTCTTTTATAAGGATTTTTTAATAAGGATCATTGTTCTTTTGTTTGTGTAACATGGTGTAAAGTGAAGTTGAAATCTAATTCAGTTGAAACACTGATAGAAAGAGTCAGAATACCATGCTAATCAGTAGAAACTGTAATTCCCTCAGCTTTTGAGATGCTGCATGTTGAATAATGTGTCTAGTTTTGAATCCCCTTGTTCAGCAAGTTATCAGCATTTAAAGAAGTTCAGTCACCAAAATAGGTGGCTAAAGCTCAGGATGTACATGGAGAGGCTGAGGGAATTGGGTTTGTCTAGACTCAGAAAGGAAGGCTATGGAGGGCTGTGATTGCAATCTTCCTCCTCTAGCTGATGGGGGTTAAAAAGAAGATGGAGCCAAGTTCTTCTCAGAGATAGAACAGGAGGCAACAACCACCAGCCACAGCAAAGGAAATTCCAGCTAGATATGGGCACTATCTTTGGCACAAATAGTGGTTAATTCTGGAACATGTTGCTTGGGCAAAAGCTCCACAAAATCTGAAGTAATCTGATCTCATTTCAAAGCTGACCCTTGAGCAGCAGGTTGGACTAAATAAACTCCAGAGGTCCCTCATAGCCCAATTAATTCTGGGAAGCCTAATGTTAATTGTGATTAAATTATTGATCTATAAAGCTGGATAAACCATCTTTGTGGCCTTTTAAATGCACTAAAGATATAACTGGAGTTTAAGAAATGAAAAAGAAAAATGGTAATCAAAAGTAAGATAAAGAAAATAAATAAAGCATTCCTTGAATTTGTATTGTGTCTCTCTGTGGCCTATCAGCTACAATGAAATATGTGAACTCTTCTGTGGTTTTCAAACATGAATTTGCTACTGCTGTTTGTCAACAAAGTAAGTCTATAGTGGAAATAGTTGTTGACTGTTAAATAGAATTAAAAAAATGCATTTTCCCATGATGATAAGACACAAAGTTCATGTCGATCACATGCAGTCACAATGGCTGAACCAGAAAAGCAACGTTCATTACCATTTCAGCACATGCAGGAGTCAAGATTTGTAGACAGCTGCTGAACATAAGAGATTTTCACAGTGATTCAAGACAAAGCCATTTAGCACAGGTGTTTCTGTAATTGTGGTGCACTCAGAAAATTCAGTGTTCAGTGGTCCTTGAGCACACATTTGCCATCTATGTGGTGTATGTTGAGTAATTAATATAAAAAAATGGAAGGATCCTAGTCTGGACAAAGTATATCTGCTTGAAAGTTATGGGGGGCAGGGAAGAGGATGATGAGATTTTGTTTTGGTTTTCTTTATGCTTACACGATTTGTTCTCATCTAGCTCTGTTCTAGGTTTTGCAGTTTGTTTTTGTTTGCTTGCTTGCTTGATAGATTGATTTTTAGGATAGTGATTATTTAGCACATGCTGCTTCTTTGTGGGTTGAGCGAATGGAAAGAGCGGTAATCAACTATGTTCGAGTTCTGTTTCATTCTGTCATTCAGCAACATGAAGAACATCTCAGATCTGTTCAAAAAAGCGGGTATTGCTTACCAGTCCTTTAGATATTTGTAGCAATCTGAACGGCAGTGTTTGCTTTCCATTAAAATCTGATAATTTGGCTAATTTTCCTTTGGAATCACAACCACCGAATTGTGAGAGAATGAGGAATACATGGAATATTCTTGGAAGGGCAGGACAAAGAGGGAATGTAGGAGACTACATAAAACCTGCCATCCAGAGAGGAACTTATATGGAGATGAATTATATCAAATAGAAACACGTGACATAAAGAAAAGGCAATATGAAGGAAATCTGGACATCAAATGGGATTATGAGACAAAATCTTCAATTTAGAGTGAAGAAACTGGTACAGAAGCCAGTGGTGGAACTTGTTGGAACATACTACTACTTACAAAAAAGTAAAACAAGAAAATACAAACTGTTGTATGACAAAATACTAGAAAAAGGAAGGTTACACACAGAACTTCTATGTTAATTCATTTCATGATCCCTTCTCACCATTACTTCCTGGTCTCCTCATTCTGACTGTGCCTTCTGGAACCGTAGCAAGATCCCTTACCAATTAGAAATAGCACTGGTCTCACTCTCTGCAGAACTAGGAGTAACTCGGTGTCATCAAATCCAATCTCTTGCCTTAAAAAAGCACTTTGTCCTATTTTTGTCCCTTTCCTTATCTGCCATAAAGCATTTTCCTGAGGATGTGTCACAGTCTTCAGTCATATAGATAGCTGATGTTGAAAAAGACCACACAAAAGAGAGCTCCTAAAGCTTCCTATTCTCTTTCTTTTTAGCTGTTAACAGTAACAATGATGTTGGAAGTGGAAAACCAGAGATCATTTATTCTTTTGTCTTTCCAGAGCTGAACTTTCCATGTGACTAAGTCCTCTTTTGTGATCCAGAAAAAGTTAAATATATGCATAGATAAAAGTATATGAAAGGAGGCTATGCCTTCTTTATCACATGCAGCATGTCTTGTTGGTAAGTCACAGGGTCACACACACTCTTCTGCTGTATCAGGTACCATTTACTCCGCAATCACTACACATGAAGGGGTACTACTTCGACAACAGAAGTTGAGATTGATCTGCTACAGATGTCCCACAGACTGATCTTCAGAACTCTGCTGCAGGAGATATAGAAGTTACACACGGAGATGCTCTAGCCACCTACTACTAGACAGAAGGTGACAGAACTCTCCATTACACAGCCTGTCTGTTGTGAGGTGAGGCCTATATAAGTATGACAATGTAAAACAGGGTTCAAAGTTGTGAAACCTGCTCAAGTCCTCCCAGTAATGCAGACTGTAACAGTATATCTAATTAGTCTTTAAACATATACGACACAGGGAAGCAGCTTTTAGAGAAATGAGGAGCTTACCCTCACTCATATTCATGTTTTTCCAAGGTAGTTCTTTAAGGTAGAAACATTTCTGCAAGATAGGCTTAGTGGGGGGTTTGATACACTGAATAAAAAGTAAGTTTAGGGCAACAGTTTCTCATGTACTGTGTGAATGTTCAGCATTCAGCTATAGTGTAGCTAGCAACTACAGGATAAAGCAAGGTAGCATGAATATTTACTTTAAAAGTAGTGACCACTATTCTGTCTTTGAAAGAGAAAGCTTAGTCACTTCCTTCACAAAAGAGTTCATGGTTGCAAACTTAGGCAAAGGTAAAATACATCAATTTCTCCAGTACGACGCATCACCTACTGCAGAGAGTAAAACATCCACTGAGTTCTCTGTTCTGCAACGCTTGACCCTCCCACAGCGTAAAGGATTTTTGCACAGAAAACTCTGTCAGAAGACCCTATTTGCCAAGCTCGGGGCACTTTCAGGACTAGAAACTTAGCATGTCTGATGTTTTGCACATAAAGGAGCATCTGCTGTTATTCTGCAGTCCTTTCAAATGCTACTCGAACTCCTCCTTTCATTTCTTGCAGGATAAAATGGTGTGAGATAAAGGACCATATTCTGCAGTATACAATAATTTCACACTAGTATAATCCCACTGATTTGCATGAATTTTCACAGGTACTTGGCTGTTGCAGCTGAAAAGATAGTCAGGCCAGTAACATCAGGGATTGAACGGCTGAGCTGAGCTCAGTCTGAGCTTCCAGATGGGTAGAGTGACCTGATTACCTGTATATAGTAGCAAGAGAGGTTGGAGAGGTCAATCTCAGTTCCAGCTTGATACATGTTATGTCAGAATGGTTTGTGACAGCTCCCACTGGCTCGAGAACTACTCCTGCTGACAGAGAAATGCTTATGACAGCTCCTACTGACCCAGCCAGTAGGAAACATCTCTTTAACTCAACTGATATAGATGGTACGAACAAAATACAAGAGGTCCAGGTCAGATCTCAAATACTGTGTTAATACATTATATCTGGAAAATCAAGTCACATAGTTTCATCCTCCTCCAAGTAGTTAATCCAAACTGGACTATCACAGCTTGCCTAAATGCTTAATAATGTATTGGTAAAGATCGTAAGTCATTAATCTTCTTTCTGCTTTCTCTCTTGCTCAGCTTTTATTGTTTATTATCCTCATACTTTATATTTTATATAGATATTTATATAAAATATACATTTATATAAATATTTCTGAAAAAAGTCCAGAAAAAACATTGTTATAGGAAATAGCTCTAACCACAAGTATTAAAATACATTTGTGTACAACCACACTTAACTTACTTAATCAATATGCAACAAGTGATAGGACAAGAGGAAATGGCTTCAAATTGCACCAGAGAAGGTTTAGGTTGGATATTACAAAAAATTTCTTCACCGAAAGGGTTGTCAAGCATTGGAACAGGCTGCCCATGGAATTGGTTGAATCATCTCTGGAGGTATTTAAAAGACTTGTAGATGTGGTGCTTAGGGTGTTGTTTAGTGGTGGACTTGGCAATGTCAGGTTTACTTATGGACTCTATGATCTTGAAGGTCTTTTCCAACCTAAACAATTTTATGAATGTATTTTAACAGAATGCCATTGTTCAGTTCTGCCTTAAAGGATGTTGGGATGCTTCCCCATCATCCTTTGCAAAAAAACTATACAGAGGAGTAGCTGTAACATAAAGAAAGGAATTGAGGCTGTTCAAGCTGGGTACCACTGAGACAGGGAGCTGAATGTGAATGATGTGCTGAAACACAAAGCTGCAGGATAACATCAATATTTTTGCTTTTTAATCTTATCTTCTCACTTTCTCTGCCTGCATGCTTTTAAAATTTGCTGCTCACGGTGCTGACCAGTAATAATCACCATATTTATATTGGAATTCATTTCCTTTACGTCTGTTGGCATATGGCTTTCAAGATGCTCCATCTTTTTTTGTCAAGAATGTATGACTTCAGGGTCAATCAAGTGCAATAATTTATGTTTTACATCAATAGAGTTCAATTCTGTATATGGAAACAGAAGCCCTGATGAGCTACAGTGAATCATATAATAAGGATCTCTCCTGCCTTATGCAAATTTCTCACATAAATTTGATCCAAATAAGACACAAATAAGACCTAAACTATGAAATGAAGTCTCATGTTGGTGACACATACTTGATCTTTGCATGTATGTATTAGTAATTCCTTACAAAGCTCTGTGTTAAAAATTTGAATTTACCCCTTAAAGTTTTCCCTCTGAAAAGTTTATAGTTCAACAGATATTAGTACTGAAAGATTAGAATAACTTTTCTGATAGAATGCCTTACAAGAACGGCTTGTTGAAGTAAAATATCATCTATTTGCTCAGCCCTGGTTGTGATATATAATTGGTTATGAAGATACAAAGTCATCCTACTGGGATTGATGAACCATAAAAGAGCCAACATGGAGGCCCGTCTACAGCAGGAACGGAATGTTTTTTTCAGAGCCAAAAATATTTTTAACCTACTTATTTATACTTCTGCTTTATCTTGCATATACAGTTACCTAAGCACCAAACTATGTCTGGTTGTCTATTTTCACCCAAGTCAGAACCTGGAACCAAAGTAAATTTATGAATGAGATATCTGTTAGATCACTCTCACCTGCACTGATCTTATGAAACATATGAGTTGTGTCCTATCAGTCTCTGCTTCTTTCTGTTCTCTATAAAGGAAGCATAAAGCATCTAGCACAGAGACAACCATTTTGGATGTCATCAGCTTTCTACTTCCACAAAAATATGATCATTTTTCTGCCCATATTTTCAAAGGTGCTTGAATTCTGATACTTAAATTCAGCAGAAGTGTTCCGGGTTGACGTCACTCAGTCAGTCTCCCCCAGTAGAATAGGAGAGAGAACTGGAAGGGAAGGTGTGAGCAAAAAGCTTTTTTTGTTGAGACAAAGACAGTTTTATAAGGAAATTAAAAAAAAGAAAAGAAACAGCTGATTCGAAGACAACCACTCACTACCTCCTACCAGCAGACTGATGAGCAACAATTACCTTGAAAAAACTCTCCCTTAGTTTTATTGCTGAGCAAAATGTTATATGGTATGGAATATACCGTGGGTCAGCTGGGGTTGGCTGTCCCATCTGTTTCTTCTTCCAGCCTCTTAACCATCCCTAGCCTACTCTCTGGGATAGCAGAGTGAGAAACAGAGAAGGCCTTCATGCTGTTTAAGCACTGTTCAGCAATAGTTAAAACAATAGCTATGTTTCAACTCTGTTTTGGTCACAAATCCAAAATGCAGCACCATAAAATCTGCTATGCAGATAATTAACTCCATCGCAGCTAGACTCAGTATAAAAAGGATATTCATAAAGACTTTCCTCACTTGTGATTTAACTCCAGGTTTCATGGATCACATCTCTATAGAAGAGTGAAAACAGAGAGTTGCCATATTTCAGCTGAAGCAGTATAGAAGCTGACAGAATTGGCATGTTGTATCTGGCAGGGCTACCTGTAGTACCATAAAACTCCATCAGGCACAGATGCCCAGGCGTCAGCAGGCAGGGGCTGCAGGTGTGGCCTCTGCAAGGCGAGAAGCTGGTTCCAGCTGTCTCTAGCAGACCCACCACAGGACACAGCTGAGCCTCTCAGTGAAGATGGTGGCACCTCTGGGAAAACAGGTTTAAGAAAGGGCAAAACACTACATGGGAGTGAGGAAGGAGGGAAAGAGTGTGAGGAAGAGCCTTGTGGACAACAAGGTGAGAGAAGAAGGAGGTGGATGAGGTGGTCCAGCAGCCGGAACAGAGATTCCCCTGCAGCCTGTGGAGAGGACCAAGGTGAAGTAGGTATTTTCATGCAGCCGGTGAAGGACCCTACACTGGAGCAGATAGGCATGCTCTGAAGGAAGCTGAAGCCCATGCAGAACACTACACTGGAACATAGGATAAGTGTGAGGAGGAAGGAGCGACTGCAAGGAGCTGTTACAGGATGACCGCAACCCCCCATTCCCCATTCCTCCATGCTGACAGGGGAGCAGGAACATGGGACAGGAGTCAGGAATGAAGGAATGAACTTGAGCCTGGGAAAAGAGGGACGGTGGGGGAAGGTGTTTAAGTTTTTGCCTTTGTTTCTTACTGTCTAAATCCACTTTAACTGTCAATAAATTAAATTAATTTTCCCCAGGTTGAGTCTGTTTTGCCCATGATAGTAATTGGTGAATGATCTTCCTGTCCTATTCTCAGTCCACGAGATTTTTCATCTTACTTTCTCCCCGTGTTCTGTAGGGAGACAGAGTGAGTGAGCTACTGGGTGGGCATCTGGCAGCCAGCTGAGGTCAACTCACCACAAGTTTAACCCACCAATAACTAATGTTGCTCTATGGCTAATAATTTGCTTATGACTTGGGTAAGCCCTTTCCGAAGTCTGATTTTCATACAGATTTCACCCGTTTTGAACTGTCATCTTCATGGTGACACTCTACATCAGGCGTGCTTTGATGAAGTCCAAGATGGAGTAACCTACCTTAGCAGAAAAGTAGTGAAGTTGGCAGGGTACTTACCTGAGCTCTGTGAGTCAAACATTCATGTTCATCCTCTTCATTCAAACTTTAATTCATATCCCACAGGAAGGCCCTCATGCTGAGGGTGAACTCCTTTCCCATTTGAAATATTCAGAATGACTCAGGACCAGAATGTCCTACATCTCAGGC
>Ga0181612_139842_pt1 | contig 16748 bp, 3 predicted proteins | sample HoacroProtozoa21_FD_119630 | JGI IMG/M metagenome (GOLD analysis project Ga0181612, IMG submission 119630) | Hoatzin crop microbial communities from Cojedes, Venezuel. Combined Assembly of Gp0051906, Gp0051904, Gp0051908
GAGAGGAAACAGCCTCAAGTTGTGTCAGGGGAGGTTTAGATTGGACATTAGGAAAAACCTCTTCACAGAAATGTTTGTGAAGCATTGGAACAGGCTGCCCAGAGAAGTGGTTGAGTCACGATCCCTGGAGGTATTTAAAAGACACATAGACATGATGCTTAGGGACATGGTTTAGTGGTAGACTTGGCAGTGTTAAGTTTATGGTGGGACTCGATGGTCTTAGAGGCCATTTCCAACCCAAATGATGCTATGAATCTCTGGTTTTTTGTAACTGTTCAAAATATGAGAAAATGGCACTTATTCTGCCTGTTCTTTAAGAACTTTCACAAGTTTCAAAATGAAGTTTGCATGAACAAGGTTTGACCATAAGGTCTCAGTTTTTCCTTTTATTAAATAAAAACAAATAACCCCCAGGCTGTAGGAGCAGGATAATTAAAGGAAGGAACAATGCTTCTCCCTAGATTTCAATCTTGAAAATGTAATAGGATACATTATCTTTAAAAAGACAAGTAGTAAGGTAGTGGTGCTGATGGGGAAACTTCAAAGAAACATATATTTATCTGAATTTAAATTCAGTTCCTCACTAGTCAGTTCTATAAATAAGGAGACCTTGAGTAATTTTCTTTGCTAAGATTCAAATTTAGCACACTGATCTGCTTTAATATGCAAGGCACCAAAGCCCAGTGAGGCATTTCTGTAGTAATGAAAGAAATCTCCTGCTTGTGAAAGTTTCTGTTTAGGGCTGGACCAGCTGGAGGAAACAGGTAGGACAGAAGTAATGCAAGATAAAACACAAAACCCTCGAGGTCGCTTTAAGCTTGACATCTTATTAATTATATTAAAGTCACTCAGCTGTGGATAAGACCTATCCTTCTATCAGGACTCACTAAGTCATTTTGTAGTAGAGGGTGACTCTTGTGAGTCAGCGGAACACATCTGCCTGGAGAACTGTAGTGGACTGAAAGCCTCTAATTTAACAACCAAAAAGCAACAGACCCTCGTAAATGAATCTGGATTGCACAGATAAGAAAGTTGCACAGTGAGAAGAACAGGTATTGGACAGGTAGAGCAGATTTTGCAAAATACAACAACAGATTGTTGCTGTTTTCTGAGGTTTCTTTAAAGAAGAAACTTTCAAGCTTTGATCCTAATTTTGAAACCTTTGTTCTTAATAAATAAAAATAACAATCTTCCACAACACCATCAACCCAATCTGCCACAGTAGCTGTGTTTCTACATCTGTCTAGCATAAAATTGTGTATGTCTCCATGTCAGCTATCTGCCTTCTAAAAAGTACCAAAGCAGTAATTCTGTGATGCAATATATTAAAAAAAAATTTTGTCTTCGGTCCTCAGTTAACCTAGACATATGACAACCATGTATGGTCAGATTTCTTACTCAGTTTGCCCAGATATCACTAGTAGGGCATATAATATACAAAAAAAATATCAGCTACATAGATACATTCACCTGAGAAAGCCACTAAGGAGTCTGCTTGCTATGAATATATTCAATATCTTTTCTGAATTTTGGGCCTTCTAAACATGTTGTGGTCCTAAATGCCCTTTGGTAATGAATATGTATTGCGGAGATATGCATCTGAACTAGCTATCCAGACTGCTGCTATAGCCATATAATTTAGGATGAAATTTGCCTGAGTCTGAACCAGATTTCTAAAACACAAATTCTTGTTTCTCTCCACTGGTAATGGAGGATGGTAAAGGAAGACTAGGAGATATCCATAAATCCACGGTCATTTTGTGAGATCCTGAGGCATCTCAGCTGGTACAAAATGCTCTTGAGGCTCCTGTCATCATGTGATAGAGAGGATTGCAGCGCTGAGCAGTTTGTCTTCAAGATGGGCATAAAAGAACCCATTGTGCATGAATGTACGTCATCGCTTTCTGATCTTTTTGTTTCCACAGCAGTCTGCAACACTGTAGTCCACAAATTACATAGGAAAAAAATCCAGACAATAAAATGAACAGAACCAAAAGTTCCCCACTTGAAATGTATTTCCCTTTTTGTAAGAGCTTATGACCTAATTATTTTCCTTGGTGCCCTCACTGCCTGTATAGGGAGTTAGAACATACATATGTATTCTAATTATTTTTAGACAGAATGACCAGAACTGCACACCATTTTGTTAGCTGTAGGTGCATCAGAGATTTATGCAGTAAAATAAAACTAGATGCTCCCTCTCCATTTCTTTTCTAGTAATATGAAATATCTCTGCCATTTTCAACTGCTAATGTTCAGAGAACAGATGTTTTCAGAGAAGCATTCACAGTGGCTCAAAGACCTTGTTCCCAAGAGGTAATATTTGATTTAGAGCCTGCCGATGTGTAAACATAGTTAAGGTTGGTTTTCCCCCTGCACATTACTTTGCATTGTTGACAGTGTTACATCCATCATTTTATTGCTAGTCATTCTGTATTGCTAGTTTTAAATCGTAGTGTCTTGAATATTTTGTATCATCTGCAGACTCTTTAGAGTTCACTGCTGTTTTCAAGCTGATTAAGGAGAAAAGGAAGATAATGAATAAAAGCACTGTCTCTTCCTACAACTTTTAAATAGCAGCTGGCTCACTGGCAATAATCATTTCAAAAAAAGCAATTATTCAACCTCTTCATTATTTTCTTAAGAAGTTTCTGCAAACCTTGCCACACAGACACTTTTTATGGACTGTTTTTCCCTCATCTCCCAAAGAGGAGGTATTTCTCTGGCAGTCAAAGAGTGTCCACACAAGAATTACTTCACCATGTAGCATAGATGTAGCCTTATTTCAATTACTTATTTCCGTATCTCTAGAATTCTGAGAGTAATTTAACTGTTCTTGGACTCCTGTAAGCAGTTATTTACAGCTCAGTGAGGTAATATATAACATTACTCCTTGTATACACTTTTTTATCTGCTTCTTTTTCTTAGCATGCATGGTTCCATTAAAAATATTCTAGGGATTCCAAATCAATGCTGCTTTAGTATTGACTTGACTTGGTTTTGTGTAAATTTATACATATACAGGTGGAGAGGATACACCACAGCTAAATTTCAAGAGCATATTAGAGGTGTCTCATTCTTATGTACAATTTATAATATTAATAATTAATATTAAAGGAAAGTGACATATTGATGCCTATGAACATACACTTCTTCCTATTGGTACTACTGAGGTAGCTAAATCCAAAACAAAGCACATGCTTTTTCCCCAAAAGGAATAAAACACATAAAGCTCCGTATAATATATGTTATAAAGTACCAGTTGCATTATGTTTTGAGTTATTGTTAGAAAAAGATGAAGCACATAAGTACTCACTAAACATAAAAGGTTAAAGCACAACAGAAAAAAAATATTTTTAGAGATAAATGTGTGGCCCCTGAGGTTAGATACAGAGGATCTGCAAAATTAAAATTACTTACATCAACCTTGGAATAAATACTGTTGCTACCTAGACTCAACTATAAAAATTGTTGTGTGCTCAGAGAATGGTTTTAAGAAAAAGCCAATCACATTCCATGTTGTCAGAAGCACAGTTTGAGCAATCAAGAGAGAAAAAAAATTTGTTTGTTCACAGTTTTTGTGAAAATTCAATAGTAAAATGTCCTCTCCTGCTAGTGAGCTTGTAATACAATTTTTCCTGGGAGTCAATAAAATGCTACCACGAAAAGGAGATTTTCCATTATCGGATATCTTTAGCTTTCCAGAGGATCAAGGATTTTAGATGATTTTCATTCAGAAACTTAAGAGATTCTGAAATGTCTTTGAAATCAAAATTAAGAGATGATATGAGTCATCACAGGATGTTATGCTTGATTTTATTCATGGGAATCATCAAATTGCTAATAATGAGGCATGCAGAAGGAAAAAATCTTTTTAAAAGAAGTACACTCTGTATTTCAAAAAAGGCTTTATGTACTTACACCGTGTAAAAATCATGAAACACCTTCTATAACTAAGAAGGATATTATACAGCATTTACTAAGGGAAAATATTTTAAAATCAGTAGGCCCAGATAACTTATACCTACTTCTGCAAAATATGTATTTTTAAAAGCTGGGGTGTTTTTAGAAGTTTTAGATGTTTAAAAATCAATCCCATTTGTCTTCTTTCTGGCCAAAGAATCATTTTAGACCATTCTGGAACACTTCAGGGCTTAAGGCCTTCCCTCAGACACTTTGCTTTATCATCTCAAAATATCCTGAAATGTTCCTTCAGGCAGCCAGTGATGCAAAGCATATGTCTCTGAGAGTGGTTCTTGAAATCCAAAATATTATTCATCTTCCTAGACATATCATATGTATTACTTGACTTCTGTTTCATCCCAGACATGAGTCAATCACTGTTCAGTCTCTGTTTCTTTAGGGATTAAAGAAAAACATAAGAAACAATTCTGCTGCTGCAGTTTAATGTTACATTTTTCCTTCCTAGTATCTTAAAACAGTCTTCCCATAAGATACTGACTCATGGGATTTTCTCACATTCACCCACATAAGCTAATCCTCCTTTAAGCTGCTTCCACGTCTTCTTACACCTACTACCTGTCAGACCTGTCCCTTCCTAAGCCTCCCATCCTCTGCTTCTTTCTCCTCCCCAGCTTTCCTGCTTCCTTCAGCTACTTGCTTTGAAGTGGTATCTTTGGTGATCCTATTGTCTTCATGACCTCCCGTAGCATACTTTTTCAATTATCTTTTGAAACCTGATAATTTCCCCACTCCAGTGTCTCTCCAGAGTCTGCCTTTTGTTTGGGAGGTGTATGCCTTTAAAGAATCATGGAGGGAATATTCCTTCACTCCAAAATTGAATTTAACACCCTTCTCCCCATGAAGAAACTAGTTTATGTGCCTGTACTTTCAGAGATTTTGAAACTAGAGAAGAACATATATGAAAAGAGAGATATGAAGTAAAACAAAATTTATTTTCTGTGTTTGAGCTGCAACCACAAAGACCATTTAGCCCATTTAGACCCCTGCTCATGATCAGAATACAGCATTTTGAAGGTGTTACCTGAAAAGATAACCATCCCTATTGAATATTTATTTTAACCTTCTCTATTACCTGCAAATGCACCTTCTGACGTGTTAATAACAATAGATACTGATGCTGAAGCCACTCCCTATTCACTGCCTCCAAAATCAATGCTCATGGAGAGATGTAAATTTTTTCTAAACAGTACCGATTAATACTGTACTGTTATCTATATGGTGTCTATTATCAAGAGCCAGATTATGCCTGAACTGGAAAACAGATTGCTTTCAGTTCCTTTCCCTTCACTGAATGCTTTTAATGGATTGAAAATTCTCTTCAAATAAAGGAAAAAAAGCTTCAGGGATGCATTAATCTGTTTCCACAGAAAATAGCTGACATGAAATTGCTGTGCCAGATGGTATTACAGTTGTAAATTTACAGGCAGTCAAAAAATATCCCAAGGAATTCAAGACAGCACATTATCAGAATATAAACAGCACAAATGAGGTAAACATACTATTTCCGGGTCTCCAAAAACCTGCTCTTCTTAGTACTGTCATATTTAAAATTTTGTAGTGAAACAAGAAGATCATCTTTACTTCTAGATTATTATTGTTGTTGCTACCGCAATGCAAAATATATGGGAACTTTAACCACTGAAAAATGAAGTATTTTCAAGTGCTTTCATGTAGAAATGGACTGGGCTTTCTGGGTGCATGCAATATGCAATGTTCCTAAATTTATTGCATATGTCAAACTGTAGCAATAAGCTATTAAGTTAGGAAAAAACTCAGACTTCATTTCAAAAGGTGGATGAAACTTTTAGCAGTGGGTTCAGTTCAGAAGTCCAGCAAGTAAAAGACACCACTTGAAGGTCATTGGAACATCCATTCCTTGGCAAATTTTTCTTCAGAGATGATAAAGAGAATGTTTTATGAAGCCAGAAAGAATAAACACCAAAGGTTCCTGGGAAGGCCAAGCCTACCGCCTTTTCACTCCTAAAGGAGAAATCTAAAGCTAATTGAATCTTAAATTAGAAGAAAAATAGCTGGTACTTGATTTGAGTTACTTGGTTTGAGGTCAATAGATTCAACTGTCACTGAGTACAACTGCATGTGTGATATATTATAGAGAGGTTAGGGAATGGATTAGGTATTATACATTGTTCTTTTCTTCTGTCTATACTCCACACATACTCTCATGTGTCTAGATCTGACTCTTCCCCTTGGCAGATCTGACAGAAATGAATCTGCTTTTACAAACGACATTAGTAAGATAAACTCTACTCAGCTGCCTCCAGAGTTTTCTCAGCGTTGCATAACAGCATATTTCCCCGTGTCACAAAATGCTTTCTGCATTCTAAGCCCTGGAGTGAGCACATGAAATCAATAATTGCTTAAGCATATGCTTAATTAGGCTCAAAAGCATATGCATTTTGAAACTGCTACATGTTTTTTTAGAGCATTACCTCCCTCCTGTCTCTCCCCTACACTGTGTTCTGAAGCACAAAAAATGTTCATCTTACAATTAACCCATGCAGTTAAAATGGGTCTAAACACATTCATTGTTTGGATCTCAGCATATTTTTCTCTGTTGGAAGGATAGGGGGTTTTTTTGTTCTATTATTATATAGCTCCTGATATAAGGAATGGATTAAAAGTTCTGTGTTCTGGCCTTCAAATCCATCACAGTAAGTTGTAAAAGAGATGAAGAGAGTGTATAGGGATTATCTACTTGGCACCTTTTCCAGTACAATAAAAGGCTGTCAAATGAAGTCACCAGATTCTGAACACCAAAAGAAAGTAGATCCTCACACAAAGGTTTCCATGGAATGGTTCTGATCTGACTTCTGATTTTTTCAGGCATTTCTAAATGTTAAGGGAAAAAAAAAAAATCAGTTATTCATATCTACAAACTTATACCAGAATTTACTTAAAAGAAGTTACCACAGAATCATTATTCCTAAAACATGACCTGAATTACACAGGTTGAATGTTTTTTCTTCTTTTGTCCCAGGGTTTGAAAACCATAGAAACTAAGCTGTTTCTCTCTACCTCTGTATTATATTGTTATGTAAGGGAGACTTCAGATTCCTATGACCTTCTTCGTCTTGTCACTTCAGATTTTCTCTAGGCTGTACATCTTATATTTGAGGGTTCCAAAAGTAACAATCAGGTATTTTTTCTTCTGGCTCCTATTGTTTTAAGGTTGTTACTGTAACTTACTTGCTCTTGGTCTGTGGTCTAAAGCTTATGGTTACCACAACTTTATTGACCAGGCTTTCACTGTTAGCAAACAGGAAAGGTCTAGGGATTATTGAGTGGAATAGTCTGTGTGCTACTTATCAGCTTGAATCAATCTTCATGATTTTTAAAAAAATTGATGGTTTCTAACTTGTGACCATTGTGTCATGTTGACTCAAACATCTACGTGAAATGACTAAAGCAATTCATAATTTTACTTTTGCTCTCTCACTCTGGCTTGTGGGCTGCCCGCAATGCTGGATTTGCTGCACCTTCTCAGTGTCTTTGCAGTAACTATTTTTTTCCTCAGATCATTCCTCAAGTAATTATATTGCATCTAGTAACAAAATAGATTTATATTGATAAAGCAAACTGTTGATTCTTTCAGTTGCTCTGAAATCCATTATTAATTAACTTTTCATTAGAGACAATTTAACAAAAGACAATCATCTTATATCTGGAAATTGTACTCTGAGAGGAAAGAGGAATATTCTGATTATATGTATTCCATATTTAGGTCTTCCTGTTTATGCTTATACTTGAACTTTGAAATATGCGTGTTGAGAAGTATGAGGTTGTATACTAAGCCAGTCTCAGGTGGAGATTCTAGAAGTAAGGATTCCTGGTTTTGACCTTCATATCATTCTTCTGGATCTACTTTGAAGCTCGTACTGGTTTGAACAGGGAATTGGGCCAGATGTCCTCTAGAGCTCTTTTCCATCTTAAATTATTCTTTGATTCTGTGTTGTCTTTATAGAGGTTCTGGACAAAAGTATCGTGAATCACCTTTCTAAATAAAATGTCACATAAAACATAGGCTATCTTCCACTGTTCATGGTAGAGAGGTGAAAGTGGAAAAAAATACCTCCAGTAAAAAACTCATGATAATAAATGTCAACACCATCAACAGCCTGAATCTTGGCATTTTTCAGGGTATTACACAGGCTTTTTTATTTCCTTTTTAAAGCTTTCTCATCAGATGCAAAATGGTCCTGGTTGTGTCTTGTGAATGTGCTTGCTGACTTGTTTCTTCATGTTAAAACATATTCTAACACCTGAGGAAAAAGTCTAGCCCAGTATTTTGTGCCTCACAGGAATCAAATAGTAACAGCCCTTAAGAAAGGATAGAGTGCCTTTGAAGAAGATATAACAATAATTTATAATCATAATTGACATTCCACTCTCCGCTGACTAGAAGAAGTGGAACACAAGGAATTTCACAGGATGTGCTGCATCTCAAACCAGGAAATTTGATTAATGCAACAGCACACTAGTTAGAACTGGACAAAATGTTTTTCATCTGAAAATGCCAATTCATCAAGTATGAAGTACTTCTAGAAACTTATTAGTTTTTTGAAGAAACTTTATTTGAGAAAGGCAAATCCCTTTTTCTGAAATCCTAACAGTATGATAAAATAATATAGATCTCTCCTTCTTCCTTCTTATATAAACTCAGAATTTCTGAAAATTTTCTAGTATGCACTAGGTATCAGTTTGAACATGACTTCAATTATGAATACAGGATGAATTAAAATGAAAACTTTTTCCATTAACTAAGGAAAACAAATTCAGTGCAGCAATTCATTTTACCTAATCCCCACTCATAAAGACTACGTATAAAACTGTCAGATGTGACTGTCACACAATCTATTTAACCATTCATTCAGATATATTAAGTCCAAAAGTTACTTCCTTTTTTCCCCTTGATAAGAAGCAAAGCCTAAATTTTATCTTCTCCAAACCCAGCTGTCTCTAGTCCTGAGAGATATCAGGCTTGGCTTGCATATGCAGAGAAACACCACACATGCTGCAGAAGCAATCGCAGTGTGCTGACACTACAATTAGGATTTTTTTTGTAATATCATTATAGCATATGAACAAAACATTGGAACTTCTACTGGTCAGATATTTTGTTTTAACTAAAATGAGGGAAAGATGTAAACCACATAAAAACATTTTAAAGTGTCTAGCAATATGTTTTTCCTCTATTTCAGACGTCGGGGGGGGGAGCGACTTCTGTTATCTGAGGCATTAATTACCTTACTGCTGATTAGTCATGACATCTTCTTTGCTGTCAGACTTTCTATATACAATAAACTAGAAACATATTGACAACAAACCTGAAAGGAATCTCCTTCTATTTCCTGATTGATGAAAAGACCTGTTCGTTGCCTTAAAAAATATTTATATATTATATATACCTTAAACTTTAAAATTAAAAAAAACAATTATAGAAAAGACAACATTAATGAAACATATTCCTGGACAGTTTCAATTCTTCTTTTCTTCTTCACTATGACAAGAAAAATTCACTTTCATACAGGGAGCTAAGCCAAGTGCTGTTCTTCTCTTCACAAGAAAGGTAAATCAATACAGAGCCCTTCTACTTCACTAAAATTATATTAACTTCTACCATTTGTGGTTCTAGATCAGCGAAATTATGTGTGGATTGCTAGCAGTCCTCAGAGCTCTCCGTATCATGACCTCTTTTTCGAATTTGGGTATAGCTGATCTTTTCTGTAATTCAGTAACACAATAAGTACAGCTTAATCCGTGTATGTTGACTTTCATTTACAGCCCAAAAGTTAAATTTAGGTGTCATAAATATTTGTAGTCATGAGAGGAGTCAGGCCTTAGATTACTTCAAAGATCTTTTGGTCTTAGTAGAAAGATCACAAGCTAACTTTAACAAAACTAGACATTCACCTGACATGTAAATCTTAAGTTGATGAAAATTTCTACCTCGTTATTCTTTTTAATTGTGCTTTTAAACATAGTAAGTGATTAAAAAAAAAAAACATTTTTACATTTATAAATATTGCCATGTGTGTCTAACTCTGTACTCAAGAAAAAAGATCTCCATTTTCTATAATAAAGTACTTAATATTAAAGAAAAATAGATTGAAATTGACTCATTTTGGAAATGTTTTTTTCCTTTGACTTGGAAAATCTATTATCCCTGACAAATGTTATTTATATCTTTTAACTGATCTACTAGAAACATCAATTCTCAAGCTTACGGTCTACTACAACAATTCACACATTTCTGTAAATTGGGAAAAAATGCTGAACTGTTCATGCAGCAGGAAACTGCATGGGAAATACAATGCCTCCCAGGTGAAAGACGATACATTTTTTACTCTTTCTACACTTTGATACAACTGAAATTGGTATAGCAGACGGCAACTTCCCTTACAAAATTCAAGTACTTATCTCACTGTTTTAGTATCAAACATTATATTTCATTGTTTTAGTGATAAAGCAGTGATCACCACTGAAACTAGAACAGTCCAAGAAGTCATGACTTCTTCAGAAAACAATTTCCAACTTGTTTGGGTTCCTGATTTTAATGTAAAAATAAAGCCTTTGTGTCTTTGGAATAATGTGCCATGTAAGTGTGCTGGATTGACCTTGGCTGGCTGCCAGGTGCCCACCCAGCCACTCTATCACTCTCTCTCATCGGCAGGAGAAGGGGAGAAAGTACAATGGAAAAGCTCATGGGTCAAGACAAGTACGGCCACTGGCAAACCAGACTTGATTTGGGGAAATTAATTGAATTTATTGCCAATTAATAACAGACTGCTAGAGTCACAGATAAAAAGGACAAGAGTTTCTCCATCTCCATCAAAAAGTTTGTCCTCAAACTTACTAAAACCTTTTTGGATGTATCTTTATTTCTCTATTCCTTTCTCTATGAATAACCATGTAGCTGTATTCTCTTTCTGTCACCAAATCCCATGCCTTAGACCCTACTAGTAGAAATCTTGTTTTATGAATTGGAGGTGATTAAAAAAAGACATGGTTTGTGATTTTATTTCTTCTTTTTGTTGTAACCCTCAGACATTCAGCATATCAGAACACATTATTCTCCCTTACCATGCAAAAAAATTCTTTGTTTATTTTCCTGCTTCATTCTGCTTGAAAAAAACAACTACTATATCAGTGTTCTGGTTACATGAATACATCAACCACAAGTAATTTAAGAAATATAGTAAATTGTTGTAATCATATACTAAAACTTATTCCTATTCATTTAATGCCTTTTTGCTTTAGAATTCATACATCTGAAATCTTCTATCAGTTTGATTCACCATTTCTCTATGGAGCTTGGTTTATGAGCTGAGTATAAGTACCCACTGACACCCTCCAGGCTATCTAAAACTGCCATGATTTATACATCTCTGTGGGCTACATGATGGCCCCTGCCTATCCTAGTGTAAGGCTCTCCTGAAGATTATCAGTGAGAGTTTCAGTGACCAGGACCACTCCTTTTTTGCTTCTATTCTGGGGCTCCAAACCTGCACGAGAATCTTTCTTCATTTTTCCCCAAAATCATTCTGGAGACATGCATTCATTTTTTCTGTATGTGTTTCTACTTCCATCTTTAAAATAGTATTTTATATGGTTTATATGGAGGAAGTGTTTTCTCTCCTAAAAAACTTATACTCTTTCTCTGAAATTTGAATAAGAACATTAACATCTACACATCAGGGTTTTAAATACAATAGGTTTAAGATCAAATGTTCTATAATCTAGTTTGAGAAAAACAGATTCTTGACTCGTGTTTCAACATAGAATTTAGTTAAAATGTATGAAGTCTAAAAAGCTCAACTTTTGACATTTCCATATACTTTAAACATACAAAGGAATTTTTGTTTCCCGCAGAGCACTTGACTATCTTTCAGTGTATCATTCAAGTACAATCATGACTTTATGTAGAAGTTTTATCATGTCAATACAGCAATTATTCTATACCAGTGAAAAAAAGAGCAAGTAAGTAAGAGCTATTAAGAAATACATAAAATAAAACAAATGTAAGTGTATGCAAATACCAGAAAATTGTAGGTTTTAAACTTAAAGGAATTCTGAGTGCAGAAATAAATTAAATACTACCATCAAGTATATTGGAAAAACTTTACATATATCAGCTAATATACTCACATGTCTGTCAACTCCTAACTTGTTTTAAGAAATTAATGGGAGGACGCAGTATGCTGGACAGCAGACTGTGATCAACAAATTGTGATAGTTCGGATGGTATTAGGACAAGGCTGCCTGAAATCACTCATTAGGAATATCAATTTCCAAAGTAAGCTTTTCCAAAGTGTCAGCAAATAAATGGAAAGCCTTGATAATTTATGAAATATTAGACATTGACATAAATTTGATTAGAGGATTCAAGACAGTTAATAACTCCTTTGATATTAAAAACTTTTCAAGTATGAACAGACTTTTTTACAGCACAAGTTGATTAAATTATAATGTTTTTCATTACACATTTTTTCATTCTCTTCAGCTCTCCAAGAAATTTAAACAGATTAGGAAATTAATACATGATGCAAACCTCTTTAAAGATCATATAATGAATCTGAGGTTAAGTTGAGAAGACAAGCTGCGTCTATGTTATCATGTCGTGATAGAATAGCTCTAAAAACCTCAGAGAAAAACCTGAATTAGAGAACTGAGGAAATACTTGTGAGTTAAAATTGTTTTTTGTACTTTCTTCTAAAGGAAACCACCTATATATCTAAAAGCGTTGTTCGTTTTGTCTGGAGTCTGGTGAATGAAAGGAAGTTGTTTAAAAAATTTGGCTTAACCATGAATATATAGTAATAATTTAAAATTAGTCCTTTGATGTTTTAATATGAATCCATTAGAAAGAAAAATAGTATTGCAGTTGAAAAGGCTGATGACAGGAAATATTTGACCACATGTTCTGAAAGCTGACACAATTACTCACAGGTATTGAATAGTAGCAAGCTCTTCAAAAACAGAGAGACAATATTTCTGAAATAATAGTTTTTATTATTTCTTAGAGAACTAAAATATCTCATTTCACGCTTTCAACTGAGTTTCTGAAGATACCTTCTATAAAGCTCTGTAAGGCATCCATAGGAAATAATTAACTTTAAAAAATCTAAATGTGTTAGGGTAATTCCTACAGAATTATAATTTATTGCACTTCTGTTGCATTTTATATTTTTTAAAGAAAGTATTTGCTTTATTGCAGTCATTGTGATTATAGAAATGAAACATTTAGTGAAGTAGATATTGTGGAATACATTTTCTGAATCTCTTGATATCTGATTTTTTCCTTCCTTCTGGATTTTTTAATCCATAATTCTGTTGCTTCCCTGAAAAGATGTAAAAAACAGGGAAGATTTTTTTCTCTTCCTAATTTATTTCTTTCTTAATTTTATCTTTCTTTTGCGTCTGTTTGCAGGAGAGTTCTGAAAAAATACTATCAAATCAATAAAGACTTGCCACAAGCAGAGAATATTTGGCTACTGAGTAAAGGACAAAGACGAAAATGGACCCTGTTTGTAGGTAAGGATTTTCACAGATCAGAGATGTCTTATAAGGGAATGAATCTTAAACATCTGGATACCTTGACTTTTCTACAATGCTTAGAAAAATCCTAACTGGCTTGTTTAGACTAAATCTAATTTTTAACAGTCTGAAGTTAAATGACATAACCCACACTAAATGCAGTGTTTAAAGTGATACACAGAAAAGACAAAAAAACTTGAGGAGACACCCAAGGACCTTTTCTGGAACGTTCAAATCATTTTAATGATGAATCCCTAAAAAGGGAGACTGCTTTTTTACTTGCAGGACACAGAAAACTATGGAAACCTGCAAGTCTAACAGGGAAAAAGGTTTTAATTAAAATAATAGTGTAAACCAGATAAATGTCTGGGGAACAACTGTTCAGTTCGGTAAGAGCAAATGCAGATTTCTCCTAACTGTGCAGGAAAAATCAACAAATATGAGATACACAATGGTGAGCAAGCTATGTGATGCAGAATAATGCCTAAGGGGCATAGGTTGTGAACCACACAACAGTCAATAACATCACGCAGCTTTGAGAAAGACAGACACTGTTCTGGGACATATAAATGGTGTGCTTTCTGGAAAACATGTGCAATAATTCTTTTTTGCTGCTTGACCTGATAAGGTCTCCAACATCCAGTTTTTGAGCAGGGTAGCACACAGCATTTGGAGTAAATCTTCTGAAGAAAGTCCGTGGAAATTAGGACTAATAATAGCATGAGTTATGGGGAAATGTTGAGATAATTCAGCTCGCTTAAACTGGAGAAGAAATATCTCAGGGATGATATTGTAATAAACTACAAATTTGCAAAAGGTAATTTTGTAGTATAAACAGAAAAAAAAGAGATTCCTCTCTGTATCAATGGTAGGAATTAAAAAGAGTAACTGACAGAAAGACTATTAAAGCAGTAGAGCTTTACACTAAACTCCTCAAAGCAAAACCTATGTAGCACTAGGACACATTACTTTGGGAAAAAAAGATATTTTCATCATCACAGATTTTCAAGAACAGATTGGGCAAATGAGATTGGTCCTATTATTCCTGGTTTTGCATACTAGGAGTGGATCACAGGGCTTCCTGATGCCCCTTCCAGGTCTGCACACTTGGACTGAATCCCTATGCTTTTTAGGTGGCATCAAAAGTTATGGCTGGAAATTTTTTCATTCTGGCATGACTACATCACATCAAGCCTTGGTTGAAAACCATGGGACAGATTCGTAGCTGGAATAAATTAAAGCACTACCCCAGGAGTAACCAAAAACTGAAGTATTCTCTGATGAATACAGTGTAGCTGAAGAGATTTCGACGTTCAATATTTAGCTGTGTAAAATAAGGTGAGATAAATCTCTGTGTTGTGTCTGCATCACAAAAACAGTACTATCCTGGAAAATAATTTGATCTACAGTGTTGGCTTTAATTAAGAAACAATTTTAAAAAATCTGAACCTGGAAAAAATAACTATTTTAGGGTAGGACAGTCTCTCCGTATAAGGCTGAAGCAAACTATTACCCAAGAATGCTGTGTTATTTCAGCTGTAATTGTGACACATGCATAGAAGAACAGTCATTCTCTCCATCCATCAATTCATACATACTTTCTCGATAATTTTGGCTCTACCACTTGCAGCCATTTGGATAAAGGTTTTCATTTCATATAAGCTGATGAACTTTTTGAATTAATACTTATTCTGCCCACTGATACAATAGAGATGCAGTTTCTGTACTGACTCAAATTTATTGGAGTTTGAAAGCTGGAATCCTTAAAGTCATTGAGTTTAGATCATGGCTGGGGAAGATAAAAAAAGTCTAAATATGTAGTTCTTTCTAAGGAATGTAAATAACAGAGGTATGGAAAGATAGAGAACAAGGATGAAAATGTGTTTCAGAGAGGGCCTAATCTGTTCTTCTGCCTGAGGTCACCAACTCTTTTATCACCACCTCTTTTAGCATGATGCTGTCTACATAGTTCCTTCCATTGCTCCTATGTCAGACTTCTTTAGAAGACTTCACTGTTTACTGAAGTGATTAAATGGGAGCTTAAGTAGTTTTGAAATACAGATCTGGAGTTTTACATAATTATCAGAACTTTCTTATTAGTAAAGAGGAGAAAGAAAAATGAAACAAAACAAAACAAAACAAAAAGAGGAAACATTCATTACTTAAGCAAGTAGCTGGATTTTAATTACTAATAATTATAATATATAGCGATAGTAATAATATTGTTAGGTCCCATTAACAAAGGCATATGACATCAGTCCAAAATTTTCTGAGCTTTCATTCGTGCTCTGTCCAAGAATCTACTCTGTGCAAAACTTATTTACTGCATGCATGATATATAACAAAAATCCTCATCATGCTTGGAAAGAAAAGTGTGCTGTAATTTTTCCTACACCTATCACATATGTATCACATCAACAAATGTGGTAACAATATGGGATTTTAAGCTAACTTTAAGGCAAAAAGTAAATCAAGTGCCACACTGAAGTTAGTAGAATGAGTCTGGATTAATGTAGGTGAAATCAGAATCTGTTCTGTCATGTGGTGTCTTTCCCAAATATGAAAATATGATTTTGACCATAAACTGAAACTGGAGACAAAGGATGAGCAGAGTGGAATAAGTGTTTATTTTAAATCCTCACAGTGCCAAGAAGTCACATCACTAAAGCATGTTCAAATATCTTGCTGCTTTTATACCAAAACAAAATTGTTGATATTTTTCTGTCTGAAAATCTAGAATGCAAATGAGCACAAGAAGTATCACAGAATGACAGATTCTCATTCCTAAGCAGAACAGTTGGCTTCTGTGAGAAGCTGCTAGAAGCTCCCCCTATGCCCGACAGGCCCAAGCCCAGTCAGCCCCGAGAGGGCCCTGCCACTGGCCAAGGCCGAGCCCATCAGCGATGGTGGTAGCACCTCTGTGATAACATATTTAAGAAGGGGAAAAACTTCTGTGCAACACCAGCCAGAGGAGAGGAGTGAGAATATGTGACAGAAACAACTCTGCAGACAGCAAGGTCAGTGAAGAAGAAGGAGGAGGTCCTCCAGGCGCTGGAGCAGAGATTCCCCTGCAGCCCATGTTGAGGACCATGGTGAGGCAGGCTGTCCTCCTGTAGCCCATGAAGGTCTATGGTGGCGCAGAAATCCACCTGGCGCCCGTGGAGGCACCCAACATGGAGGCGTCTGTTGCCGAATGCCAGCTCGCACGC
>Ga0181612_155737_pt1 | contig 16748 bp, 16 predicted proteins | sample HoacroProtozoa21_FD_119630 | JGI IMG/M metagenome (GOLD analysis project Ga0181612, IMG submission 119630) | Hoatzin crop microbial communities from Cojedes, Venezuel. Combined Assembly of Gp0051906, Gp0051904, Gp0051908
CCACCACAGCTGTAAAGCAGCGCTGCTCTCTGGAAGGCAGGTTCACACCCCCAGTGACCTGCCCCGCGGTCCACGCTCTGTTAACCTGCTGACTGTCACCGTAGTTGTGCAGGAAGGAAAAGAAATATCATCTTCAAATCAGGCTCAGACGTTTTCCGGGTGGCAAAGGGACAGGTTTTAACATGCACTTGCACTCTGCCTCGTTACCTGGTACCGGCATGTCCTTCCGCCCAGGGATATATACCTTTTTCCAGCATTTGGAAATTAAAAATCTACTGTATCTGCCAAGATTTTGTTAGTGATACACGCCCCAGAAAATATCAAAGCACCCTGAACAGATGGGAGGGAATCAATGTGCTAAGTCTCTGCCTTGAAGAAAGGACCAAGCTTGAAGAAAAGCTCTCCAGGCAACGTTGTCCCTTCATAGCATATAAGTGGCAAGGGCAGCGGCAGTTGTGAGCTGCATCACAGCACGCCACGTTATCACTGATGATGTGCTCACGTACGTGGCTTCAGTGGGAGCTAGCGGCCCTGTATTTCGGCTGGATGAAAGACCCCCTGTTGACCACATATATAATTATGTCTAAAGCCTGCCCAGTTTGGCAGTCAGAGCCATGGATGGGGACTGTGAAACCTGGAGGCCTTCCTCATTCTGAGCCCATTTATGTACGAGCAGTGTCTCAGGCGCTTTATTTGAAGTAGGTAGATCACCTACAACTTTCCCCAAAGGCTAAACCAAAATGCAAACAAAAAGTCCCAGGTTGTGATCCAAGGTAAAGTTTCGTGTCCTGTGGATTAAGCCTGATATGCATATGCAGTAGATAACGTTGTTTTATGCTTCGAAATGGCCTCAGTGAGAAGGTTTGTGTCCTGCTCTGCCTGCTGTGACAGGCAGGGCACGCTGATGGGCTATCTCTGCCCCTGCACAGCAGCTCTAGGCGCAGTCTAGCAGGAGGAGACCAAGCCCCAGCCCTCTTGCCCTGGTCTCGAGTTTTCCAAGCTGCTGGTCATGCCACCCCCCTTTCCTTGGAGCTGAGACCTGCCGCCCTGCAGCCTGCACGGCCCAAGCCGCCTTTCCATTCCCCAGGAAGCAGAGCTCTCACCTGCGCTTGCGGCCCATGAGATTTTGAATGAATTTCTGAACCTGAGCGTTGCCTCTCATCTTGCTGTATTCACTGGTGAACAGTCCATCTGAGTGCCTCTGGGACCTGCGTCAGGGGAAATACAGTACCATGGCTGCTACTCTCAGCCACGCCACGTGGGACTTCGCACAAGACACAGAAATTTCCCTCCTCCCACCACCAAGGAGCCCTGTAGCCCCCCACCTTCTCCTCTTCTGTCTTCTTTCATTTGGGGCATCTTCTGGATGAGGCCAGTGCTCAGGCTGGCTCTGGAGCTGGAGACAGCTCAGCCCCATGGGCATCCCCCTCATTGCTGGGATCTCAGCTCCCACTGGAGACTTCCATGCCCCAGGAGGGTGGTTTTGGCTGGTCCTTACCTCTCCTTGAGGCCCACCAGGTGTCTGACTAGCTCCTGCACGTAGGCATTGCCGTTCATCTTGCTGAGCTCGCTGTGGAAGAGCCCATCAGCATGTCTCTCACTCCTGGGAGGTTAGAAGAGAAAAAAGAGGGGAAAGGGCTCTGTGCTTTAATTGCCCCTGCACAAGCGGGAGGAGAGACAACCCTGTCGAAGTCTTACACACAAGACTGTGAACTGGGGAACTTACAAGATTGACTATTTTTGGTTATGTTTTCTTGGGACTAGGCTATTTGAAACAGAAGCTTCCACCTCTACCAGCCTGCATAAGTACTGAGCAGGAAAACAGACCCAAGAGTGGTTTTTTACTGCAGTTTGATCTATCTGGGGTCCTGATTTTTCTCCTGAATTAAGTCAAATCAATGCTTCCATTCTTAAGCAAGAAAAAATGTTGACAGCATTTGCACTCATTTAACTAAATGAATTTAGGGAAGAAAAAATCCAACAGCCAAGCAGATGCAAGTTCTGGGAGGAAGATAAAAGGCTGACTGAACAGCTATCAGGCTCCTTGAGCAAAGAGCCGTGGAGAAAAAGGAAGCAGAGGAACAAGAAATGCTTACCTCTCGCGGGAAGGAAGGGCTGCTGAGAAGTGTGATAGGACAATCATGGGAATAATTAGCTGCCACAGACCAGTCATCAGGGAAACCATGTTCTCTCCTGAGAGAAGCAAAAGCACAAGGTTCTATGAGCAGCACAAATTACTTTGGTCTTTGTCTGGGACAGCTCACATGCCACACAGAATACATGGCTATATAAATAACACCACCTTAACTAAATTAGGCAGGAATTCCTGCCAGCAAAAACAGTATTTCTTCAAAATACAAAAGATGAACAACTCAAATCATTCATGCTGCCAGTTAGTTGGAAGTTGTTTGTAACTGTTGTACGACTGGGGCACGGGCCTGGGGTTGGCTGCGTGAAACGATGTTTGTGTGGAGTTTTGCTGCGAGTCAGTATAATTCGCCTTGAGTATGCAGAGAGGTGTCACGTGAGTTAATCCATCAGCGGCACCACACCACGGAATAAACCCCATTCTGCTGTAAGTCTCTGAGAGCTGAGCCTTCAGGGAGAGGATTTAAAGCACCCATGAAAGCATCCCATATGGACAGCTATTAGTATACCTAGAGGATGCCCAGGAGAAATCTGTTTGGATTTTTTCAGACCAAAAAAAAGGCATGTAGCAAATAAAAATTCACCTACACACAGGAGAACAGAAGGGCTCTTGTGCGTGCTGATATCTGCCTACCCTCTCATCTTTCAAGAAGGAAAAAAGAAATAATACACATACTCAGTAGCAGCAGAACCCCATATTTTGTTTTCTTACTGAAATAAAAAGAAAAAGAAAGCATACTTTGTTTATCACAAGCCATTGCGTGTTTTTCCCTTTTATTTCCAGGCTCTTTCTGCAGCCCTGTGCCTGTGGAGATGTGTATGTGCCTTTATAAGAGGCTGCTCACGTTTCCACGAAGACTGCACAGGAGCCATACCTGTAATTTATAATAGAACTGCCTTCCTCCCGCAAAGCAAACCTTGCTTTCTTTGTTGCTGTCCTGGAAACTCTCCGACAGTACTTGCTAACCCAAAATCAAAGTCCTCCCACTTTGGTTTTATTTCAGTCTGAAACCAGACAGTACAAAGAGCATGAAAGGACTGTCAGAGCTCCCTGAACGCTTTCTAGACACCCTTCTGGGACTGTTTGCTTCTCTGGAGGTACTGCGAGATGAGGAGAGGCAAGAGGAGGAAGGACAAGAGTGGGGGATTTATACAGAAATTTATTTGCTGTAAGCCACGGCACAAATATTTCATGGGGGTTGCAGAGCAGACAGGTGAGAGGCTTTGCAAGATTAAGGGGCCATAAGCTTCATCTCACGCACACTTTTGATGCTTTAGTGTTGTGTTTTCCTGCCTGGTTTGGCTTTGAGGGTGACTGAACAAGTAAAACAGGATGGACATTTCAAAGCTCACTTTCTTATTGGAGTCCAACCAAAACAGACTCCACAGTACCGTCTCCCAGCTGAGGGACGTGAAAGAGCTGAAAACAGCCACCAAAACCAGAGCACGCAGCTCTTCAGGGAAGGGAAACCCAGATCCTGAGCCTGTCCTTCAGCCTGTACAATACCTGCCACGCAGTGCCTTGACCCCCAGCCAGGATCTCACCACAGCACTTTGGCCTTTCCTGTGCCAACCTTGGGCTGGCATTTGTCTTGGAGCATCACATTTAAGAGCTCATTTTAAACCCCATCCTTAGCTCTCCAGAGTTTCCTCTCTCTTCATAACCTTTCTAGTGGCTAATCAAGTGGATCAACCTATCTTTTCCTTTTCTGGACACAATTCTGTCTTGCCTGCACAGATCATATTGCTTGCTGAAGCTGGCAGGAACAGTAGTGGCTGTGGGGGAACTTCTCCTGTGTGTAAATAATGATGTACTGCCTTGGGTTTGCCAATCGGTCAGACCCCAGGGAGGAGGTAGTTCTTCAGTGCCATCACAATAGAGCTGTTTAACCTTCTTAAGATACTTCTGAGCTTTTTATTGCCCTCCCCAGTGCTGCTGGCTTTCAATAAATGCAAACTCCTTAGCTAGCTGAGACCTTTAGCTGAAAGAAGTGTGCACCAAGCCAGCCCAGGACCTGGGAGCGTCTCAGATCCTTCCAGCAGACAAATCCTACTGCTGAAATGTCAGATTGCACCCAAAGACTTTGCTGAATCAAGGCTCCCATCTCCCTGCAGGGGCATTACCGCCAGGAGAGCTTCCAAAAAGGCTGGAACACAGCCAGTTTGCGTACCTTCTTTCTCCTGCCCATCTGTTGTGCTCTACCCAAAACTGAAGACCATGTGCTTTTGGAAGCTACCTGGTCCAGTGGCTCTTTGGGCTCCGTTCTTGCCTCTGGTTGTTCCAGAGGAGGAAAACCCCACATATTACCAGCACTGTTGTTCAGGAGATGGCTGCCCTCAAAGCAATGGCTCAGCACAGCATCACGGAGGCCTGAAATCCACCACCCAAAGATTGTAAGAGGGGAGAAGGCAGCCCGTGCAGCCTGACCACGTCAGCACAGCAGTACTCACCAAACCGTGGTCCCTGCAGGCTCTCAGCTGTCTCAGGCTACGATGCACCACTGGCCCACGCCTCTCCTTGGACCCCTATAAATCTGCAGCCCTTATCAGAAGTAATTATTTCGGTAAAGATATGAATATGAGTAATCATAATTAACAGCAAATCGTGCATCCAGGCTGGAATGTCGTTTTAATTACTCTAAACCTGATCAGGTCATTTGCAGCAGTTCAATAGACTGCATTTCTGCTGATAGGTAATAATTCCTGCTTCTAGCTATAAAGACAGTAATTTGTTGGGCAAACATCCCTGTACTAATTGATTCGTTATGATTGTCATCATTATCTGTCCTCCTGGCTTTAATTACATCTTGATAGGAGCTTAATCTTCTGTTCTTTTTTAATCCTGGCTTGGGTTTTGTTTGCAATTGCCAGGTGAGTGTATGTGTCCACCTGTGATTTGGCTAAACGTGTCACTTTTTTAGTGCAAACATTCTCTGATCAGTAGGAGATGGCTGACTTTTGCGTGAGGGGACAATACCTTTCAAGCTGTGGTCTCACAGCCATGTCTAGGAAAGGTCTGCTGAGAACGTACTGTATCACAGCTTCACAGAAGGAAGCATACTTCTACACGCATAGAAAACATCCTGAATATATTCGCTGTCTTTGCTGGAGTTTGGAGCTGGTCGCTTTCAAATACTGCTACGAAAGGTGACATGGAAATGGAGGGAGAAAATAGGATTACGCCTTTTCTCTGCTTCTTTATACTGTATAAAGTAGCTTGCAAGGATTAATCATTATAAATAAATCTTCATAGCTTCCAGTTGGGGAAATAGGAGCTATATTACACTTTTTCTTGTCTACTTATCTTTTTTTCTTTGGACAAGCAGAGGGTGTCCCCGTGACCAGATGCTGGGAGGGACCCGATTTTCCCCATCATCTTTCCCTTGGAAATACAACCCAGGCACTGATGAGCTGCCAGGCTCAGCGCTACCACCTGTGACTGCAGGCTGGACCCCTGCAAACGGGAGGGGAGGCAACAGCAGGGACATTGCAGGTCCCAGTCCAGGACTGGAGGACTGAGAGGTGCCAAGGCCACCGCTCGGACAGGGAAGCCCGTTTCCTCCTTTGAGACAGTGTAGGTCAGTCCCGCACACCTCCAGGTGTTTCCCAACCCTTTTCCTCTCCTTTCTGTAACAACTGCTTCCTTCAGCAGCGTTTGTGCTGGCGTTCCTCCTGCAGCCCTCCCACCACCACTCTGGGACAACTTCCTGCGGTGTTACGGCCTCGTTCAATGCATTTCCACTCTGTACAACCAGGCGTGATGCACTGCGAGTCACATCCTTCTCCCACGGCAGCTGAAAGCTCTTCTGGGCACCCAGCCCTACTTTGGGAGCTCTCAGTGACATTATGGCAGGCAATTCTTGTATTTTTGTTCTTTGCATTTAAATGTTCATGTTTTCGTATTTGATGTCTGCGTCGGTGGCAGCCAGCTTCAGCTTGGGCTCGTGGCGCTGCCAAGCATCTACAACGGAGCAAGACCATGGAGGAACAAGGCAAGGAGGAACAAAAAGTGTGTTAAAAAAGGCTAAATAACATATAGGGAGCTAAAAATGACTAATGTGATTTCCCCTCCTTTGCAAATACCCGCAATGGGTCTGAAATGCCCCCAGGCTCTGGGGGAAACTCCGTTTGCTGTGAGAATCTAAAGGGGTTGGTAAGAGGCACAGAGAAGAGCTGGCAGTGACGAAGTGGCCCCGTGATGGCAGCAGAGGGTGAGAAACAGAAGAGTAAAAGCTTCTGGGGACTAGAAGAGCACGAACTAAGTAACCTGATTTCTCTACTTTGCAGCAAAACCCGGGGTTTGCCTTGCAGCAGCTGTGGCAGAGTGACAAGGTGACGGGGCAGCGCAGTGTGTGGCCCTGCCCAGCACTGCTGCAACACAACGCAGGTGCCAACCTTGAGCTTAAACGCAGCTCCTGAGGCCCCTGATGAAATTCAGGACCATGCAAGGAAACTCAGACTTTGCAAGCTGAAATATACACCTCAGTAAACTGGAGCCCAGACCAAATCCCCAGTCCTGAAAGAACATCTGATTCTCCTTTAACCAGAACCAGCATTAAACTCTCATCAAGAGACCCTACAGAAACAGGAGTGAAGAACAGTACTGCTTAGCAATATCAGCTGAATGGAGCTTTGTGAATTTGCACCTTGCTTTCCCCATTCTCCATTCATGTGAGCATTCAAAGTGGGAGTGGAGATTCCCCCTGCCTGCACCCAGCAGGCACAAAGTGTGATTAAATCATCCATTAATCACTGTAATCTAACCCATCATCTCTGTGCAGCTTCATTGCAGAGAAAAGCTCCCCATCATTGACTCCACGAGTGACAAAGGCAAAGGAAATTCTTGCTCTCATCCGATCCCTGCTCCTTGCACCGCTGTCGTGCCTGAAGCTGCAAGAAGTCAGGGCTGGACTGATCCTTGCCACCAGCTGCCAGCGACTTACCCGTTCATGGGGCAGAGCACAGGGTTTACGGGACGTGTAGCAAAGTGCCACAAACAGGGAACACTAAGGAGCGCTGAGGCCGTGCATCAAAACTCCTTGAAGAGGGCCGGGAGAGACGCCCTGGGGCAGGAGGGAGAAGGAGTCTGTGAGCCTTGGGGCCACCCCTGAGCAGGAGCTGAGCCGCCCTGAGGACGCTGCCAGGTGTAAAGCCACCAGGATCTTTGTGCAGTCGCTTGGGCTTAGGCTTGACAGAGGGCCCATCCCCACTTCGACACCAAGGCTCTGCATCACAGGGCACCGAACAGCTAGTGCACACAAGCTGAACCGCCCCAAAGGCATCAAAGCTGAGCGTGGCACAGAGGAAAGCGGCAAAAAGGATGCGGGCGGGCTCTCAAAAATCAGCATACAAAGCTCGGGGGGGTCATTCCGAGTTTTGAAGGGGAGAAATTCCCATTCACACTTCAAAGAAATTGATACAGGAGATCAGAAAAGACCATCCGGCTGGAGGAGCAGCGTGGATGCATTCAGACTCCATCTCCAGGGAGCTTGTAGAACAGGCTGGATAAATGCTCCTACAGTGTCATGTGGACATTGGTGCTCCTGCCTTGGACGAGGAAAGTCCATCCAGCCTTTGGGGTTGCTGTTTATCCAGGGCAACCCCTACAAAGTAGATTCCCTTGACAGACTGTCCACTGTCCAGACCCCAGCTGTGTTACTGCAGCAACTCAGGATCTGCTGGGGCTGCTGTTCTTCACGAAGACACCTTGGCTGGCCAAAACGCACATCCCAGAATGCTCCTACAGCCTCTGCACTGCTCTCTTTGAGGTCCATAGCTTTGAGATGGCTAAGTGCACGAGGGTCAAGACAGGCTGAGAAGGTTGGGGAAGGACCATCTCATCCACCGCACATGTCCAGCAATGCTGTCACAGGTCCCGAGGAAGCTGTCTAGGTGCAGCTGACCTTCGAGGAGCCCAGGCACAGGCTGTGACCCCATCCAATGGCATGGGAGTTTATTGAGGTCAGATGGTACTAGGAACTGCATGGCTAAATCCTTCCTACGTAAAAGTAAAATCCCCTTTAATCAGCTTATGGGGTGTTCAGGAACTTTTACCTCCCCCATTCTTTTTTTTTTTTTTCTTTCTTAATATGTATGTGTGCGAGTCCATGTGTGTAGCGGGGATTTTCTCTCGAGTGTTTGCAGGTGAGCCTTCCCCATCCCAAGGAGCTGACAGTGACGCTGCTATCCACCGAGAGCAGACTGGAATCATTTTCTTGCACCACTTCCAGGTCTGTAAGAGAAAGGACCCTAACTGGAACAAGGGGATTGGAGGATTTAGCCTTCTAAATGCTCCTTTCTTGCACAGGATGGTTTCAGGAGTGGCTTTAATCTTTACCACCCGATTTTGTAATTTTGGCTGCAAATGGGAAGAGTGGGATGGGAGGAAGGGGTGAGCCGGGGCAGCTGTAGGTGGGCTTGGGAGAGGAAGGGAGAAGGAAAATCACAGTCCCATATGGCCAAGGGACCTCAGAAAAACACTGACCACACTCCCAAGCCCCAAGGTGGACTCAGTTCTTGTTCCCGAACCCTGAACAGGGTGAGGAGCAACCCTTGTCTTGGAACAAACCCAGTGTCACAGAAGCATGCCAGGCCCTCCTGCTCCCTTTCGGAGCTTTGTGCTTAAAGCAGTGCACAACACAGGGAAAAGCCACGCTTACTCTCTTTGGCTGGCTTCGCAGTGCCTGTGTGTGTGCAAATGGGCTCTGTCACTCTCTGTAAGGCTCACGCTGTGGGCAGGGAGTACGCACATCCCCACGCCCAGTGACAAGATATCTGGGTTTCATTCAAGTCCCAGCCTTGGAATGGGAGACCCTTGTCCTTGAGGCTCCACATGGCAGCATGTGATTCATCAAGGGACAAATTACCCTAAGCAAAGGAGGTCTCCAGATCTAGGATGTGCATGGCTGTCTTTCTATCTGCCTACATAGTGCCCAGCTCCTCAGCTGCTCCTGCGTTTGCTTAGCTTGCCTGTGTCTCTCCTCTGCTTTGCTCAGCTGGGCAGCAGCGTCCAGCAAGGCAGGTGGGAGATGCGTGGTGCTTTGCTGCAAGCTATGGCACCTTTCTGGATTTGCACCAGTTTAAAAAGAAAGTTCAAATGCAGGGGCCAAAAGCATAAGATGTCACATTCCTGAAAGCGTGCCCACCTGCTCTGAAGTCTGAAAGGAAGATGCTAGTTACCCCCGTGGTTGGCAGCACTGCCCAGGGGCAAGGACAGCAAAACCCTGGTGTTAGGAGCTCTGGGCTGTGCTAGAGCAGACCTCAGTCATTTCGCTCAAAGTTGTATCTGCTTCCAAGCAAATCTTTAGGTGAAATCTGGAGTAAAATCCAGCTCCTTTGAAAGAAGAGATTAGGAAAAATATGAAGTGTTTGACTCACGCTGGAAAAAACCAAACACTTGAAATATTTTACTAGGAATCGGCAAGAGAAAGGGGAGGAGTACCCCACCGGTGCGTGAGTGGGTGGTGGCAGAGCACCTTGGCTCTCCACGGTGTGGGATGAGAGAGGTGCTTTGGAAGCAAGCCAGAACATCCCTTATCCCCCTGCTCTGGAGCAGGGCTGGGTGCTAAGCCAGAGGGGCCCCTAAGGGTGCCAGTCTACCTCCCTGGAGATGCTCTGCCCGGGGATGCTGGGGCTGAGCCAGGCTCACCCCGCGGACGCTGCTCCCCTGCGCAGGCACACTTGTGGGAAGCGGGAGACAGCCTTGAACTTGGAAGGGCTGCCATGAGGCACTTCCCTCCTGCGAGCAAATCTGCCTCCCTGCTTGGGAACGGACACCGTAGAGAGAAACAAGGGTTGGTTTTACCACAGCTGGCACTGGGACCCAGAAAAGCAAAAGCCAGGCTCGGGGCACAGCCTGGTTTTCAAGGGAAGAGGGGAACTCTGTTTTCCCCACCTATGTGCATATTGTGGCTGTCTCCCTGTCACCACGGAAGCACAAAAAGCTCTTTCAAAGACCTGCAAAGACAAGCTGCCACGTCCATCGATCACTTGCTGGGTTTTTTTCACACCCTATGGGCCTTCTTCCAGCTCTCCTTTCAGGCCTGCCAAAGTGGGTGCACGCTGCCTGTCTGCAGGCAGCCTCCGCAGTGTGGGATCCATGGATGGGACAACACAAACCACTGCAGGGACGTGCCAGGACAGGACTGGGTGCCTTCCTCCCCAGGACTGCTCTGGCCACCCTTGCCCTCCTGGCCCAGCATTGCTCTCTGCCCAGCTGGAAGCTGCTTCGTACCTGGACACAGAGGAGCTCCAAGAGCCGTCTCTCCACAGCAGATCCGTGCACTAATGCTCCCCATGCATCTGGCCTTATCACAGCTCTAATTGGCATCAGGGTCCGTAATCTCAGCCTCCAGCTGTTTGCTGTGTCTGGGGAAGAAGAGAAAGCACTTCAGGGAATTAATTTTAATTATAAGGATGATATGCTCGGTGTCCTAGCTGGCAGGCAGGCTTGGCCCAGCTGTCCCAGGTGCGCAGTGCCAGCTATGAGCACAGCAGCTCCTGACAGCCACACGGCTGCCTGGGCTGCATTTCAGGTCCACCCCTCTTCGGGCTTTGTCAGGGACCTTGCTGTGGTGTGGCCTTAGCTGGCAACACAGAACCACGCAGTTGTTCCCTCACTTCTCCCCCCTGCCCAGCAGGATGGGGAGCAGAATCAGAAGGAAAAGGCAAAACTCGGGGGTTGTCATAAAAACAGGTTAAGAGGCTGGCAAAGGGAGAAGACAGCAACAACAGTACTGGTACAAAGCACACACAGCATGCAAGGTTCTCCCCACCTGATGCTCAGCTTGCTCCTGAGTAGCCAAGGCCCTGCTTCAGCCAGCTCCCCAGTTAAATACTGGGCCTGGCAGCAGGTGGTGGAGGCTGCCCCGTTGGACTGGCTGGGTGGGTCAGCCCAGCCGGCTTCCTGGGAGAGCCAACCCTGCCCCAGCTGAGCCCAGCACAATAACACCTAATACTAATGTACTGATACATGATATGTATAAAAGTATCTTTCACATATATAAAATAGGAAAAAGTCCCTGGGGCTTGCTGAACTAGGATGGAGCAGTTCAGCTTGAGCTGAGCAGGGTTTTGAGCCCCTCTTTTACGGTCAGGGAAAGCCAAAAAGGTGCCCTCTTTTGTTCTATTAAAATTTGAATTTTTCTAAACATTCTGTTGACAGTCTCATCCTAGAGGCAGTTTGTCCTGGTGCGAGGAAAGGAAGCTGACATTCAGTGCATCAGCTTTGGATGCAAGAGGGTCTGGCCACGTGTTTGGTGCCATGTGCTGAAGAAGGAAGGGTTCAATGAACCCTCACTTATTTCGGTGCTCCTTGAGCTTTTCCTTCCATTCCCATTTTCCAACAGCCGGGTTCACAGCACACCGCTGAGCAAACGTTCCTGTTCCACAAGCCGGTATTGATAAACCACAACCCTGGGGGCATTTCCTGGATTTGTTGTTTTTTTCCTGAGGATTATTTGGGATGCGGTAGCGCAGCTTTTTAACTGATACCTTTTGTACAGCAGAGTCAACACTCCCAAGTAATACAGACCAATGACCCACGTCTGGTCACGTCCTCTCGCCGGCAGCACTTCTGCTCTACCTTGCGTGCCTGCAGCTGTAGAGAGAGTAACAACAGATTATACCTGACTAGCCTGAACGCAGTCTGAAGAGGCTGGCCTCGTGCTCAGCGTGACAGAATTAAACAGCCGTGTAACGCACGGAAACCATTCACATCGTCTGCAAACGGGACGTTGGAGCGGTTCAGACGCGAGAAACGGGAGAGGAGCTCTGTGTGCTGTCACTTGTCCCTGCTTCCTCAGTGACTGGCAGCTAGCGATGCTGCACAGCCAGTGCTCAGCCCTGCATTACTGGGGAGACGGTGGGGTGGTGAGTTTGATGAGTTTGGGGGGTTTTGGGGGGTCTGCTAGCTGTCACTCTGCACAAACCCAGGGCAGCGGGCTGCCCTGCGTCCATTATTCTGCCCAGCACGACTTGCTTGGCAGTGCCGACGGTCTGCAGGCTCCGTTCTCCAGCCAGGCCAGAACCACGGAGCCCTGAGCAAGCTGTGAGCTCTTGTGTGCGGGTAATTCCCGTGTGCCGCTGCTTTGCGGGGGTACCGTGCTACGGCAGCACTGCTCGACTTCAGGCCGCTTGGCTGGAGGAAGACGCGAGTGGCTGAGGGGCTGAGGCACGGAGTTGTTTTGTGTCGTTCTAAAGGCAGTGGGACATGGTGTCTGCTGACCCCGGGGATCTTTTCAGTTCCAGGGAGGCGTGTGGTCCCTCAGCACGGTGCTGTGCGATGCCCTGATGACCATGGATGTGATGCTGTGCACGGCCTCCATCTTCAACCTCTGTGCTATCAGCGTGGATCGGTAAGTGCCTTCCTCCTCCTCGTGCCAGAGGCGGGAGCACTGTGTCCCGGCACCGCGCTGCGTCCTTCCATACGTGCCCTTGCACGGGTCCCACGCAGGGAGGCCGGATCCTGTTCTCCCCTAAGGAGGGTGTCCTGCCCATCGCCAGCTCTGTGTCCTGTCAGCACCCTTGTGGAAAGCACAGCTGAAGGAGAGGCCAGAGCTGTTTCCGTGGGTGCTCTCCTGGGGGGGGGGCACTGGTCATAGCCCAGGCCTCGGCTATGTGAGTAAATTCACAGGGGGGAAGGACAGTGGCAAGCAGCCCTGGGACCACTCACCGGCAGTGACACCACCACACTGGGACTGACTCACCTCTGTTGGCAGGTTTATCGCTGTTTCAATCCCGCTGAACTACAACCGGCGACAAATCGACCTGCGGCAGTTGATCCTTATATCCACCACCTGGATATTCGCCTTTGCTGTAGCATCCCCAGTCATATTTGGCCTCAACAACGTCCCAAACCGGGACCCCAGCTTGTGTCAGCTGGAGAACGACAACTACATCGTGTACTCCTCCATCTGCTCCTTCTTCATCCCTTGCCCCGTCATGCTGGTGCTCTACTGCGCCATGTTCCAAGGACTCAAGCGCTGGGAAGAGGCCAGGAAGGCCAAGCTAAGGGGCAGCATCTACGGGGCCAACCGGAAGCTCTATCACCCCACAACCTTTATCGAGAGGGAGCAGACCGGACTGGAGCCAGAGGAGTGCGACCCTTACGCCCGCTCTGAGCACCCCGGGGACTATGTGATGAACAACGGGATCCAGACTGTCTCCTACCCACACCTCAAGTACCCACACGCAGGACACGGTCGGAAGCGGGCCAAGATCAACGGCCGGGAGCGGAAGGCCATGCGGGTGCTGCCTGTCGTCGTCGGTGAGTAGCAGCCGGTGGTGGCTGGGGAAGGGTGGGAGGTGCTGCGTCGTCCCGCGGCAGGGTTCAGTCTGGCAGGACTCCTCTGAACCTGGCGAAGTGGGCAGGGGCTTTGCGGGCTGCCCTGCCACGAGCCACGCTGCCCAGGCACGCGAGGAGAGGTGTCACGCCGAGAGCCACGCTTTCTCCTTGCTGGAGGACGCGAGGGTGACATAAAAGCCACCTCCCTCTCGTTCCACCTCCCCAGTCTTTCGTTCTGCTCCCTCTCCATCACGTGTGAGCTCGTTTTAACACTCACCCTCCTCGTTCCGGGGAACAGCCTGGTTGTGGCTGAAGACCTGCCGTGCCCCTCTCTCGCTGTGAGAGGATGTTGCTCCCGGGACCATCTCGGTATCCCTCTGAGCCAGAGCAGTGCCAACAGCCACCACCCGCGGCAGAGAACGTGCGCGCAGTGTCTGCAGTCCAACCTTTTCTTCAAGGTGAACCCGTGGCTCCTGATAGCTTAAATGCGAATCCAAAACGAACACATAACACTTTTCTTCATTTAGGGTGAGAAAGATGCCCTGAATTTTCTGTCTGGGCGCACGCCCAGCTCTACACGTCAGCACATCAGCTGCTTTTTCCCTAAGCACTCTGAGCTGTCTCCGTTCAAGTTTGGCCCAGGCTGCGTTCGTTAAATCAAACCCTTTTTAACACTCACATCACTTTCTCTCTTCAATGTCCTTCTGGCAGGTGCTTTCCTCTTCTGCTGGACACCTTTTTTTGTGGTCCACATTACCAGGGCTCTCTGCAAGTCCTGCACCATTCCCACTCAAGTCACCAGCACTGTCACGTGGCTGGGTTACGTCAACAGCGCTCTCAACCCCATCATTTACACCGTTTTCAACGCGGAGTTCAGGAACTTCTTCCGCAAAGTCTTGCACCTCTTCTGCTGAGTGCACCGGAACTGGCGGGGAGAAGGAACCACCAGGCTCTTTTTTGTATAGTTCATTAAAGGTCTATTTCTGCCTACGGTCTGCTGTCTTTGTTGGGGAGGAGGGCAGGAGGAGACGGCGGCTGAAGGACGCTGGGTCCCAGCGCTTTGTAACAAGGAGTTCCAGGTGAGTGCCGGTGGCTGCAGCTCGGATTCTCTCCCCACTGGAAACCGCGGGCGTAGTCACTTGGAGCTTGATGTAAGTGGCAAGAGACGGCACAGGAGAGCAGGGACGGGTCTGAGAACATCTGCTTTGGAGGGAGGTGTGTGGTCTGGGCCTCTCCTAGCTGTCACCCCTCATCCCCGCCATGACCCGGGGAGGCAGGGAGGCTTTGAAGCTTGCTGCTGCAAGTTCAGAAGTGGCTCTGGGCAGAGCTTTAGCCTGGCGCAGACTGATGAGAATTGTAAATTGTATTTTTTGCATCATTTTACTCTCCAGCCTGGCTGTCCTGGAGCAGGGCCCCACATGCTGCTTGAGCTGCCCTCAGCGGGCTCTGGGCCCACCCTGGCCTCTCCTGGCTGCTGGGGTTGCATTAGCAGGGCTGTGAGAGGAGTCCCTGGGGAAAAGAGGCTGTTGAGCTGGTTTCCCAGAGGTTCGTGTGCCGGATGAGGGGGTACCTACCGGAGCAACCTCCTTCCCCTTACCCTTGATCTGAGAAATCCAAAGTGACTGCCGCGGGGTAGCTCTGCTCTGTAATCCCCCGTTCCCAAGGCACTGGAGAGACAAGGGCCGCTCGTCCCTCCCGGCACGCAGCGACGCCGGGCTGCGAGGAGACGCAGGGAGGACTGGGGGCTCGCAGCTGCCCGGCTTCTTCCCAGCTCGTCCAGCAGCTCTCTGCCCTTGCTGGTCGCTGGATTTTCGCTGCCTGGGAGTGGTGGGGTTGTGCTGAGCTGCTGGGGCTCCGAATGCGCAAGGTAAGCGAGGACGGGAGTTGTAAGCTCCTTGCAAGAGTGCACGCAGCTGCCCAGCTGTAATTTTAGATGTACCCATCCGAAGGCACAGTGATGTTACGGCGAGTTCTCCAGAATTCCTGATCGAGGTGCACGATCCCAGCCAGGAGCCAGTTCCAGCCTGCAGGATAAAGCCCTTTACACCTTTTGGCGAACCCGAGCGCAGCGACACCAAGGGTGGCCAGCGAGAGCGGCTCGTGCTGCTCGCTGAGGCGCAGGAGGGAAGAAAAGGATCGTTGCACAAAACAGCCGTCTTCTGAGTAACGATTTGTGTACAGGGCTGCTGCTTTCCAAGGGGTAATTGGTTTGCTTAGAAACAAAAGGAAAAAAGTACTGCAGGGAGGTCTGAAGCTTTTCTCTTTGGCTGAGAACAACCTCGATCAATTTATCACCAACAGATAAACAGATGCCCGCAGTGCTCGCGCTGTACATTTCTGAGCTGCGTACTTGGCCGCCGTGTTGGGGCGCAGCCGCCCCAGATGCCCGGGCTCTCATGGGAAGCTCCCCGCGAGCTTTAATTGCAGGTGACTCACACCTACAATGTTTTTCACTGAGGAAAGCTGCCCCACTCTCTTCCAATTTTTTCTCCCTTAAAAGATTCAGTGAAGTCAAAAGTCAGGCAGCAGCCCCGGTTCAGCTGTCCTCGGCCACAAACTGCGCAGCAAGGCTAGCGGAGGACCTGCTCTGTGTTTGTGTCGGTCACCTCCACGAGCGGGAGGCCTGGCCAGCTCGGGTACCCGGTCTCTCAGCTCACCTCTCCCTGTCGCTGTACGGGTCCTTGAATCCACACGGAGCCCGCAGTGCCGTACGGGGCGCTTCTCTGGGGAGAGCAAGGGGAGCCAAAGGGCTGAAGCAACAGAAACGTTTTCCAGCTGGAAGCAGCGTTTGACACTGCAAGTGCAGCTTTAGCACTCCCAAGGTGCCGCGTTGGAACGCCAGGCGCTGCGGTCTCACCCTCGTTTATTTGAGGAGCAGCTCCTCTGTGGAAGCAGAACCACTGCTCGGGGACACCTGCGCAAAGCGGGGTTCGGACTGAAGGCGCAGCATCGCTTGCCGCCCGCCCTGCCCCGGGCTGGTCCGGCGGCAGCTCGTGGATCCGGTGCGGGCACTGGCCTCTGCCACGGCACCACTGTGCCCAGAGCTTGGCACCGGCTCCAGGGTGCTGCTGCGGGAGCTGCCGAACACGGCCAGGCAGCGCAGCCCCACAGTTCGACGTTCTGCGCTGTTCCATGTAGGCAGAACCTTAATGGGCAACAGACGGAGGCAAGAAACTCTGTAAATTAGCTGTATTACTGCAGGCTCAATTAAGACCATCTTTTCAATTAACTAATTGTCTTCAAGCTTTAGAAAACAGGCAGTCATAACTTCACAGTGTGAGAAGCAACTATTACAAATACTGAAGTATTGCTCTGG
>Ga0181612_167400_pt1 | contig 16748 bp, 11 predicted proteins | sample HoacroProtozoa21_FD_119630 | JGI IMG/M metagenome (GOLD analysis project Ga0181612, IMG submission 119630) | Hoatzin crop microbial communities from Cojedes, Venezuel. Combined Assembly of Gp0051906, Gp0051904, Gp0051908
TGGAGTCTCCTTCTCTGGAGATATTCAAGACCCACCTGGACAAGGTCCTGTGCAGCCTGCTGTAGGTGACCCTGCTTTGACAGGGGGTTTGGTCTAGATGATCCACAGAAGTCCCTTCCAACCCCAAACATTCTGTGATTCTGTGATTCTGTGACTTGTGTAGGACTACAGTTTCCCTAGATCACTTTATGCTCCAGCCACAAACACTTGAAAGGCATCAGTAATACAAATTTAGCTCATCCCCAGCCAGTAAAATGAGTTTTTCTGGCAAGATTCCACTTAGCCTCATACAGTTCAGAGCTAGATTTGTACTTTACATAATGTATTTCCTTGTATGGTTTCTACAACCTGTTCATTTTGGTCACTGTGGTTTGGGGATAGACTTGACCAAATTCAAATCTGTGTCACAGCCATTTTAATCACAGAGCAGTTAGAGCTTACAGCATTTTCACTTGGCCCACATTCATGACTAAAATCCAAAAGGCCCATACATGAGTATCTGCAGCAGTCAAGTGGTTAAATAGCATTCAACAAAATCAGCTTGCAGTTGGATAATGAAAATTTGAATCAACATGCTCTGGTAACCAATAACCATACACTGAATGCTAGCTGAATATTTAAACAGAAAATGCAAAGCAGAGAAGCATAACAACTTGATTACCAACTTCCTTTCCATAAAGGAAATATTGTTTTAAGTGAGCTGTTCTAATGATCAAGTATACCACAGGAATGTGTGTCAGCAATTACAGCAATCAACACAGCACATTTTTTTCAACTTCTCTTTATCTAGCATCTCCTAAACACTAAGGGGGTCCATGTCCTTTGGTCCCAGACTATCTGCACAAAAAAACACTGGAAGCCAACTTTAAATAATTCATCCTAAAGGAATGCTTATACTTACAGTGTGATCTCCTATCTCAAGAAATATTCAGCTTGTGTAAGGGTGGTGCAACTAAGGGACAGTATAACCTGCTGAGGAAGATGCAGAGAGAACTGAAATTAATCATACTTTTTGAGATAAGATTTGAAGCTTGTGACTAGGGAACAAGAACCAGTTCAAAACTTGCCTGCAACATAGGCACAATTGATGTCTGCTGTCCCAAACATGAGGGCTTGTGCCGGGCAGGGGCCTGATTATTCCACTCATGGTCAGAGCTGGAACAGAGCTACAGGAAGATGCCAGGAGGAGCAAGATAGGTACAGCTTCCAAGGGATGGTAGAATTGAAGGCAGAAAGAGTCAATGTTGCCTCAGCAGAAACGGCAGCCCTGTGTTTTCTGCCTTACTCTTCAGCAGCATCTCCCATCCTGGCTTTCGAAGGCTCTGACACTGGCAAGGTTTTGCTGCCCTACTGCAAGCAACTATTTTGAGGTATATAGTGGAGCTGCATAGTAGCAGGGTGAAGTGAAGACAGCAGAAAGGAAAGAAGAAGAAAGAATTTCTAGGGAACAAAATATGCTGGGGCACCCTGTTAATGCAGTGCTTGATAAAGAGTGGAGCTTTTTGCTGGTTACTGAGCACCTGCACATGCTGAAGGTACTTCGCTTTGTAAATCCACTGAATGGCCTAGCACTTCACTGGCCGTATTTCTGATTTGTTTCCATATAACACAACCTTTCAAAAGGTTGCCCAACTTACAAAAGCCTAGGACATTTTAAAATGATAGTCAGGATATTTGAACAGCACTAGTTTCAGGCTCTGAGTCAACCAAAAAGGTAACAATTAAATATTTTATTCCCTAAAAATGGGATACAAAAGAAAATACATGAACTCCACTTAAGGCAACAAGAAAATCCTAGTGCAAATGCTGTTATAGAAGTATGCTGCCATTACTGGAGCCTCACATTTCATGCCTTTGTGAAGCTTAACACTGTGCATGATTTTTGACATGAGAGGATTTTAGCATGTGAACAGGCTTGCAGGTGAGAGAACAAACAGATTGCAGAAGGAGAAGGTATGCCATTGTAGCAACTCTGAACTGTGGGTATTGTAGATTTTTACCACAACATTGCTGGAATGCTGGGAGATATTCCAAATTACCTCATTAGCTCATCACAATTACCTCTTTTTTTTTTTTTTTTTTAGAAAGTCAGGGGGGATGACATGAGCCTGGAGCAGCAGGCAAGCAAAGAAAGAGGGGCAGAGACAGAGATGGAGAGAGAATGAAAGAAAGAGAAGCAGGAGAGAAGCGGGAGAAGGAAGGGAAAGATGCCTCGGAACTGTTCTTTCACTTTTCAAATGCTTTTCCAAAAGGTATCAAGATGTATTGCACCCTAAGGCAAAAGCCTAAAAGCTCGTCTAACTCATACATGGAGAAAGCAGGAATAATACCACAGGTTTCAGTCATGATTTACAATGATGTGAATGAAAGCTGAATCTGGCAGAGCTCCATCTACTTAATGAAATACTTGCTGAAGAGGAAAAAAAAGATTGAAAAAAGACTGATAGAAGATTAGCAAGAACTAGCATGAACATGATTACAACACTTGTATATCTATCATTGACCACCATCTGATTAGTAATAAATATTTTTTTCCAGTTTTCTTAATTGCACTATTCCCATTTCGAATCTACAAAGCTATGATTATCTGCCAGTTTCTTGTAATGTCAGAAAGCATAAAAATCTTTGACATGGATTTGAAACCTTCCAGTATTATTCAAGGAAAACATCTGTGCACAATGGTGTGACGGAAAATATGAAGATAATAATAGAAAAAGCAAACCCAAAGGGACATCAATAACCATTTTGTTTCTCAGCTCCTCATAACTCTATCAGTGTTTGCCTCTACCACAGCATCTCATTTCTGAAGACCCCTTGAATACAGGGAAAGCATGCAAGGAAATCAGTTATTTGACCATCTCCTCTTCTGTATCATTCCTTCTGAGGCTCAGGCCTCTGCTTAAAAGTGCCAGACAGCAACACTATATCCTCAAAGGCATAGAAATAAGAGCTGAAAAGCCCTCTCTTACATCACTTAACATAGTTTCTGCCAAGAAGAATTGCTCCCTACAGCACATTCATAAGTGTTTCCTACTATCCAGCTTTAAATGACTGAAGTGATAGGGCTTCCGTTGTCTCCCTGGGGAGGTTTCACCACAGCCTATTCAAGCATGCTGTTAGGAGAGCAAGAGACAGTGATTTCATTGTGTATCGCATCTCAGGGTTTCTACAAAAAGGTTGGCTCCATGCTGCACCTGGCGCAATCTGAAACATTCTGATGAAGCGGTGGTGAAATTTCCTGTTCACTTGTCATCATGAACCTGATGGGCAACACCACCATGAGCCAAAGTACAAGTGAGCCAAATCCCTAGTCAGCTCAGCTTGAAATAGATTCCATGCTAGGATGTGACCCTCAAGTGAAAATGTCTTGCAACTCTCCTTGGCTTTAGTCCCTGTCCCTTGGAAGTCAGAGGACAAGGGAGAAAGCCCTTGAAGTAAGCTCCTTGGAACAGTGATAAGCAGACTGTGTGCGCTGATTGTCATAAGTAAATAGCAGTAATAATAAAAATTGTCAGAAGTCCATCCGTGCAGTTCTTTCAATAAATTAAAATGATACATGACTTAGGCCAGTGCCAGGAAATGCCTAACTCCCTGATTATGTAAAACATGGAATTAGTGGGGTATTAGTTGTTTTCAAGGTATTAATGAGTTACACATTCAGAAAAAGAGCAATACTTCAGTGGTGATACAAGGCCTGATGTTGATCTAACACTTCTCCTCTGCTGGTGTAGCTCCACTGACTCCTGTGGGGCTTTTCTTGACTGACATCAGTGCAGTGGAGCAATAATACCCTGATGTGTAAGCCAGGAATATTTCGTAGCACATACAGCATCTGTAGCATTCCTTTCTGCGAAACAGTACAGATGTTAGTGGTCTGCTGGCACCAGAAATTACCACAGTGGTATAAAATATTTGAAACCACTAACTGGATCATCTTTCCTCCATGTAATTAAATGTGGTCTAAAAAAGTTCTCTTTTTAACTTATTAAAGCTGCTACTCTTCCTAGGCAATAAAAAGAATCTTAGCTTAATAATATATTTTGTTAATCTACTGTTTTTTTTAGAGAAGTACCTCTAAGCATCGCAGCACAGAGAGCACACATTACTGAGGAGTTATTTTTTTGTACTTCTTCTGGGTATAAAATCTACTTTGCTGAACTCCTGATAATGGTTTCTAAAACATTTCTATAGTTCCAAGGGCAGAATTCTTAGCATTTTTCAATGCTGTTTCCTAGTGCTGCTGAAGCACCAGAATCATATCAGCTGCAGTCTTCTCTGTTATTCAGAAGTATATATTTTCAGAAAAGCTTAGGGTTGACATAATTCTGTTTCCTGTGAGGTAAATGAGGGATTTCCTGCAGATTTCAACAGCAGCAGATACAGGTAAATACTGAGCAGAAAGTCTCACCCCTGGTGACTTGTCCCTACTGCAGCTAACTTCCAGGAAAGACATCACAGCAAGCATATTGGCTCTTTTCAAATTCCTTTGCTCCTTTCATTTGTACATGAGATCTATAAATAAATTCAGGCATTTTGGTTTCAATAAGCTCTGTTCATAATGACACTACCCTTAAATAGCAAGAATTCACTATAATAATATAATGAATTCTTTTCTGTGTGTTCTTTGCAAATTGATTAAGTGCAATCACAGTGGCTTAGTTCAGAAGTCTTCGTTTATGGAATACATTAAAAAATAAAACAAAACACAGTCATCCGTGAAGGACTTCATAAAATGTCCAGGCTGTGAAAGGCAGTCAGCAATCTGTGCAAGTCACATTCAAAACCTTTGTTTGACAGACTTTCCCAGAAGATTGGCAAAATGTTAAATAGCAGCTGTACATGGAATTAGAAAGGGAACAAAATCAGCTGACCTGAGAAAGATCTGAACTCATAGTTCTTCCCACAGCCAACTGTATCATACAATTTTTTTCAGAAACAGTATGCCTGATAAAATCTCCCAGGCCCTGAATATTCACTGCTCAGTCATTTATTGTCCTTTTTAATAAACAGGTCAGGGGAGGTATTTGTGAGCACGGCATATTTTTTTTCCAAAGCCACCAGGCAGCCAATATTTTTCAGTACAATACCCTACTTGTCTTGGGCATCTTTTTCATTCTGAATAAGGGCGTGAATGTTCCAAGATTAGAAAGACAAAAGACTTATTTATGTTTATCCCTCTTTTTGTTGTTCCATTTCTTTAAATACTCTTTCCTTTCATTCCACCGTCCTTACCTTCACTAGCTGTTGTAGCTAGCCAGACTTCTGCATGAATAATTACAGCTTACAGAATTCTTATTACATAATATCAGACCCTGTGAGACTAGCTACAGTAATAAGCCAACCTTAATGAACTGTTTTCTGCTTGCATCCCTCTGTAGTGTAATACAGTGCAAAGACACGGAAACAGTCCCTCGGGTGATGTATTCAAAGCTGCCTACGGATCAGGTACTTACAGCAGGCAAGCCCTCTTATATATTTGAACTTCTTTAGTGTTAGTTCCAATGCTAGCTCCATATTTCTAAATTCATCAAAATCTGTGTGTTTCAAGCCTTGAAATTTCTTTGACTTCTCTAAGCAGGTTAGAAATATTTCTGTCCTCTTGTCATTTGCATTATTTTTGGCAATGCTTAGTGGCCCTGTCCTCCCTCTGTCATATATATGACACCCATAAAACCCAGTGATCCACTGGAACGTGGCAGCACCTGTGACAAGCTGGTGGAGGTGACAACACAAGAACAGGAGACGTGGATGTGGAGGGAGACTGCAAACACTCCTGGGTGTATTGGCTAATGTTGTACTGGGACCTGACGTCAAAGCTAAGCATTTAGTCATTCTTAATGACTTCCTCCTGGACCAAGTACTCAGGGAACTGAAGACGAAACTATCAGCTCTTTACTTCTCCCTGAGCAATTCTGGACTTGAGTCATAAATGCTGCTGTGGAACAGGCGCTCTATAACATGGACCAAAATAGGTTCAGATCCAACACCCCAGCAGGACCAAGAAAACCCCTCAGTATCTATACCATTGTGCCTAATTTCAAAAAGGGAAATCGTGTAAAAATGTGTTTAAAAAGGTATAAGATTACATAAAAAAGGAAACTTTAAACTTTTATAGAGTAAAGAACAATGTCTTTACAGATGGCATGCAGATAATTTAAAGGTAGTATATCAGAGGCACAGAGCAAATACCTACTACATCTTTAAAAGGATTACAAAAAGACCAGAAGAAGCTGGTAGGAGGGCAACAGATTGAAGAATGCATCCCTCCAATGTGCTAAGGTTCTGTTCAATTCAGGGAAATAGCAAAGATCTGGAAGGTTAAAAGGAAGAAAACCTCTCTCCACCTCCAAAAATGGGAATTATGAGAAACTGCTTGCAGAAGACATGAACATGCATAATAAATCGTTTTTCAAACATGTTAGGAAAAGGCAGCTTGCCAGAGAATCTGTAGGACAAGAGATTATTTAATCAGAAAGAACAAAATTATATTATCCTTAAGAAGACATATGTAAAATTATGTTTCCGCTATGGCATCTTGGAAATATTTCTACACTAGGACCCTTCTTTTTATAGGATGCAGCAGATCGTTTGAATCAAATTGGTTCCAAAAATGATGTGAAACTGAAGGAAGACCTTTTCATAGTAACTGGCAGGTGGAATTCAACACAGATAAATGCAAACTCCACCCCCCCAAAACACCTACATCTACTAGGATAGGCTCTGAGTTACTATTACCACGCAGGAATAAAACCTCTGTGTTGTAATAAATAGATATATGAAACCATTATCTCAACACTCAGTATTGCTCTACTGAGGCCTTTTTCTGTGTCCTGGCCATTTTGTCTCAGAAAATGTGCAGCAGGATTACAACAGACATGGAAGATCAGCAATGCGGAGTGGCTCCAACACAAGAGCCACACAGGCTAGGAGCACTCTGCTACCTGGAAAAGCAGGGAGCGATGGCCTTGTGACAGAGGTCATGAAGGATGTGAAGGTGGGGGTGAGTGCTGGGAGGCTCTTCCACTGCAGGAACTAGCAGGGATCAAGTGAAGGCAGAGCTTGTAAAACAAACAAAAGGAAATACTATTTCACTAATCCAGTAACCCTTACTTTCTCATTACCTTTTGAGTCTGTGTGAAAAAGAGATCCTGTTCTCTCCCCTGCACTACAACAAGCCACTGCAGGACCAGCTCCTGTTCTGCAACTTAGAAGAAGCAATTGATTCTCAAGACACTCAGTGCTCAAAGTGAAGAATTACCTTTCATAATGTTACCAACAGGCTGGAGTCTAAACACAGCTGAGAAGGATCCTCCCCCTTTCCTCCCCCTCTGCCCTGCCATTTATTTGACACAATACACCTGTGGCAGTGGAGGAGATTTGGAAGACAAATAGCATGGGGTGGGGTGATTCATTTTTCAGTAGCTTAATACAAAGCAAGACCAGGATGAATGCAACTAGAGTCAAATGTTGCCCTGGGGATGTAGGAAGCTTATGGAGATGGTGATATAATGTTGATCTAGTGATCTCTGCAGTGTGAATAGTGTTTTACACAACTATGTTTTTATGACTAAAACCAGTTAGTTTTTCATTAATTCATTTTTTATGTGTAAAAACCTCCTTAGGGAGCCCTGTGAAACAGAATACATGTGCTTTTTCAGTCTGTTATGACATCTGAACTTATACAGAAGACTGTCTCTGGCTTTTTCTAAGCATACTTCTTTTCCACTCAGATGAGAAAGAGGTTTGTTGCAATCAGTTACTCAGCCTGTCAGCTCTTCAGTCGATCATATCAAAATGGAAGGCTGGCTGTTACATCAGCCTCATCTGAAAATAAATGAACCAAATATTTGAAGCATTAAGAGTCTGCTTGCAGACCTTGGGAATCATCAGGTGGAGAGCAGAGTGCGTTGCACAAGGATCACTCCTCGCTCTCCTGTGAGGGAGAAGGTCAGCTCATGACATGGGCACAGAAACGCACCCCTTTGCCACAACGTGCTCCCTGGGCTAGGGAAAAAGGGCGGGAGGGCGGTGGTACAAACTGCGCAATCCATATTGTCAGAGAGGCAAAACACAGAGAAGGGATGGCCCTGAGTCACCAGGTGTAAATTTATATCTCCTTTCTAATCCAAGAGAATTAAGAAATTTTTCATTTGTGGTTTTTTTCTCACAAAGCTGGGATTATCACTTACATCTGTAGACAAGATCTGCCAGAGGTAAGGGCATCTGGAAATCTGGATGAACTGATGCATACATGGGAAGCAGGATGGATAGAAACTCACTGCTGGACAACCTCCAATGCCAAGTGTCTTTCTGAGCAGTTATTCAGCTTGAATGATGTAAGAAACACTGAATGTAGATGTGTGATTACATCAGAGTCATCCAGGCCACATAACCAACAAAATAAATGTCCACCACAACAGAGCAGGGATAAAAGTATCAGTGGTGTTTTTCTGCTCTGCTTTGTGCATTAGCACTCTGCAGAGCATATGGTAGGCTGAGGTTATGGATTATGGTGTTAAATTTACTGGTTTTCCTTTTATTCCTGCTGCAATTTGCACCTTTCAACTATTGCATCTTACCATTAATTGAGATGAAACTCCTTTCACCAGACTATTGGCGCTGGAGTATAGATTTTTTGTTACACGGCATCTAGCATTATGAGGCCTGTGCATGCATACAACAGCAGTACAAATAATGGTAGAAATAGAGGTAGAAAAAATAATTATAAACTAGTTTGTTAATTAAATAATGATCTCAGTACATTCTGTGGTGATGTATGTGATTTTATGGGAAAATGCCATCTTGGCAGTACAGTACTATGTATTAAATGAGGTCGTGATAGTAAGGGGACTGTGCTGGAAAGAGACTGAATATCTTACAATGAATGCTTCTGGGTTCTGATGATACACTTGTAGCTGAAAAGTAATTGTATTTTACAAGGAAAAATAAAACTACTACTTTTTCATTCAAGGAATTCACAAGAGGGACGTGAAGACAGTGCAAGTATTTCCATGGAAGTGGAGTGTCTATAAAAGAAGTTTTATTCACTTTCTTAGTTTACAAACAGCTTCATTTAATATTCTCTGACATCCAGTATTAACAGAGTGGCTTTGATCACAGTAATCAGCCCAATTGCAAAACATTTCTGCTATATATAACCTTAATGGTATGGAAGCTGCCATTCTCAGCAGGCAAACAGAAAACCAGAGTATGAAAGAAGAATGATACAGAAATACAGCCCAGGTTAATATAGCTAATAATGCAAAAATTTGACTTAAACTAAAGTTTTAAGGGAAGAAACTTTCTACCAGTACAAGTAGCAGTGATGCAGATGGACTGTATTTAACAGTTCTAGACACAGAAAATTCTTTTTATATATCCATGTATGCCTGGCAGCCCTGCAATGGAAATTTCTTAGATGTACATATTAGAAACACAGCATACAGTTCCCCTTCAGCAGCGCAGTGGAACAAACACGGATCAGACTTTAGACCTGCTTAGTTTTGAAGTTAGGAAGGTGATTCTGTGATGGACAAAGCGCTTTCATTTACAATCTTTTTCCCTTCTTTAAAGTGTGGTAGTGAGCACCACAGAGTGCACAGAGCACGCTTGTCAGCATGGTAGCACTGGGACAGACAAACAAAACCAGAATATGCGACCTCATTTGCTCTGGCTCTATTGGTGTGTACACCCAGAGCTCTCCAAGAAGCAAGGCTTTCTGCTGCATTGACAAATACCAGCTTCACTAAAATTCTCATAGTGTGGAAAGGGTACCAGTTAAAGCTTTGGGGACAGAGTTCTCTCTTATTTGGGGGGGAGCTCGGGGGCATAATAAATTGAACAGGCTTAAAAATGGAAACAAAAAATGTTGCAAACATTCTCCATGACATGTCAGTGAAAAGTTGCTGAGCTGGTTTTACTCCGCAAAAATTATTCTGATTTTCCTGAAAGAATGAGAAAAGGGTTCTCCTGTTACAGACACCTGCGACCGTTCTACAGCATACCTCCAAAAGCCTGTCTACTCTATGTAAATGTAGCCCAGGTCACCTCCTACACGTGGGAGAACAGACGAGTATTCACTCTTCTTGCACTTGCTTAAAGGAGAGGAAATGGTGTGATTCTGTCAAGCTTTTTTTTTGGTTAATTGTGTATCAGATCAAAAAATAGACACAGACCTTACTTTAAATGGATTTGTGTGTCAGCTTCTAACTTCCAGCAGTGATGTTAATGGCAAGGCAGATTAGAAAATTGAAAAAGCAGTAGGTGAACAGGAGTTCATACAAAAAAAAGATGGGAAAATATCCAAGCAAGCGGCATCAGCAAGAGAGTTTATAATTGAATTAAATGATGAAAAGAGTAGTGGGTCAAGTGATGAAAACAACAATACAGCCTTTCAAGGAAATAAGGATTAGAGAAGCCATCTTCCAACTCAGAAAATCAGTCCTTCATTCTACTAACACAAGAGCAATTGTAAATTCTGTTGATTAATTTTGCATGCAGTGAGATATTACTGCAGATCTAAGATCTGCAATGCATAATTTAGCAACTATGCCACAAATGCACAGTGAATATTCTGAATAATTTTATGCCCATAGGATGTTTACGGAGCACGAGTGTGAATTGAGGTCATCATAAAAAAAAGTGCACTACGGAAATGTGAAGATTGTCCAAAAGTCTTTTCATTTTTCTTGATCTTTGTGTGGCATTATGATACAGGCTGTCAAATTTAGCACACAGCCCAATAATTGCTGTATAGATAGCACAGAAGCAAGGCTGTCCCTGATTTCTGATAGTGTCTCTGACTGAGCTCATCCTGTAGCTCTTTCTTCCCTGCCTCCTACCCTGTTTTCCCTGCATTCCCCATGGGCAGAAGGGTCCAGTTCCTATTTCTCCCATACAGAATTTTAGGCATACCATTTCTTTTGGTATGTAAAATAGTATGTATTTATTATATTAAATATTTTATGTTTAAACTGGCTTTAGGTGTGATAGCCCTCTTCCGATGTATTTTCTTATGAAAAAGCTGCCACTGGTCCAGAGATACATTGGAGTTTTATGATACAATATTGCTCATAGTAATCATTCTACTACTGCACTTTATGGTTAAAAGAATTACTCAGAAGTTTAAATCATAAACCTTTAATCACTTACTTTGCTGTTAGCAAGATAGAGTTGACTGTCCAGATCACTGAGCTATTTGCCTTGTTTCCTGTTTCATTTTTTCATCTCCTTGGCACCACTTCTTTTTCTCACGAGTTCAAAACCACCCATAAAACATAAGCAGTTGCCAGCAGTTTATATATGAGGTAATAATACCATAGAATGACAATTTTGACCTTGGAAACTGCTCTATTTTAGAAGAAGACAGCAAGCTAGATCTAATTCGGCTCCACCAAAAGAGGGAAGTGATACAGAGGTACTAAGAGAAAATTTCTTTTCCTGGAACATACTGACATGAAAGCTGGGATTGAACTAAGGAAACTAATAGGGCATTGAATGAAGCAAATGAACCTCCAACAGAAAATGAACTGATTTAATTTGTAACAGCTATGGGAGCTGTTACTTTTTGCCTTATATGTCCACATGGTGATCCTGGACCAGAAGCTTGCTTAAACAGGTTTTTAGTGTTATTGCAGAGATATAATACAGGATCTACCTGTGCAATGAGATCTCTTAAAACTGTAGCTCTATAAGCATCGTGGCTAGCTGTGGCAACCCTTCATTAGTGACTACTGCTCTGATGAGCAAAAGACTCAGAGCCGTAGCTGTCTAACAGTCAGATCAAACCATATTTGTTAGCTCTACAGCTAAAAGATAATAACAATGTATCATCATCAGTGGTTCAGTTTATATGACTACTTTGTTATGTTTTAGCTGTATGGCTAGTTAGCAAATTTCGATGATGTAATGAAAGATGCTGCATTGTGTTCTTTGAGTGTTATACTAAGTTGAATTGTTAAAATCCTTCACATTTTTTCCTATATCTGGACTGCAGTGGTTGATATAGAAAGCTGCTAAGACAGAAGAACAAGACATTCCTAAGTGAAAAAATACGAACAACAAGTAGCATGGGACTGTGTTTGATGCATGAAAGAACTACAAATACTGAACAGATAAAGTGAGGCTTATTATCTCTTACTTTGTGCTTCAGGAGTTTGAATATGCTAAGAGACTAAAGAGTTCAAGTGCTGTAGCAGGGTAATCTGGAGAGCAAGAAACATTGCCTAAGTGCCGGGACTGTCAGGCTGTCACATTCCTACCTGGGCTGGCTCTCAGACAGAAGGGTGGCCGGAGGTCTGCAAGTGTCTCGAACGCTATGCACACCACCAACAAACTCAGAAAATGTTAACACTCCAAGGTCTGGGATTTTTTGTTTTTTTAATAACATTTCAATCATTATAGTTAATATTCAAGGCTTAGGGTGGCTTTTTTTTGCCTGGAATTGTAAGATACCTAGGCTGGGAATATGTTGCTTGGGGAGTGTGTGGAGCATCTGGTTTTCATCTAAATTCTTCTTTGATTTTCCTATTGCTTAGTGCTAAATAGCATGCATCAGGAGTCAGCATCTTCTGTAGTCTGAGCAGAAGAAGTAACTTTTCTCATGGTGAGAGTCTCCACAGCCTTCTGACAAAAGCAAGCAAGCTTCTCGCAGTGGGCAAATTGATGCAGTTCCTCTCAAGCTGATGAAAATCTGGCTTTACGGAATTGTTTAGCAAGTGTTTCTTGTTTTGGGTATTTTCTCTTTTTAGACCACTTGTCACTATTGGTCAGTCGAACACTTCCAGCAAGCCGGGAACACTCTGTTGCAGAGTCGCTGATACAAATATCCTTGTCCCAGCTAATGTAATATTAAATGCAAGAGAACTTTACAGTTTTGTGATACGCTTTCAAGTCTGAAAGGAACTCATTTTTATTAAGGAACATGCCAGGGATCTGGAAATTGTCATCATTTGAGACTTAAAAATATGTTATACAACAAAGATCTTGATTCTGACTTTTCAGAGTTTGGGACATTTTTAGGGAGCCCTGGTGCCTGTCTGGTTTTAGGTTTTGCGTTCGACTACCCTTTGTTTGGTTTTTTTTTTCATTTCTAAAGTTACTTCCAGTTCCATAATCTTTTCTTCAAACCTTCCTGCTTTTTTAAGGCCGCCAGTTATAATTATGTGCTCCTGACTAAATCTGGGATGTACGTGTGGATCCAAGTCTGTTTTCTTATATGCTGCTGCAAAAAAGGTCAGCATTTTATCATTCACTTATCCCCTTGCTTTTCTATTTCTACATGAATCACTTCATTGGCAGGCTATAATTTATAGCTTCCTCCTGCAATATAAGTGCAAACGCTTAATTTTACTGACATAAATTTTATGCAAAGGGCATTCTTAATCAGGCTTACGAGCCTGCTCTTGCAACACTCAGCCTTAATTTGTACCTTAGACAAGAAGAAAAATAATAAATGAAAAAAGAATGGTGTGAGGGAGGGTGACAATTAAAATGAGTGGGTAGGGAGGACGGGGATCTTTTCCTTGGAAACCTTTTCTTTGGAAACTTAATTAACTCCGGATGAATCCCACAAAAATTCTCTATAACGAAATAATCTGCAATTTATCTCTCAAAGTGTTAACTCTTTATGTTTTGGTGAAATAAAAGAGAAATAAGTATATAACCACCCTTCTGGACATGGAACCAAAGAATAGGAAAGAAAAGCCCTAAACAGAGAAAAGTTTACAAAATGAGAGGCACCGCGCATTGAAATTTGGGATGGGGGCCAGCAGGAACCCAGCAATACGTCTGGGTAAAACAGGAAACCCCAAATCTAGTGAGCTGCTTTGTAATTTAAGATGCCCCTCTCAGTGTCTGTAATGCTAGTAATGTGTACTTTCTGAAAGCTAGGATGACACAAAACCAGTGTGGGAAGGAGGGAAAGCGATCTGCAGTGTGGGGTTGTTTGGCTTTTAACGCAGGATAGCTGAGAAGTCAATTGTACCCACGCTTATTTTTATGAATGCAGGTAACCTGATCCTGCGACTTCTACGGAGGAGGCTCACGCTTCAGCTTCCCGTGAAGCTTGGCACGGGGGCTGCTATTGTGCACAGACTGACAGGAGACCCGGACTCTACGGAGGCAGCCGGCAGCCCTTGTTTGCTTTCGTCATTCAGCTTCAGAGCTGTGGTTAGGTTTCTTCTCCCAAACTCATGCATGCTTTCCCCAGGAATAACCAGAGCCAGTACACAATACATCTTTCTGTTAGTAAAGTAGCTGTGTATCTTGCAATACAATTCTCTTCTTTTAGGTATTATTTAGAATATCCAGCTCACGTGCTTTAAGGAAAAGCAGCCATTGCATTCACCTGCCTAAGTAAATGTACTGGCGTTCGAATTCACTGTCTTCTTCAGTGCCACTGTGGTTAGCATCAGTCCTGTTAGGGCAAGGATCTTGTAGATCTGTCTGAGAACCATCACAGAGGGAAACACTAGGGACTGCTTCTACCATTAACATAATCTGCCTCACAGTATCATCTGGATTTTTTTTTAGCCCAACTGAATACTTAATTAACTTAAAAATCCCTTTGGTGTCTGTTTCCCAGATATTTAAAAACAGTAGGGAGAAAAATCTTCATTGTTTTGCACAGTATGCTGTCAAAACAACAATTAGAAATCAGAGGGTTGTTTAATGAATAACCACCTTGGCAATAGGAAAGAAGTTAGTCCTAATTACAAGCATTATAAGCATTCGATACAATATTTTTCTTTGAAATAATACTCCCAAATATCTACTGGAAAACTAGCAGCTTCTCCAGCCATAATGGACCCAGTTTGCTGCCGGATATTGATGTCATTCGATTTAGGTTGGTGGTCATGATTTAAAATTAATGTATTCTGACTTATCCCATTGTATCTCAGAACTAGGAAACTCCAGCAATAGAGAAAGTGTTCGGAAATGCCAGAAGCACCTGCACCAGGGCCTGCCTGCTCAGTTGCCAGTCAGAAAAACACTCCCAAGTCGGACAGAGGATCAGTTAGTACAAGCACGTCTTGCAGCAGCCTTCATTTAGAAGACTCCTATTAAGCAGGACTCTGAAAAAGTTGCCTTAAAGCTGTAGAAACCAAAGTCTTTTTCTGCTCTCCAGAAATATTCCTATTGTACTGCAGGAGTCAAACGGTGCAGCCTGTGAACAGCTCTCTCACCAGGGTTGACCCAACATGCTGATTGCACCTGTTTTGCGCTACAGCATGGTAAGAAACCACAGTTTCTTTTGTTTTGAAGAAACTCAGAAAAATCTCGTCTATTAGTGCTTTTTAAACATGAAAACTGCCCAGTGATTCTTCTGTGGTGTCTAAAATTTCACGGTCTCAGCAGCAGGCACAATGCATCCACATTTCCAAAGATTGATGCTGGTGTGTCACATCTACAAAGCAGAATAGATGACTCTTGCTTTTCATGCAAGAGTAACTACTATTAAAATAGTAGGGATATTCAACCACTAGTAGCAGCACTATAACACTGTGATGCTTTCCTTCATTTTTACTTCTGCAGCTTGAATGAAGAAATTCCTGTGAATTAATGACCTTTTTCAGAGATACTTTAGAGAGAACATTGCAGTCCTGGGTGAAATCTTGCACAGAAGACAGTCAGTGGAAAAACTCCCAAGTCAACACAATATTTAGTTTAAGATCCTAGTTTCTGTAATTGTATGAGTTCACTCTAGAAGAGAGACCTGTGCTGTACCTCTGAAGCCCTTTCTTCACTTCAGATTTTCGTTAGCATGGATTAAAAAGACAATCTTCAGACAAGTTAGTTTTCTTTAATTAGCACTTATTGGCAATAATGTTATGCTGTCAGAGCCAAAGTCAAAAGGAAAAGAGGACTATTCTCCAACTGGTTTACATTGGAAGTAATGTCAGAATCTCTTTTGTAATTCAGTAAGGTACATTGCTAAAACACCTACAAAACATCAGTGGCCACACATACGGGTATATATGTAGTCTTTTATTTCTATCTACTTAAGAAACCTTACAGTTTCATTGTATAGAAAGAGTAAGTTTGCGCAAGTATAGTTAATGCGTGTTTCAGATAATTTTTATATGTGAAGATGTATTTAGAAACCAGAAGATGTACCAATAGATATCTGCCCCTATTCACCTAGATATAGATGAATCTGAGGCCAAATAATACTCATAGAACAGCCTAGGTTGGAAGGGACCTCAGAAGATTGTGTTCCAACTTTTCATGGGAAAGCGAGCCTAGATGAGATTATCTAGCACCCTGTCAAGTCACATCTTGAAAAATTCCAGTGATGAGGACTCTGCCACATCCCTGGGCAGGTTGTTCCTGTGATGGATTTTTCTCACTGTAAAAATTTCTTTCTTATACTGAGATGAAACCTCTGCCAGTGCAACGTCTTCCCACTGCCCCTTGTCTTTTCCATCTGGCTCCTTATGAAGAGAGACCCTCTGTCATATTTGTAGCCGTCATTTAAGTACTGGAACACTGTGATGAGGTTTCCCTTGAGCCGTCTCTTCTCCAAGGAGAATAGACCTAACGCCTTCAGTGTTTCCTCATACAGCAGATTCTCCAGCCCACTGGCCCTCATTTGGACCCTCTCCTGTCTGTATGCACCCGTCTCAAACTGTGGGGACCAAAACTGGACACAGTACCTGTCCTGGGTTTGGCCAGGACAGGGTGAAAATTAACACAAGCATATGCTGCTTGTGCAGGGTGAAAATTAACCCTGTCCTGGCCAAACCCAA
>Ga0181612_171392_pt1 | contig 16745 bp, 8 predicted proteins | sample HoacroProtozoa21_FD_119630 | JGI IMG/M metagenome (GOLD analysis project Ga0181612, IMG submission 119630) | Hoatzin crop microbial communities from Cojedes, Venezuel. Combined Assembly of Gp0051906, Gp0051904, Gp0051908
AACACCTTTCTGTTCAGACAGCAAAACAAACAAATAGGTTCCCCATTCCTTCCCTTCTCCTGTCTGCAGTTCAGGTGGACTCCTAGTCCTGGGGTATTATTCCTGGCTGAGAGGGAAAGTTTATATGAGTCCCTCGTTACTGCTCTTGGCAGCTCGTCACACTATTCCTGTAATACTGCAGCACAGGTCTGGCCAGGGAGCAAAGCAAAAAAGAAGATGGGAATTTGGGAGAACCAAGAAATGCTTCAAGTCAGGAGCAATATACCGTGAGGAGAGATGGAGATGTGGAGAGGGAATGAACAGATGAGCTCCTTCAGTCCTGCGTCCAGCTCATGTCCTGGGCAGGGGAGAGAAGCGCAGAGCAAGGAGAAGACAGCAATTGCCTCTTGGAGTGTTTTTCCCAGAAGTATATCCATATATTTCTGAGTATAGCCATTTTAAAATGTGAAAGTCCTTGGGGGAAAAAAAAAAAAAGAACAAGACAGGAGGCAAATTGTTGCCACTTGTACAAGACTTAAAATACTAGGCTTTAGGTGCAGCCAAGGAGAGCCAGGCTTGACCTCAGTGAGGCCCAGCTTGGGCAAGATGTTGAGCTTCCACCGGAGGAGATTTTTCAGGGGAGATTAGGCATGCATCTGTCAAGAACTGGCTTATTTTCTGCAGTTCCGTATTAGACCTAGAGATGTCTCTGCATTACAGATCCCAGGAAACTAAACTGTAGGCTGCCAGCAGACATCATGGTGATGATTCGCACAACAGCAGAACACTGCTTGGGTGATACACACCTAGATAACCCTAACAGACCATTCTCCACCATCCCAGGCGATTTGGCTGGGGTGAGGTAGATGGAGGTCATTGTATCTGAACACTTAAACCATGCATAGCAGTCAGGCATCAGTTTTCTATGCTCAGCCTGCAGCACTGAGCTAGGCTGCTTACGCTCTCCTCTTCCACTTTTACAGAAGGTCTAGATCAAAAATAACCTCTAGGTGATTATGTGTATATGTATGGGGGGGAAATCCTTCCTGATCCTGAAGACATCTGAAGTCCTGAAACAGAAGGGGGTTGTTATATCCATTCCATGTGAACTTGTGTGGCTTCTACTGTAGATAATTTTAATACAAGCACCCATGTGTATTTGCAGAACTGTAAAAATATGGTCAGATCAAAAGCATTTCATTTTGCCTTTAGATTAATGCTGAAGCCAGCACTTTAGGAAAAAAGTGAATGATGGGTGTGCTCTGTGCCATCTTGGCTCCTTGTACAAAGCACAGCATGAATAATGAGTAGTAAAAGGAAGGGCTTCTCCCATCCAAATTTTACTCCCACATAAATGGAGTGATTTCAGTTGTCTGCGTGAACTAAGGATGGTACATGAAGGATTAACACTTCCTTCCTTCCTTCCTTCCTTCCTTCCTTCCTTCCTTCCTTCCTTGCTCCCTCTTTCTGCCCAACTAGCACAGCCCGTGGTGCTACCAGGGCCTGGCACATGCAATGCAAAGGCAGCTAGGTTGGTTCATGCGTGTGTTTATTGGTTTCATTTTCTGAAATTGTTTGTTCTCCCATCTCCTTGGTGAAGCAGTGCTTCATGCTGGACCCCAGGACCTGCGCGGGTTCATGTGCCTGCTGGAAAGGCAACCGTGAGCAGGGCTGGGTTTGAAGCTCGGGGGAGCACCCTGCCGCCGTGAGACTTGCCTGGTGGCAAACCCAGCACTTGCCGAGTCACGGCACGGCAGCTCAGCACTTCTGGTAGTGATGGCTCAGCAGTTTACAGGGTTGAGTCTCACCAGTTTCCCTCCTTTTCCATGGTTCACCTTCCTGGGGCAGGACTGTGGCATACGGGACTGGCAGATATCTCCTCCGTCTTCCAGGCTCCTGCTTTCTCTCGCAAGCAGACTAGTTATGTTTTCATAATTGCTGTTAAAGGTATTATCATCATTTAAACATGCATGGTATATAATTATGCAATTAGGATAATAATGACAATAATAACAGGAACTGTAACACTACCTTCTCCCCTCCCATACCCGGGCAAGGAAATGAAGCAGGTCCTGGATGAGAGAGGAGGGGAAGAAGAAACCTGGCCCTCTCCCCTTCCTCTGCAAAGCTCTGTGTTGCAGATACCTCAGGCTGAGCTTGGATTTTCCACCATAAACCCCATTAAGCCCCTGATCCTTCTAGCAGGGAGCAGCAATGACACTGTATCCCAGGGCAGCGGAGATTCGGGCCTGGGGTATTAAATCAAAGCTTCTTGCTGCGTTTAGGTAATCCAAATGGGCACCAATCCTGTTTGTTCACCAGCGGGCCTGAGGGGGCCAACACTCAGTTATTTTACTGGACTGGGAGTACAAAGAGATTTCTAGAAGAACTAATTGTAGCCTTATTAGTAATACATCTAGACAGTATGTCATAAATTAAGGGACTGAATGCATTTGGAGTGGGGTGCTTGCCCATGTGACAATTTCTCGGTTGCCTTTCTTCATCAGAGGATAGTGTATGTGTTTGAAATAAAATTTAAAATACTTCCTGTGAGGAGAGAGGAGTGCAGAAACCGCAGCCATCCCAGCTGCTTATCCTTCCTTTTACTGCAGCAGTGAGTGGTCATCTGTTAAAACCCCAAATCTCACTTCTGGGTGGGAGGAGGACTTGAAGCCATCCCTGGAGAAAGCATGTCCGGGCTGCCGCCCCAACTTAGGAGGTCGTTTTAGGGCATTTCCAAATGAAGAGCCAAATCCTGCATTACTGGAGCTCCATAAGAAGCCGGGGGCGTTGTGCCTGGATGGACTATTGGTCCTACACGTGGTGGTGGGCTCCACCTCCCAGGTGAAGGTTGCTCCAGCAGCCGTGTGTCACATATGCCCATTTACATTCAGGGCACTTGGGGAGGACAGATGATGTTAGGCTGAATTTGGGAATGTCTGAAGCTAATGCTCCAGGAAGTTTAGTTGTTCCAAAGGCAAGGCTTAGACCCAGGGGGAGATCTAACCTCGGTGTTGATGCGGCTGGGGGTGGGATTGACATTTCAGGCTCCTTTGCACTTGTAGCCAGGCTTCTTGTCTTGCAAAAATTTCTTGGGAACTGTGACAGGGTATCTGATGGAAGACTGGCATATTCCACATCTCCAAATATCTTTCCATCCCACAAGATACCCGTAGCTAACACCACTTCCTGACTCCTAACGGATCACTGGGTGGGAGGGATGTCTGTCCAGACAGCCATACTGCACGTGGGTGTATTTGGTGTGCTGCCACCAAGTGCCTTCTGATCAGAAGCCAGCTGGGGATCTATAGAGTAGTTTTGGCTTTATTTTCTAAGGCATCATTAACAACAAGTCTGGCTTTTGCTAGAGTTGGACCTTGCCTCCGGCTGGACGTGGGAGAAAGTAAAAATGCAGGTGACGGTGGTGACAAGACAGAAGTTATTTCAGGACAGACTTCCCTTGGAGCAACTTGTCTCTCTGAAGTGTGTGGTTATGGGGGGAGAGAGCTGCTTGTCAGCTACCAACGCAGCAAATGCTTGAGCTTGAGTCTCACTTTGGCTGCAGCCAGGCTGGCTGGAGAGGATCCGTGCGTAAGGCAGAGGTGGAAATCCCCTCAGCGCCACAGCAGAATTCAGCTTGGAAGGCATCTCCAGAGGTCTGTAGTCCAATCCATCAGTGAAAGCAGGGCCAGCTTTGAAGTTACAAGCCCTCTACGTGCTCCTGTGAGCATCTGAGTCCATCTCAGTCCAAGTAAGCCGTGTTATCTTTCAAGTATTGGATGTGTGCTAGCTCTCTGCTTTTGGAGAGCAGTGTGTTTGGGAGTGCTCTAAGGCACAGCTGAGCTGGCTGGTCCTAGCACCATCTCCAGCAGCATGGCTGTGCATCTGTGAGAAGGTCATCTCTGGGCTGGAGCAGCTGCAGCTGGAAGGGAATAAGTGAGCACAGCCATCAGGACCACTCCTGCCCTCCGGGGACTGGAGTTAAACTGCCAACACAGAAAGAAAATGCGGAAGGGGAAAAGAGAAGTCAAGTTAACGGTGCATGAAGTCCATGAGAAAGCTGGAAATAGAATGAAAACAGGTTTGGGGAGTCGTGGGCCAGGAATTACCCAGTAGACGAGATCGCCTCTCTGGTGTGGCAGGCTCTGGCCGTGCTCTTCTCCATGAGCACTGCCCTGATGTCCTGCTTCGCCATGCCCAGCTGCGCTTCAACACACAGCTTGATGGCTTCAGTCGATGGGCCTCCAGGTAAAGAGGAGGCATTTCTGATGAGGAAATCCCATCTTATGCTCAGAAAGGTTTTTGCTTTCTTGTAGGAAGAGGCTAACAATGTTGAACAAAGAAAACAGGAGGTGTGGGAGAGCGTTACCCAGGGCGTCACTGGGCTGGGACTCAGCCGAAGTGGTTTCTGATGCTGGTCAGGCATGGGCATGTCACCCTGACCTCCCGTGCCTCAGTTTCCCCATCTCTAAAAGTAACACCCCGGGTGTTATTCCTGTGCATGCTCACTCACATTGTGCTGGGACCTCGTGTTTCATGGCATTCAGGACCTCTTGGCTCACCTGCAGTTCAAGCCGTTGTCAGGCCCTGAGCAGCAGAGGCAAGGCGAGGGTCTAATAAAGCTTGGTGTTGACTTACACTTGGCAGTTCAGCTGTCAGATAGGGATCAGCAGGAATACAGCTGAATAAAGGCACAGACTGGAGTTTCCCTTCATGCGGAACGACTTTGGGCTAGGGGGCAGAGCAAGGAGAGGAGAGGGTGCAGCAGGGACGACTGACGTTCCTTCAGGTGGAGAGGAGAGGACATGTTTCTTCTGGTCATTGCTATGCTGGCTGTCTTGGGGAGGGCAGGTTAGTGCCTCCAGAGCCATTTCCAGCACAGCCTGCATGTTTCTTTTCTGTAATGGAGACAAACCATTGCAACGCACACACATTTTGTCAGGCTGGTGCCATCTGATCAAGCACCATCAAGCAAGAACCATCTCTGCTGGAAGGGCTTCCCTCATCCCTGCATACTTCTGCTGTTGTCCCTAAACACAAGTGGCAGCTGGGACTAAGTGGGGTGATCACAGCCAGAAGAGAAAGTCCCTTCTCCCTGAAATCTGATAGCATGTTATCAGGCACACTGATGGAAAACCTTCAGTATTACCAGGAGACTAGAGACGTCAGGCACAGGTCATCTACAGGGATAGAAAATGGTAATATAGGTGGTTAAGGGGTTTTATTTATTTTTTCCTATCCGTGTACTGTTTTTCTGAAATGTGTGTTCTGCCCTGAGAGCACTGAGCAGCGTTCATGTGAGCCCTTTCTGGTAGCTGCGCTCTGAGCATCACATTAAGCAAACACAGAAATCACCGGCAGTGCTCGGTGACCCTCGCTCCGGCTTGACCTGCCGGGCTGGAGATCTCTTTGGTGAAAGTCTGCTATGTGTTAGCAAGGAACTGTTCAAACACAGATGCTGCCTGTGTCAAGGAAGCTTTTTGCTCAGAAAGTACAGACAAATATTGATCCTCTATTGAGCCTGGAGAGCAGGCTGGAGCAGCGCAGTGAGGTGTGATAGGAGCTGAAAGAGGTCCCACGGCACAGGAGTTGAGGCTGCTAAAGGGCCTCTTCTTTGCTGAGCAGGCAAAGCTTGACGCGCGTCTAATCCCCTCGGCCAGTGTGGTCACGGGGGTTTAGCTTTAACCAATTTCTAATTAAAAGTGTTTACAGATGAGCGCTTTATTTACCCAGCATTAATTATAAAGGGCTTTACTCTAGCGGGGAGCAAATGAGTTTCCTGTCTGCTGTAGCAAAACCCTTGCTGGGAGCTCGCTTGCCCCAGCAGGTCCATAATAAAGTTATTATAACGACAGCCTTTGTGATGAGATCCTGAGCAGATGGGGCAGGAGAGGCGGGAGCGTTTCCACAGCACGTGCGCCTGCTCTCACAGGTAGAGGAGTCCTCTATCGCAGTGTCTTCTGCCTGGATGCTTGCCAGGCACCTTCCAAGGTCCTCTGGGTCCAGAAGTCGTTAGTTTAAACCCCGGTGTAATCACCTATTAAGTTATAGACACGTAAAATGAAAACAGGAGGAGGGTGGCTGGTTTAAGATGCTCTGTGTGGTTGGAAAAGGGCTGGGTGCGCAGGGGGGACATGGGATCACAGCTCTACAGGTCTGTATGTGTCTGTGATAAACAGCAGCGTGTCTCCCGGCAGCTCAAACGGAGCCAAACGCTAAGTATTTTTTCATGTTTATGTGCTCTTTTTTTGTCTGAGTTAAAACCAAGTTTTTTCCTCCACGCCATGCCCATTTTGACAAGATATCTCAGGAGCAGGAAAGTCAGCTGGGAAATTTTCATTGCAAAGCAATTATGATCCTTGGTTCTGAAAAAAAAGAAGTTCATTTTAAAGCATCATGTTTAACAAATTATTCCTTTTTAATAGTTTTCTGTGTATTTTTTCTGTATTTCTCTACGAGTAATACTTTATTGTATGTTGTAACAGCCTGTAATTCTATACACATTTGTAACAAAAAAACTTCCAGAACTGCTGTTCTTGAGCAATTTTGGTTCCTGGGAATGCAGCCTCCAAGATGTTGACATTTCCCACACAATTTGCTGTTCTGGCAGTTTTTAGTGATAGCCACCACTGCGTGCAGAAGTGCGACTGCAGTACGTGGGAAGAAAGGATCAGGTGGTAAGAGCCAGCTTCAGCCTCCTCTGCTTACAGTGATGTCTGTTGATTTATTAAATGAGGAGTTTTGCTGGACTTTTTGTCACTTTGTCAGACTTTTTGGTGCTATTTAAAATTCATTCTTTAACTTGTAAATAAATGATTTCTGTAAAATTCAAAAGAGAAACTCCAGATTCCGTAGCCCAGAACTGACACAGAGAAAAAAAGAAGACTAATTCCACGCATTGGTTGTATATATCTATATTGAATTCAGCTTTTTTTAAAAAAAGCTGCGATGAGATAATGCCCAGATAAAAAAATAGCTAGTTATTCCCTCGCGAGTGTAGTGTTGTGATTCAGATGGCTTTTCTTTGAAGTACTGAGGAGCGTTCACCTTGAGAGAAACATTCTGGTAAAGAGGCATATTTGATCATGCACAGCACATGCATGTGAGGAGCAGTCTGTAAATCAGCTATCATCTTCTGCCTTGCATTTCTTTTGTGCCCTGTATATGATTTTGTTGTTACTTTGATCCGGTGCACAGCCTTGCAGTGGTTACGTTTAAGCCCTCTCGGTCTTACTGCAAAGTAGCATCCTTTAGTAATATGGGAAAAGAAGGGAGGGTCCAGGAGGCATCGTTAAACAACCTCATAAATCTGTGTATTGCAGATGATTTTGGCTCGCTGTGCCCCAGCTGCATTTGCTATGCTGTGGACCAGTTCCTCCCCGTGCCTCCCTGCCAGGATGGGTGCTTTTAGTGATGCCGTCAGCTTGGGATGAGCGTGTGGCTCGTCCCTGCTTGCACACATCTCCCCGTGTTGCCTGGGCACACCCAGGGAGAGACGCTGGCCCGTGGTGAGAGCTCGCAGTGCCCGAGATGGCGGGGGATTGCCCAGGCTTTACTTCGCTGTGAATTTGCAGAAGGCTGTATTGTTCAGCTCAGCAGTTCCCCAGCGATCCTCAGGGTAAAGCTGTGTTCTAGGCTGGTGCCCTGTCTGCAATGAATATGCCTGTGAAAGCCCGATTAATGCCAAATTATACTTAAGGGAAATCTTTACCTTCAGCTATGATATTGTAAATTATTGAATGCTGCAGAGAAAATTACTACACGGTCCTTCTAAAAATACCTACCTCTGTCATAGTCGTACAGAGCTTCAAAAGGTTTATTGAGGGGGACTGGGAGATTAATTTCCGTTAAAGATGCAATTTCCTTATTTAAAAAAAAATAATAATTTAAATGGTGCTGTAAAAGCTAAGTTAAAAATAAAGGGGAATCGTATGAATTCAGGGCCATGTGCTCACTGCAAAGCTTGCTAGACTTGTACTGTTCTAAGGCAAGCAAGCGAAGGAGGGATTAGGGACCGGCAACGGCACGTGAGACCGTTCTTCGCTCCGGCTGCGGTGCATTGACGCGCTTCATCCCTCGAGGCGCGCGGGGCCAGCGATCAGCCTGCAGAGCCTGTGGTGTGCGGTGGGTGTGCAGGCGGTGCGCCGGGGCTGAGCAGAGCGGCTCCGGGCGGGACGGGGCAGTGGGCTGCGGGCTCTGCGCCGGCGAGCGGGGCTGCGAGCCCAGCCTTCGGGCTGAGGCAGGGTCCTCTCTGGCGTCCTGCGTCGCGTTTGCGTGGTGTCGAGTGGTTTGATGCCTCCTCAGGCATGCCCGGACAGGCTCCCCGTGGGCTGTGGGAGGTCGCTGCCGGCCGAGGAAGCCCCTGCGCCGGTGGGAAGTGTCCCCACAGCAAACCATTGCTCTGGAGCTGTGTCACCTGTGTATCTACTGCAGGGCCTTGGAAATCACCTGAACTGCAGCGCATTGATCAGCTCTTTCCGGAGAATCGCCTGCTTCATGAAGTGTGCCCCAAGAAAAATACTCCTGGCAGCAGCAGCCAGGGACCAGTACGGGTTTGGGAGCGGAGCAGTTACCAGTGGGGCCCGAGGTGGGACTGTGCTGAGCACTGATGGAGAATGGTAGGGGGGCTGTTCTGCCTGGCGGGTTGTCCTCAGTAGGTACAAACATGGTCTGTGAGGACAGACCAGCAACCAGCTCTCCATCCCACGCCGAATGCAGGCAGGCTGGGCACTGGCTTTGTGAGCGAGCTGGCTTCGAGCAGCTGGCTGTGGCAAGCGAGACAGTAAGTGGAGGAGAAGAGGTGGTGAGAAGCAGCTTTGCTTTAGGGAAGTCTTTCACGTGGTGTTAGCAATGCAGGATGCTTTATTTTTACCTCCGTAGTAGCCAGGCATCTTGGCTTCTTTACGTGTGAGTGGGGCCTCGAGTCCCCTGGTGAGCAAAAGTCCCCGAACTCTGATCCCACGTATCTTCAGCTGCTATTTTGTAGCTTGAATCTGACGTGGAGGCCCTTTAGCCAGTGTAAGCCCACGGATCTTAAAGACTTACCCCACCAATTTACAGACTGTGAGTAATGGCTTTGTCAGTCCTTTGCTCTAAGACCTCAGTGAAAAATTGTTTCCCATACAGGCCCATCGTACACCCCAAGCACTGTCTGATGCCAGCAGGGTTTCCTTGACCACCCTGCCCTGCCTCCTCCCCTCCCTGTCACTCAGTACGTGATTTCATTTAAAACGATGGTGAAAGATGTGAAAGAAGATACGCACAGCAAGATGTGAAGCTCTCCAGTCTGTCAGCATGTCTGGGGGGAAAAAAAAAACAACAAAAGACCATCACAGGCAGGAGAATTGTAACCTGAGAATCGACAAATTCAGTATCTTCAAAATTAGGGGTTAGCTTTTGTAGGCAGAGAGAAGTTTGGGTGGTGGTCCAAGGTCTGATCAACAGGAATGATCCCTGGCGATGGCAGCCTTCATCCCAACCAAGAACCAGGCTCCTTAGTTCTGCAAAACCAAAGCGGAAATTTGGAGAGATTCATAATGCTTTTACATTTTTGCAGCACTTCTTCAAGTCAGACGCCATCTAGGCATTAGTAAATGAGACCTCTTGACATCCTTGCTGTGAGTAGAACTACGTGGCAAATGGATTTTCCAATTTGTGGAGGTTTTGGGAAGCAAGCAAAAGAAATTTTGTTCCATGTTGGAACAAAAAAAGCAAAATTATTTTGGGTCATTTGAAACATTTTCAATACATTCAAAGCACTTCATTCAGATTTCAACCCCTTATAATTTAATAGAAAGTAGAGTCTATTTTAAAGAAAGTAATTTTGCAGGAAGAAACCAAACTTCTTATTGGAAGTATGGAAACAAACCATTTGAATCTTAAAAAAAATATTTCCCTGAATTTTTCCGGTAAAGAAATATTTTCATAATGACTGTAATTTTACTTTTAAACCATTTAATTAAAACAAGAGTTTTTCTAAAGAAAACTGGACATCCAGTTGATACCTTGTGTCAGCTCTGTCCATTTCTTATCTTCCCAGGCTGTTCCCCTTCTTCACAACCGTGGCAAAGTTTAATCCCTTGGTTTTCCTTTTTTCCCAGGGAAGCATCCTGCATAGCCACCACAGTTAAGAGGATCTCCTTAGATGTCCCTTGTCCCAAGGTACAGCTTCAGGCGTTGGCCTGTGACTGTTGAAATTCCCTTGTTGGCTTCAGAATATTTTATGATGAAAGTTTAATGAAAGCTGATGCATTTCCATGGAAATTTTCCAATTTTAACCAATTGGTATTTTCTAACAAAGAACATTTTGTCAGAAACATTCCTCTCCAGTTTTCCTGCCTCCTACCTCAATTAGGTCTTTAAAAAACACAGACACAAACAGCACATGTACAACTGGATAACAGCATTTCAGTAGTCTGGTAAGAGGATGAAAACCTGAAAAAGATTAGGAGAAAACAGGGAGATGGCTATTATTTTTGAACGAGGTGGGGGTACACATTCAGAACTGTGCAGCCCTAAAGATATAAGATCCACACTTTTCCGTGTGCGCGTTTCTGTGCACGCTGCCACGTTCAATCACAGAAATCACCCAGGTCGATGAAATTTATGAAGTTGCCCAGTGATGGGTCTGCATTGTAAATAAAGGCAAATTAGCTGGCAGTATGTTAGCACATATTTCACTTGTGTCACGGTGTAATAATGAACCTTGTATCAAAGTCTGCAGCACCATCTGAGTTTTATATGCTCCATTTCCTACACGTTTTGAACAGTGGAACCAATTTATAACGTAATGATTTTTCCATACATAATTTCTTTCTTATGATTTCCATAACTCGGATTTTTTACTATGGCTAGGGCTGAAGGCAGCCTCATAAAGGATATGAAAAGAGGGCTGGCTAACGTGTCTCATAAAAAAATAGCTCGAGCGATTTGCTAGTGACTCTCTGTGGGTTTGATTGTGCCTTGAATTTTGGGCCATGCCAGGAGCCAGCAACCTGCATTTCCAACCTCCTTCACGCCGTGCAGCCTTTCACACCGGGAGCAAGGCGTTGCTGTTTGCTGGCTAACGGGGAGGAATAGAAATATACACCTTGTTGAAGCCGATCTGAGGGTGTGTTGATGAAGTGGTTAGAAAAGCTCAGTGCGGAGCCAGAACCGCGAGTACATGCCCTGGTCTCAAGCTGGACTCTGTCTCCAATCAAAGATAAAAACAAGCTGTAAAAGCAGCGGAGTGTTAAGAGGGGGTTGGATATGTTGTTTGCCGTGTCGCTTGGCTGGGTGCTATTAATAGAGGATCTTGTCTTAATTGCGCTGGGTGACTGGCTGGGGCAGTGAGCGTACCTGCGCCAGGGGAGCAAACTGCTCTCGCCGTTTGGCATCGCTCTGTGAGTATCTTGGAGGTGGTGGATACAAACCTACTATTTTTAGGGAGGTGAGACAATTTAGCTATAAAAGGTCGACTGGCAGTCAAAGAACATTGCTCTATGGAGAAAAAAGTACAAAAAAGAGGAGGGAAGTCCCCAAACATTCGTTTCAGCCATCTCAAGACAAAATCCTTCCAGTTTTTCTTTCCATTTGGAAATGAATAATGTAGGAAGAGTTTTAATTTAAGCAAGGTTAGAAAAGAAAAACTTTAAGCACTGAAGTACTTTTTATTTTAGGCTTGAACAAAAAGGGTCATTTGACCCAAGTGAAAATTTTGCTTACATTTTGATTTCATTGAGGCTCCCCTGTAAATCTCCTCCAAAGCCAGCCTAGGTTGAACCAAAATGCTCTTTTCATTTCCACCTGTTTCCACCCACAAATTGAACAAACAGTGCGTTAGCTGTGAACCGCAGTATCTCTGCCGCTGCTCCTGAGATGATGCTATATATCCACCATCCATGCTCCCTGCTGTGTGCCCCTGGGCCCTATGGATGAGGACTTTTTCAAACATTGCAGGAGAGCTGCCTTACCACACCTCGCTGTCCTTTCCTCCTGGATTTCCCACATACAATGTAACAAAATCCCTGCAAAAGCAACCTCTGACTCAAAGCCGCTCCCATATTACCATTTTGCTTTGGGAGCGTGTTCCTGTCTGTCCAAGCTCTCATCTTCAGTCATACCAAGGGAATCCTTTCCTGGATACACCCTTTCTCTCCGTGCCCTGCGAAAAGGTTAGTTAGAGGCAGGTGCTTGGTTGGCTGAGGCAGGTCTTTTGCCTGGTGCCTCCATCCTTGCGCAAGAGGTTGCTGAGGGATTGAATGGAAATGGGGAGAGGCAGGTGGGGAATAGGGAACACCTGGCCTAAGAAACGCCAGTTTCATAAATCTGTGACATTAAATCCTTTGATCTGTGTCCCTCATATCTCTGCAGGATCACTTCCACCATTGGCCCAAGGTCAGCTTCAGAGTTTACTTTTTTTCTCTCTTTCTTTATTTGACAAACTTTCCTACATACAATTAAGCTGGAAAAAAATTGAAGGGCACCATTTATTTCTCTGTACAACTCCCCAAATCCTGGCAAATGTACATCAAAAATGTATCCTGCCAGTACTGCAATCTGATCTTGTCACAGGCAGAAGTTAGGAAACCATCTGTTTAACACAGCGGATGATGCAGGTCTCTCCCACACTAATAAGCATCACAGAAAACAAAATAACTGGGTGGCAGACAAGAACATATAAATATTGCTTCCTCTCACTTTCTACATTTTTAATTTCCAGAGTTTCCTTTTGGGAGAGGGTAGACTTTTATCCAGGTTCCGGCTATTAGGTTGTTTATTCAGTTAGGGAGAAATTACATGTTGATAGGAACCACGTTTTGGCACAGATGCGGTCATGCGGTGATGGTGATCTGTTCTGGAAGCCACTGGAGCTTCTGTTCTGCCCAGGCAGATCTGAAGCCCCTACAGACCCCATGTGGTGGGTGAGTAAAAGCAAAACTGCCTTAGAGAAAATGCAGGGTCTGAAGTAATCTCCTCTGCTCTGTTTAAAAATTGATGTGGACAGTGTGGCTGTACGAATAGGGCGTTCCTCCTAATCGATACATCTGCCGGCTGCTAATGACGTCCTTTTCCTAGAAATGCGTTACTTTTAATCCGGAGAAATTAGTATTGTGGGTTCACACCACGTGACTTCTGTCTCAGCTGGATAAATAGCATGAATCACTTACCCCTTTCAAAGCCTCTCAGACGCTCAGCTCCAAATACCCATTTAATCTGACTTTATAAGTTAATAAATCACTCACAATAATTAAGCATTAGCTCCATGTGCCAGCGGAGCACTGGGGAAGGTGAATGAATTGGTGCAGTCTGGTGTCTTACAAGCAAACGTCTTTGCACCGGAGCTCTCTTTCCCGGGGTGCTTGGAGCCCAGCACTGCCGTGTTTGTGGGGTGGAGATGTGCTCACTCGCAGGGTGATGGCTGGCTTTCTACGTGAGGGTGTACCCTCCGGGGCACCAGCAGTAGCACTGGCTGTTGGCAGGGTGAAGAGCAGGTCCCTGAGTGTGGTGACAGGGGGAGAGACCTGGGCTCAGTTTGCTGGTCACAGAGGCGCCTTGAAGCCTTGCTGTAGCTTAGATTTAAAGCTGGGCATAAAGGGGAGTGTATCTCATGTAACTTCAGCCATTTAGGAGCTAATACAGTCGAGATGGCTTCCTCAGTGGACACTGAAGAGGAGGAGATGCGTGTAGTCCACATACCTAAGACACGCTGAGGGTGTGTTTGCTTTTTGCTGAATGGAGGTGGGGCCTGCATAGCTAATTCCCTGGCCTGGATGGCTAATCCCGTGTGCCCACGTTGTGTCTATGGAGAGCCAAGCTGGGGGTGTCTGCTCATGATTCAAAGCTGCTCCTCCCTGGCAGCGTGGGTGTGCTCAGGAGTTGGCTGTGTGGGGTTATGTATTTCGTAGCTATCCCAGCCTGAAGTCAAGATGTATTTGCAGAGCCACTCTGAAGCTCAGTAGTACACAGCCAGGTTTTTCTGGGTATCTATCTGAGCTGCTACGATCTGCAGATTTGCTGTCTATGTTTTAGAGAAAATGGTGTGAAGATGTCTTTCCCAGGCAAGCCATGCATGCCTTGAGCACTGGTTGTAGCAGCCGGCTCGGTGTCAGACGTGACTTGACCATCCGTGGCTCTTTGCCCTCTCTTATCCTGCAGTGCCTGCGTCTTTGGCCACAGGTTTTTGAAAGGGAGCATAACCTGGCCTTGAACTCTGCCCTCTCCGTGAATATGATGGTCTGTACTGGTTAGCATTGGGTGATTGATTTGTTTTGCAGAGAAGCTGGGCACCCTGCTTCGCCCTGAGTCTCTGAAGACTCAAAGCTGTGACAGTGGCCACGGTGGCTGGTGGCTCTGGAAGGGTGTTTGCCTCTTACCTCCAGCCCCAAAAGCTGTGGGTGCAAGATCCTAGATCACTTTTCCATCCCACACCTTTTCCCTTGATACCGTAACCCCCCCACTCCTAGCCAACGCTCTTCGGCTTTGCTGTGAGTGGGGATTTATACACAGGAAATGGAGAATATGACATTTTGTTTGTGCCTGTGTGTATGTGTAATATCTTTAATATGAAACTAGTTGCCACTTAATTATACAGGCTAAAGACCTCCATTCAGTGTGTTGTATACAATTTATGAGTCTCAGGTCTCCCAGACACTCATTACAGCCGTGTGGCAACACCCAGGTGACTAACATTCCTTTTTAATTTAATTTCCTTACATAAATAGCTTCATTAAGGATCAGTTATTTGGGCAGAGAAAATACTTTTGGAATAGGTCAGACTAAGCCGTTGAATTTAGGACCCTGCTACTGTTGCAGCTGAGAGCAGCACCAGACCTCAGCGTAGACTGGGAATCTCTCTGGTGAAAGTGATGGACATATTTCAGAGTTAATTCAACGTGCAAGGTAGGATTGGAGCTTTTATGGGAGCAATACTAAGGAGGATGTTTTCAATCTCGTGATTGAAATCGACCCTTTTGCTGGGATTTCCAATTTGTTCATTTCTATCTTTTTGATGAAAAGAGGTTCCCTTGCTTGCTAAGTCGGTTCACACAGCACCTAAAAAATCAATTCCCATCTTTCATGCTCTAGTTTTACGTCTGGAAACAAATGGAAATCAATAAGATGTTGCTGAACATTTTGGGAGGCGGCTGACAGTCACCCCCAGGCACTGCGGTGCTGCTCTCTGTAAGCGTGGGGTGTAGGAGATGCCTTGGGGCTCACGGGACGCGGGTCCCAGGCTTCAGGCAGCAGGGAGGAGGGAGAAGCACTGGAAATGGGCTGAATGGGGGGGTATCTTTCCATTCCCTGCACCTGGATTTGCAACGCTTGCACTGCGTAGCTGCTATCAAAATATCTGCTCAGTCTGCAAAGGCAGATTACAACAAAGTTCCTAACTGATTATGGAAAAAATCATCTTCAGGCTCTTATATTAGGGAGTTTTTCCCTGACAGCTCATTAACTTACCCCTTTCACATGAGCAGAAATACAATACATGTATCAAATTAACATAAAGATCACTTTCTGAGGTAGCCAAGATTTTTGTCGCCCAGAAACGCCACCACATTGCAAGCTTCCAGGCTTCCTGCTGCTGCCAAAACTACAAAACATTGCCAGAAAGGTGAATATTGCTGATGGCTTTGGCATTTCCAGGCTATCTCCATGAGATTGTACTGTTAAAAGTACAGCCCGGGAACGCAGGAAAATGCAAGGAAAGTTGGACATTTACATAGCTCTGCTCACTTACATGACACTGCGTAAACATTTGTAAGTGGTGTAAACACTCTTTGCCCAGGATAGAAGCCAAATCCTAACTGCCTGCAGGTAGGACAGAGCACACTCGTGGTAAACACCCTGTTATATCATTATCTATTATGTGGAAGCATCTGATTTTTATTAGTCTCCGAGATAGGATATCAGTCTGGCCAGACTGTCGCCCTGTGTGTGCAAGATATAGCGATGGCTGTTGCTTAAGACACTGGCCGAGTGTAAATCTTACAAAACCCTTTCGAGATGGGTGGTCTTGCTTGTTGGACACAGGCTTTCGCTTTTCAGCAGGGAAAGGGTTGAGTGATGATTATCTCTCGCGTTTTCCCGTTCTGTTTCTTTTTGTGATAAATAAAACGAGCCTTGCTTGAAGTGATTGCTTTTTAATGATGCATGTCAAACGTGAAAGCAGTATCGCTCCTGTTTGAAAAGGGCATGTAATGTAACAAACTGGCTGAGTTTCATTCCCAAATCACCACCATTCCCTCTATCAGCATAGAAATAAATGAGTTCTCGTTGCCTGCGGAGGCATGGCGGGGGGGGGGGGGGCTTACCTTGCCTCGATATTACCTCCTTGTTCTCTGTGGGGGAAAAGGAATATAAAATAGCAGACTCCCAACATTTTTTTTCTGATTTCCAGACGACCTCCAAGTAGAAAATATATGTGATCCATGAATACCCGTCCAAAGAATTACATTTCTGCGAGGTTCATAACACCATTAATAACTGCGCTAGCTCCCCATGGGGTCCCAGCTCTCATTTGGGTGTTGCTGACCGAAAGAATAGGTTGAGAGTTTGGAGAGAAAAATCTTGGAGGCAGCTGAGCCTGTGGAGAAGCCTTGAGTAGGTCTTTTGTAAGGTTGTTTATGTGTTATTATTGTTATGTGAAATTTTTTACAACGAGGGTGATGAAACACTGGAATGGGTTGCCCAGAGAGGTGGTCGATGCCCCATCCCTCGAAACATTCAAGGCCAGGTTGGACAGGGCTCTGAGCAACCTGATCGAGTTGAAGATGTCCCTG
>Ga0181612_101719_pt1 | contig 16744 bp, 10 predicted proteins | sample HoacroProtozoa21_FD_119630 | JGI IMG/M metagenome (GOLD analysis project Ga0181612, IMG submission 119630) | Hoatzin crop microbial communities from Cojedes, Venezuel. Combined Assembly of Gp0051906, Gp0051904, Gp0051908
GTTCCTTGTGAAAAGTCTAAGGTAAACTGGCTCTTACGCCTGCTAAGAAATGTTGGAAAACAAAGTGCATAATCTGTGTCCTCTCAGAGTAATAATACCTCACTAACAACTTCATGTTCACTGTTTTGAAAACAGCTTGGGGTTGTTTTGTGTTTGGGGGTGGTTTTTTTTTTGAGTTTTCAGTTCGTAAAGGCATTATCCTTTAGGAAAGAATTTGCTTTTTATATTTGGCTTTACACATTACTCTTTCAAGAAACTACGTTGTCCAAGAAAACAAGTATTTTTTCTCACTAGGTCACAAGAGGCCCCAGTTTACCTGAGACTGGATTTTATGTATCACCACTAAGCATTGCATAGGTCACAGAAAAAGCCACTTGTTAACACAGTTCAACTGTTAATCCTCATTCTACAAAGAAGGACAGAAAAGAGTTTCAGAGGCTGCTTCAGGTCGCACCAGGCAAATTATGTACTTGAGACCAGAACTGTATAATTTTTCTCTTGTGTTAAAAACAGTTCCTGTCTGGCCTGTTCCTTTCCAGTAGGGTACAGATGTGTTCAGCCCTTCTGAAAACAGGGATAAAACAAACCCTTTGATTTCAGCAAAAGAATTGTTCAGGCAGTTCACTGATGATCTGCTCTATTGTCACACAAAATGGCCCAACAGCATCCCTCTGCCAAGTTCAGACCAAGGTGACATGCCTTGGGTGACCCAGCCAGCTGAGGATCCCATACGCATAGTCCTGTGTGTGTACACACAAACACATTTATGTGAATATATAGAGAAAAATTTCAGTTAGAGCTGCAAGAGAGAAGTGCTACCTTTAAACGATTATTGGTTTTGTTAATATACTTCACTATATGTGAATTTATTACCTTTTTTCTAACTGCAGTTAAAGGTTTCTAGATGAAATCATAACCACTAACCACTGGTAACCAGGTTATGTTCACAAAGGAAAATAAAAGCTTCAGGATACATACTAGCTTCTGGACTACAATGTTTATAGAGCCTCCAGGATTTTGATCTGTGCACGTCCCTAATGCACCCAATGTCGAAAATCCAAAACAACTGCCAAAACTCACATTTGGCCCTGATTATTTCCTTGTTTATCACGGTTAGCATTCCCCAGATAAGAGATAATGTTGCAAGCTCAATAACCATAGAAAGTTTTGAAGACACTTAAAGAGAAACACAGCTATTTTCCTAAAACATGGTTCTAAGGCAAATTAGCGTAAAGCTTGGTAGATTTTAATTGATCAATGTACAGCCATTCTCAGCTCTCCCTTCTCAAAAATTCTACCTGATTTATATCCTAACTAGATAGATGAAAAATTGAAATGGTTCCTTCACATATGCATTCCTCTCTCATCTACTAAAACTGTATTTCAGCTGCCTTTTTATCTATTGCTGTAAAATAATCCTGAAATTCCACCAGTGATTTTTTTGCATCTAGTCACAAAGATCTCAACAGAAATGGAACTATCTTGTCCATTTTCTCCTAAACATATATAGAAATAGCAATTATTGTATTGCTGTTACAAGCTACCCCATGAGGACACCAGTAAGTCCATGGAACTTATTGCCACAAGACCTCACTTAGGCTGAAGAGCTTAGTAGGATTCAAACAGATCAGTGTTTTGTTTGCTGAACAAGAATTTACGGAGATAAACACCAAAAAAATTTTTGCTGGAGACAAAAAGTCAGTATACTTCACACCACGACACTACCACATAGTCTGGACTTAGAAGGAAATTGTGAAGCAAGGACAGAGTCATAAAGGTCCACTGTGAGCTTTTTCCTCTTTTCAAACCTTTCCCCCAGGCCTTTGCTAGCTCTTGGGTGGATTAGACAGTTGGTTGCTCTGCAAGAACAGAGCAGTCTCCAGATCCATGGAGAGCCTGATTGTTCATCATCACTCTTGGCACGGTGCATCTGGCATGTCTGCAGTTGGACAGCACTCTATAAACAGGTGAACCAGACATGTGAAAAGTTAATATTCTGCTGTTGTGACAATATAATTATCTCTAATAATAAAGGAAAACAGCTGCTTCAAATAGTCTTTCACTTAGAAAGTGTTTGGATCATTATACTTTGACTTTTATCATCTGTTTTTTGGATAAACTCCCAATGTGGTTTATGGTTCTGCAAAACGGTAACATCTCATTTTATGCATGGCAGGCAGATGGGGTTTGCTGCAAGGCTTATTGATAGTAAAGCACGTAAGACTGTTCACGATACTTAACCGCAAGAAATACTGGAGATAACAAAATATTGCTTTCTCTCACTTTTTAAGACTCCTGTTATTTATTTTCAATGGTTTCAAGTTTTCTTTTTGTGAGCGTTCAGTATTATCACCTGGCAATCCCAAAACTTTGCCATCTTTTGTTTTGGTGCACGGAGAGAGAACAGCTGTTTTACAATTAGTTGAAAGCCAGTGGAGATGTAGTCCAGATTTCAGAAGAAGGTCTGTTTGCAGGAGATTTGTATGCCGTTCATTTCCCTCTCTCCCTGCCTCCCTCCCACCCCCAGCAATCATCTAATTGGATTTTCATGTCCAAATCCTGTTCTCTTAATCAAAAGGCAAACAAAATCAATCTTTTGAGTTCCCAGAATCCAAGTGAAGCGTTTAGTCCTAAAGCACTGAGAGACTTCTTGCACAAAGCTCTGTCAGAGACAGCTTACTGAATTGGTTAACCCTTGTCACTAAAAGCCGCAGTAATCATCTATGAGATCTGCTGCAGTAATGATAGTTTTTACGATATTAGGAAAGTTTTTATTTTCCCAAACTTTTGCAAAATCCATACAATTGACACAGGACAAATGGATGGGATTTTTTTTCAGTTGTTTCTTAAACTATTTGTTATCAAAATGTAAGGTTTTGGAAGCAGATACTTCAACTATGTGGTGACATTATGCAACATTTGACCTGCAAAGAAAAGCAAACAAATGCTAGATATTTACTCTGACAGATCAAATCCTTGAAATTGGAAGTTCGGCTCTGCTACCTGTCTTCCTCTGTAGTGATTTATATCTCAGGACACAGAGCGAGGGCTGGATGCTTTGCTGTGTTACTTTCCCTCAGCTACACCCTTCCAGCAGTGCAGAGATGCTGCACCTCTGTTCCAGGACCCTCTAGAGTGAAGCAGTAGCCGAGCCCCACCGTTTCCAGATTGGGAAGTCTGGGCCGATAACTGAAACTCCACCACCCAGCTGCTAGACCAGCTTTCTGAGGTGCTGGGGAGATTGGAATCCGCGTAGAAGATGCAGGGGCTTCTGGTCCCCTAATCCATCAGCCATGTAAAAAGAACACAAAAATGAATGAATCTTGCTCAGATTTTGTATTGAAAAGGCTATATGGAGCCTCATGAGACAGACGGAATTGCAATGCTCCAGAAGCAAAGGTAATTTTAAAGGCTGCACAATTTCCCACAGAACACATTTTACACCATCTATATGTGGACTGCAGTAAATAGCTGGAGAGCATTTTCCATGTAGGAAATGGAGACTTCTGGTAGTTAACCAGTGACAATGAACCTTCCCAGCTTAGCACAAAGCTAAAAAGTATTTAATGACGATTCACTGCAGATTCACAGTTTTCTCTGCACACAGCGCTGTTCTCCAGGACAGTCTGCACACCGGTGTGCAGCATCAACGCCAGAACAGTGTGAGCATCTGTTTCTTTCTTCCCTTTTCTGTATCTTCATCAAAGAAAGAAAACCTCTTGTTTTTAGCAACAAAATTAATTCCTTGTAAAAGTCCCTGGGAGTTTCTGGCATCCCAAGCGAAATGCCAACACTAGACATACGTGAGGGAGCACAAGCACTAGCAGCAGCCTGGGTGAATGAAGCCCATGGTGTGCTCTGCATCTGATTTATAGTCAGCATCCCTTAGCATTCAGAAATGGCCCAAAACACATGCTTTTGACTGGGGATATACCGCATACACATGGGTCATGCTTGGGAGCGCTTTGATCTCCTCCAGCTCTCTCCTCAGCGAGTGATGAGCACAGTTGAGCAGATCTCGTTTTAGGTCCTTCCCAGATTACAGTTACCAAGCCCACAGAACAAAGCAGACCAGGCAGACAGCAAGAGCACTGTCAGACGGGCATGAGTCCCGCACATCACCTGCTGCAGATTAGGGCAGCCCCGGGGCTGCTCTGGACTGTGCAGGTGGGCTCCAAGGTGATTGCTGGAGAGCCTACAGGGAGGTGAAGTGCTGCTATTCCGTGTTTATCCACTGCAGCTTATCCTTGCTTCATGCCTGCTGTACTGCCAAGTAGTGCATACAGTGAAGAGCATTTACCCCATAGCTGAGGTGGCTTTAATAATTAAGTTGGCAAAGCAAAGCTTTAGACTGGTGGACACAATATCTCATGGGAATGCTTCCCTAGGTCTCATATTTGATATAAAAGATATGATGTGGCACAGGAAAAGCCTTTAAAAAAATAGTGAGAAAACAAGGTAGCTATGACACATTATTCACCAGGCCTGCAAAATTCTGTGATAGCTGAAAAACAGCTCCATTTTACAATTTCATTGCTGTATTAAAAATCTGCATATCCATACTATGAGCTATGTCAATGCTGAAAAGGGAATAATGAGAGATTGTGCTATCCCTGGTGATGTTTAGTCAAAACAGTATACTGAATTTTAATATGAACAATTTCATGAAAATTATTCCTTGGGAAAGTAATCAGGCATATACACCATTGATGTTTTACCGAAATGTGTACTAGCAGCATAGAAAGTATGTTTCAACTTCCCCTTTCCTTCTCACGTGGAAGGAAACAAGGTGGTTTTTTTGTCCTTCCAAATCTTTGAATATTCAAGTTGCTTAACTGAAAATGCTTGGAAGGAACAGACAGCAAAGAAAAATCATTGTGTGTAGCTCTTCAAACAGGGGGAGCCTGGAAGAATGCAAAGGTAAATTTTCAAACCACTACCAGCTCCTCTTCTAGAGAGAAATACTTGTCTGCAACAGTGTCAGTGCTTCCGTTCTCCTCAAAAAGAACCTTACAAACACTGTCAGGAGCACAAACAATGAAAGCTACAATTTCACTTGTCTACTGCCATCAGCATACAGCATGAACTCTGTCCCACGCTATCCCCATTATTATGCAGGGAAGAAATTGAAAATTGCACAGTTCAAAGACTATAGCTGACGCGGATATGGAAACAATACAACACAGGCACTGCAGTTAACCACAGACCCCAAAACTTCGTTTAAGAACAGATAACCTCTATAAGTGAGTTCTATCCACAGCCCTGCATTTTCTCACAGTTGCTCCAACATGGACCTCCAGCAGCAAAGCTGAAAAAGAGAGCTGAAATCATACCTTCATATGGTTACCTTACAACAGGATCACCTTGCAATTGGAGACTCACCTGTACTGCAAATCCTAGAACCTATCTAGCTGGGATTTGAGGGGGCTCTGCTTTCCTTTGAATGTTTCTATCTGACTCATCCTGAGGCTGTACTGCCATCTGAGCAATGAAGAAAATAATCTCTTGGCAAGTATTTTTAGTTGCTTTTCCACAGTGGCTGCCAACATGCTGTCTTTCTCAGCTTTCTCATTGAAAGAATCACCAAAAAGGAAGATCTCTCTGTTATTCACTCCACCTCAATGGAGTGACCACCCGATGTTCGACTGCTCTCAGACCAACGCTTACTAACCCAAGCCAGAGCTACACTACACTTCACTGGGCGGAAGTTTCCTTTTTGTATCTGCAGGCTAGATCCAGCTCCAGTCACCCTAACCAGAAATCTCAGAGTCATAAAAAATACTTTTATCCTTAGCTGTGCCACAACAGAGTGTTTTCAAAGAAATCACAATGGTCTTTGGTTCTGCACACCAGCTGTGGCAAGATCCCTCCTCAACACAATGACCCCCGCCCCCCGCCGCGAGTAGACCTCTGTTCCCGGAGAGAAACCTCCAACCAGGACCCACCCAAGCAGCTTAGAGCTCCCTGTCCCAGTTTTTTCAGTGGGTTGTAGGACAGTTTGCTTGAGCAAAAGCAAAGGAAATGACCTTTCAAGAGAAACAAAGGGGAGTATACAGATAGCTTATGTCTCATGATAGACTCATAAAGTAGCTGTACTGAGCACCAGTGTTGACTGCTGGTTGCAGTTCACCATTACAAGATAGATTCCCAGCTGAAAAAACACAACTTGATCCCAACACAAATGTTTCACAATAATCTTTGCTGAGAAGTCACCGCATAGCTTTGGGAACCCTGTAAAATTCCTCCAGGGAAGAATCTCCCCCTGCTGCAGTGAAGCCAGTGTTTGTTCTAGCATTTATCACGTATCTAGCAGCTTTATAACCTTTTAAAATGTGCAATAGCTGGGCTTGTGACAAACTTCCTGATCTTTCTTTTACAGAAGACCTGTAATGTTTCCATCCATTATGCAAATTCAGATTGCAAAATAAGTTTCTCCAGGAGCTGCCTGAATAAATCCAGCAAGGCAAGTTCAGAAGCACCTCAAGCCAACAGAACAGGTCAATAAAAGGACAGGGATAGTCTAATCCATGAAGCTGCCTTTGTGATGCAAGGCAAACATGTAATTAAAGATATCAGTAGAAGATTTAAAGACTTATTTACGCAGTTATGTTATGAACTCTTTGGCGGGGGAATGTGGAGTTGGACCTGAAGAAGCAAAAATCACCAGAGACATAAAATCTTTGGTATATTTGATTGCATCTCAGAGACTATCTCTATAGAAAGACAGCAGACAGGTCTGCAGATTGTGTCTTGGTTTTGCCACTTGCACGTGGCAAGCGTGCAATTGCAAGGGGGGGTCCTGCTGCCTGGGGCAGGGGCACCACGCAGCGCAGGGCAGCAAGGGCAGTGCTAATGCGCGCGGGAGCATAGGTGGAGCAGCTGCTGAAAATATTTTAGTTCAGAAGCAAGGGAGGAGGCAGGACATGCAACAACTTGTAGTACTGGAAAACGCAGAGGCTTTTAGTATAAAGAGCAACAGAAACTGAAAAGCCACCTCTGAACAGGAGCCAGTAGCTCGTGGATCTTCCTCTTTGGCAACTCCTTTGCATACATCAGCGTGGGAAAGCATTAATTATACCACAGCAAGCAATGTCTTCCAAATAACAAAGTCTGTGCAGTTTTCCCATACCGCTGTCAGCCTTCACCCTAGTCTTGCAGGCATTATTATATCCAACAACACACCTAGCATTTCAGCGGCAGCTGAGGGAAAGACCAACCTCACACTGAACGCAGCCCAGCAGCCCACTAAATGAAGGAGACAACTCCAGGCCTCCATTTAATATTCTTATTCCCACCAGGTGCCCTGCACTTCCAGCCTCTCACCCCAACCCTGAAATGAAATAAGCAGATACCATATCCCAGGTTTGCACCAGACTTATGGGTTTGCAACAAATATTGAGCACTTCACACCCTGAAGATGTGAAACCAAGCCCTACTCCAAATATTATTTGATGTTGAGTGACCCGTGTACTCCTAAGAGCAATTATCAGCTTTCTGCTCCTGCCAGCATCTCCCCTGACAATGTCCCAATACAAAATTTCGTCCTATTCCAAACAACTGTTGTTAAATAGGAAAAATCCAAGTAAAATAGAAATCTTAAAATCCACCATATAAACTGCAGATGAACCCTATAATCTAACCTTACGCCAGTGGAAAAGAAGTAGCAAGGGAAGAGAAAAGTTCGAAAGGCCACAGGTAGAAACAGATCCTAGCAACCTTTTAAGAGTTAGTTATCCAGATCCAAACTGAAATACATTTGTAGGACTTCTGGAGAATATGTATTTTTAAAATGTAATATGCAAAAGAAAACATAAAATGCTGATGGCTTGAAAGCATGTGTAGAGTGTGAAAGATAAAAGACTTGGAGACACTTCCATCCAACTGTCCAACAATTTCAGGGGCTGCTGTCTACAGAATGAGCCCTGATATAACCCAGACATAAATGAGATTTGAAAAGTGATAGCTGTGCATAAATATTATCTTAAAATAAAAATACACAAAGTAATCTGCATTCAAAACTCAGCACCTCTTGTTAGATCTCCCCTCAAAACACACCCAGTTTCATTTAAGTTTAGTGTGAGCATTTCTGCCCATTTTTCATTTTACATAAACAACATCCGGCTGGTGATAAGGTGCACTGGAACATGTGTTCTTGAGTGTTTATGTCCACAAACTGTTCTACATTAATTTAAAATATTGGTCTTGTTTTTCATCAGTCTTGACCTGGTTTACAGGGGTATAAATCAGAACAAATTAGATTTAGGTGGTAGTAAAAGCAGAACTATTTCAGTGGACATTAACTTTTAAAGCTTTTGCAGCTGACAATAGAGAAGAGTTCATAAGAACAATGCTAGGTCTTGGACACCTGATACAACATTACGACAACTTTACTGAATAGTTACACTGCTACACAAGCATGCAAAGAATAAATGAAAGAAGAGGGATATTTCAATGCCACACAAGCTCCTGGTCTGTTTCAAATGCAGCTTAAATATCTCTGTGTAAAAATAGACCACAATCAAGCCATTCCTCAGATGAAGACATGTATTTGCAGCATTCATTGACAAGCTGTGAGAGTCTGTTCTCCACTTGGTCACACATTTGGATGTTTTAAAAGGTTGGCTCATTATCAAGGCTGAGCACCACCCCATCTTCCAAACACACATTTGCTGCAGTAAAAAACTCCAATTTGCAAAAAATCGGATGAATTCAAAAGAGAGAGCAAAACAACCTGATTAATGGAATTGATGAAAAATATAAAAGCAATTATTCTTGTTAGTTGTTCCTGGTGAGAAAAATACTGCTATGTTATTCTAATACTCATTTCTAAGAATCAAAGATCCTTTTAGTAAATTGTATTAATGAAGTTTCAAACTATGGATTGCTAGCTCTGGCCTCAGAGTTCCCAATCTCAACAATTTGTTGATGCCTTTTCACCCACTCCTTGAGTACGTTCACAATACTGTCTCTGGGGTATGTGGTATCTGGCCTGCATCGTTGCTCAAGACCCTGTAAAATGAACGTATGGCCTTAGAGGACTCAATGAAATCAGTAATGATCTAAAATATCCATGGTGAAAACAATTTTTTACTTGGTATCATGGCTGAAACACATAACATAGCACATTGTGCAGATATGAAAATTAATTCTTGAAAAAAATCACGTAGTTTGCCCATGATCACACATAGAATTGGTTGCTTGAGAGCTAGTCCAACACCTTAGGAAAGCCAAAGACCAGAAGAAATCAGCCAGTGTCTACATACCCCGAAGATGTGATGAAGCGACATCTCCCTGTAAAACACTATTCTCCTTGATTACACATTTTGTTACAAGGACGCGTGGCAGGGCAGGGCTGAGGTTTGGATTGGTTTACCTCAAATAAATCAAACTGGTGCATTGTGTACCCTGCACACCCAGCTGCCTTCCTGGGTGCAAGCGCAAAAAATGAACAGAAGTCACTTGTGGGCTGGAAAGCAGAGAGCAAAATCAGGAGAAATAGGGGGAAGATTTTATTGCATGCAGCTTGGGAACAAGTTTTAAAAGCTGCTGAGAAAAAGGGTGGTAAAGTACAGGCTGAATGAAGAGACCAATATGATAGAGGCCTTCAAAAACTCAGGATGCAGATTAAAGGACTGAAAGGAACATTGAAATTTTATGATAGTAAAATCATGTACAGCATGAGAGAGGAGTGATGTTAAAATACACAGCAATATTTTCTGCAGTTTATTTATTAAAAATCATTTTTCAGAAATAATCATCTGCCTTCACAGCAACTGCTCTTCTCCAGAGAACAAATGTAGTCTATTAGTTTTCCTTTATGTATCCTGCATTGTTGTAACATTGAGCAATACTTCAATCTAATTCTTCTGACACACAGTTATGAAAAATGTTATTTTTAAACCTTAAAATATTTACACAGCTATTGAAACACACACAATTAAAGTTGGAATCAAATTGTCATTTATATGTGGTATACAGCAACAAATTTGTTAAATTCAATCAGTTAAAATAAAAGCGGCAATAAAGTATCACCATACAAGAACAACCCATTTTTGTCTGCATCCAGCTGTTTGTTTATTTATGTATTCATCTGCTTAATAAATTTTCACCAGCCTTGCAAATATGCACATTTTAATGACAATTTTTGGAGATGCAGCTTACGGGTATGGGGCAGGGGGTTAGGTCAAAGCTTTCTTCCCAGCTAGAACCCTGGTGTACTTAAGTCTCCACCTGTAGTAAATTGATTCACTTAGCCTTGGCTATACTAATATATTCCTGCTGAAATACCCTTCTTGGACTTGCACACCCAGCTTAGCATCTTAAAACCTGCTACAAAGAGCATTATATCACCCCGAGCTGGCTCAACGAAAGCCAGTTGCATCAACATCCAGGTCTGCAACGTGTTCACTACAGCAACTGCTACTGTGACGCTTATGCACGTGCTCAGGATGTTACACTTTTTTCCTGTCTAAAAGGCAGAAACCTGTTAGGTTCAATAACTACGGTTGCAAAATGCCTTTAATTATCAGATTCTGACCTGTGAGTGAAGCTCATAGTACGTGACGTATCACAGTATGGGATCAACAATATTAGGAATACTTCTTCTAATTACTAGTAATAGTTTGACAAGCTGATTAATTTAGTTCTTCTCACTTTAATTCATCTCTACTGCCTACACGAAACCCTGTTACATGCAAATTATGGAAACAGACTTGAGTGCCTACTTGCACCTAATCTTGTTCAACACTTTCGTTTCATTAGTGGATAAAAGCACTCTGCTACATTCAGTGCTCTGCTATATGCTCTATGAGTCTTTGGCTTAACCCTTTTAACATGATTAAAATAAACAAAGATCAACGCAGCCAGCATTCTTCAGAATGGCAGACACAAGCCTAATTATTATTGAAACTTCACAAAGGAAAAGAAAGCTAAAACTTTTCTCTTTTTTTTTCTTAACTTAGGCGAAAAAACTCTAAATGATTGTGATTAGTAAAGCCAATACTTTTAGACGTTGTCTAGGTTACCAGATTTATTGTCCCTTTTCAGCAGTCTTGGCCATTACTTAACTATTGGATTAATTGTATGCAGAACAAATCATCTACTATTTCATTTTATGACTCATTAAGCAAGTATAGCAGATAACCATTACTGCCTTTTGGTGTAAGAAGGTTTCAAAACTTATGCACTGCTAGTGATGCCAGAAGCAGGAAAAGCAAATACCTTGCTGTGTGCAAAGGTCAGAGTAAGCACTAATGGAATACTTATATGCCCCAGCAGTAAATTAAATCAGTTTTCTGAACCTTGTAAGAGGTATAAAGCCAAGGCAGGAGGCTGCAGGATGAAGAAACTGCTGTTCAGTTGCAGGTGGCTCTCGGTGACACTCTAATGTAGAGCACTGCTGACTGCAAAGCCTAGCCGAGCTGCCAAGAGACTTCATCACTGTAAGGAGGGATGCACTTCGGACAGAGTTGGTGCCAGCTAGGAACATGTCTGGATTTTGGGGACTCTGATGCCTGATGAAGGTAAAAAGGTTTTACTGAGAGAGACATATGTGGCACACTTTGGATGGGCAAAAAGGAGAGGAAGCAGCTCCTCTTTCCAGGATGGAAAGAGCACGTCTGTACTGTGAGAGTACGTGTCTATACTGTGAGTTTTTTTCTGGAGATCTCAAGCTCTCTCGCCCTCAGCCTGTGCTCTTCCTCAAACCCTTTAAATTCTTTGTAAAATCTCATGAGGTGCAACACCTTTCTCTGCTCCTCTGGCACGGGAGAGCTTTACAAATTGTTTAGGAAGCATCACTTCCAGTTCTGACCACACACTGCAGAGCCTTCTGCAGATATGGAGGGAAACAGGAAAAAAGCAGAGTGGGGAGTGAAGAAGATGGAAAAAGAAAAAGATGGAAAATGATTGTTTGTGTACTAATAAAACTCTTGTTTCTTTGGAAGTAGGGTGTGGATTTGTGCACTTTGGCATTCAAAGCAGAAGACCATTTAAACTAAATTACAGATGTGCCTTTTTGTCTCTGTTCTGGATTTCTCTTTTTTTTTTTCTTCTGGAGACTAAGTGCTTATATTGTTCTTTCTCAAGGAATTAATAATAATAATAACAGTAGTGATCAATGATAGTTGCATGCTGAATTCTCACTAATGTCAATAAAAGTATCTTTTACTGTAATACTCATATATTTGCTGCAATCTGACCTTTAAAGCTGTGAATAATGTCAATCAAAACATGTTAATTCCTCTTCATCGTTTTAATAACTGTTCTCAATATTGATCACATTTTAGTATGTTTCAACACTTATTCTATTAAAAATGTAGAATTTCCTTCCTCTCTCATTTTTAAAATGTCAAAAACGTGAACTTAAAGGGGACTATTCTGGTGAAACCTGCTGTCACAGATAAAACATTTTCAGGAGATGGGAACAGGCAGGTAAGACATGTGAGATGTCACCACAGAGCCCTTTAAGGCTCACTTAGTCCGGAAAAGCCTGTGCATGTGGGATTATTTCCCCCAGATTGGAATCTGGAAAATGGGAGAGTAGACCTTAAGGATTCACTAAGAAAAAATCAAAGTGCCCCTATGGAGACTGCAAAGGACAGCCTATAGCAAGGAAACCCACATTACAAAGGTGTTACAAATTCTTGGGAACGTGGGAGGGACTCCTTTGGGTTGGGTATAGGACAGAGAAAGGCAGAAGCTGGCAATTCCTTCGTGACTGTGTTTCTGCCACACCTCTCTACCTGCCTGGGTTCAAAGGTTGGATGCCAACCGAGCGATCCACAGCATCAGAGCAAGAGGAAAGCTAAAACACTGTGATCATCTTCTTTTACATGAATCTCGTTTTCTATGTCCTTCCTGCCTGGAGTTGTCATTTCTGATATAAAACTTCAGTGATTAAACAGCAGGGAGGCATCTGGCTTGTGTGGCATCAAGGTAACCCTAGGACTGAACAGATGAAGTCTTTGAAATGACTTACTGTCGGTGGTTACAGCATGTTCTAAGGACTTGCATTATGTTTGTGAGCCGTTTGGTTTAATCCTCTCCCTGATGAATGAGTTTTCCTAGATCCAGGACAAACTCCTCATTTTTCTTTTCCTTTTAATAGAACTCTACTGTGCAGCTCCTCCGGAGCTGGCATCTTGTAGGGCTGTTTTGTCATTACCCAAGTTGCTGTAATGTTCTCCTTTGAGTAAATGCTACATTTTTTTTCTTTTTCCCTTCCAATTTACTTTTCTCCCATCATTCTGTGTAGTTGCATTAGATGGGAAAGATGTCTCAGCTGTTTACCAAGAGAAAGGATTGCTTTATTGTGCTTAGGAATATAAACATTTCCTTGTTTCTTTGTTCTGCTATCTTTCCTCACTCAAAAGTAGGAAAACACATAACCTGAAAGCCTCCCATGTTTTGGAGACAGAACATATTTTTCAGGCTACCAGATACACACCAGGTAAATGGATCATCATCACTTTCCCATTAATTTCGATTACTGGAGAAGAGAAAAAAAAGAAACACCACAACTATAGACTGTCTGAAGGTCTCAGAGCAAGCCTTCCCCCTTGCACTTCAGTTCAAACCTTTACAACTTCATTAGTTACTGTTTACAAGATGTTCTATACTGAAAAAATCCCTAAAATTGCTCTTCCAATTATTAATTGCATGTTATATGTGTATTTGTTCATAAAGTACTCTTCTCCACCTTAACATCGCAGCAAAGCTCATTCATCACATCACAGCTTCTCACCCTTTCTTTGTTTGATACTACCCGAAGTAGTGTATCATGGAGGATACTGTATTTCCTCAGATATCTCCCCCCCCTTTTCTATTTCACCTCATTTAACATACTAAGTACATGCTAGGATTGCAAAAAGAAGAATTGCCATACATTACCATCTGAATGCAATGAGAACCCATTTTATGCTGCCTTAACTTTGGATTTCTAGTGCTTTGAATGCAACTAGGGTAAGCATTTTGCTTGACAATGGGATGCTATTATTAAGAAAATAACAGTTAATGGCCATATCTTCTTCTCTAAGAACTCTCAACTGCATTGAAACATGAGGCAAATCCGCTATTTTGCTATTCTAAATGAAAGCACCACTATAGGTGAGATGTTTTGATTGTGCAGCCAAGCCCTCTCCTTCACTCAGAATTTAACCTGCTCAAGTAAGTTAACTAATACATAACATTAATTTAGACATTTTTTATTATTGCAGACAATTATAGCTTCTTATCTGATGTATTTGCTAAACCTTCTAATTAACTCCCCTGGTGCTGCAGGTCATTTTAATTGACCTCACAAACATCTCAGGTTCCCAGTGACACCTCTGTTCCTGGAATTAGAGCATTGCAGGGCCTGACTAGAGGGTGGAAATCAGATGAAAGAGTCTGAAGTGGAATGGGCTGGCTGTAACAAGTAACTCAGACTGGTGAGGTTTGCAAGTGCCCTGTCTGCAGGCGAGCAAGCGTGAGGTGCCAATCACCACATGCTGATAACGAGCGTCAGGGGAGCAGCACTCTGTCACAACTTGAAGTTTGGTTTTCTACCATTATAATGATCCTGTGACAACTGCAAAATGTCCCAGGTGGCCAGAGCCTTACAACAACACATGAGCATTCATTGCTTGCTGAATTCATCGACCCTGGTGTTTCCACAAGACAGGGATATATACACTGAGTTAGTACTCAGTGGAGCAGGGCAAAGGACTCCCAGTGCTCACCCTAAAAAGATCTGGCATTAAACAGGCCAAATGAGGCTTCTCAGCAGGGAATGAACATGGATTGTCTATCAATCTGTCATGGCAAAAACAAGCTCCAAGCGGAGGCATTATTGCTCTTATGGACAAGGATGCACTGAGCTGCGTAGGAAGTGGGCTGCAAGAAATGTGTTAAATAAAATGACATGGGAGCAGCAAGAGAGGGGAGAGATGGAAATAAGAGCAGAGATGTTATTAAGGCAGACAGCCAAGTTAGCCTTGGAGCTACCAGCATATGTGTCAAATAGCTGGCTGGTCAAAGAGTTTTAGTCACTGTTCTCACAGTTCCTCATCAGCAGATCCTTACTAGAGTTGCTACATTAATTCCTTTCAATGTCTCCATGAGTTACCTTCTAAAATGTAACTTTGATACCTCTTCTTGTACACATTTTACCAGAGAAGTTTAAAACACAGAAGTTTCCAAGGGGTTAAAATATATGGCCCCTGTATTTTATTTTTCATCATGTGTGATAAAGTTTCACATCCGTGACATATTAAGTGAAAAGAAATCTTTTGTATTTTAAACTACTTCCAATGCCATCTGGAGCATTTTAACACTAGATGACTTGCTAGCAACCAGTATAAAAAACAAAATGCTTATAAGAAAGATACATGGCTACAAGTTGGCCTATTAGCATTCAGTGGTTTATTTTATAACTTTTGAAGATACCAGGCTCTGATCTGCATGCAGTTCCAATTAAAGTTAATCGGAATTATGTGAACATCCAGAGTTGTTATATGGCCCTTAAACTCTTGGTACAACTCTCATTGTCTACTACTCTAAATTTGTATAAGCAATTAATATCTCATTAATATCTCATTAGGAACTCATACGGTATGAGGGAGGAAAGAGCATCAGTGCCGCTATGGAAACTGTATTAGGTCACACATGAAAACTACTTTACTGGTTTCATCTTGTTTTGTATTTGTACATATAGAAAAAGAGAAAATTACAGAGATGCACAGTTTTGCAGAGATCAGTGTGACTGCTGGGGAGCAAGGCAGTTCTGCAGTTGCAGAGGGTGTTTCCAGCTAGACACAAGACATCTAGACAGGGATCAAAAAAAGCCCACTGAACTCCTCTGACAGCACAGCAAGCTCAAACCGTGTGTATTAATGTCTGCAATTGGTAAATCCTGGATTTTACTTGAAACAGTTGAGTAGTCCCATTGAAGTCAATTAAAGACCTATACTGCTGGCCTGTAGCCATCATCCCTTCACACTTACAGAAACCAAAATCACTTAGATTTGGGGTTGTTCTGTTACATTCAGTGAGCCACCAGACTAAACCCATAAGGATCTTCCATCCCACAGCCTGAAGCTCCTTCTGGTTACTCTGCAAGACTGGAAGCTCCCTCAACATCGTCACTCCTGATTCACTGTTGTTTTCATCCTCCAAACACCTAACTGAAAGAGAACTGGTGGCATGGGGGACAGTATTTTGATCATTTATATTTCTAAGTGTATGCACTGGATTTACAACAAATTGTACTAGAAAGTAGCAACCTTTGCAGGTACAGCAGAATACCAAAGCTGACACCAGACTCTGTCTCAAACATCAGATTTTCAAAATCTCCTGTACAAACAAACTACACCGTCCCAGTAGGAAGTTCAGTCATTGCTGGAGGAACTGGGCTTTTCACTGTGCTCTGTATTTAGGTAAGATCCGAAAAATTCATTCAGAACAATCTGAATCTGAGCTAGAGCACTGACATATGAACAGTGGCATCTGAAGATAAAAATCTTCAATCTGTCCCACCAAAGCTTTCCGTGAAAAGCCAAAATCCTCCGCAATACTCTATGATGCTGAGAAGCCTTGTTGCAGTTGCTACATAGAATGTTTTAAGGACCAGCAGGTGAAGGAGCATGTGAATGACTGACATAGAATCATAGGTTGGAAAAGATCTCGAAGATCATCAAGTCCAACCATCCACCCAACACCACCATGTCCTGAAGTGCCACATCTACACACTTTTCGAGCACCTCCA
>Ga0181612_120212_pt1 | contig 16739 bp, 11 predicted proteins | sample HoacroProtozoa21_FD_119630 | JGI IMG/M metagenome (GOLD analysis project Ga0181612, IMG submission 119630) | Hoatzin crop microbial communities from Cojedes, Venezuel. Combined Assembly of Gp0051906, Gp0051904, Gp0051908
AGGTCCTGTGCAGCCTGCTGTAGGTGACCCTGCTTTGGCAGGAGGGTTGGACTAGATGACCCACAGAGGTCCCTTCTAACCCCTACTATTCTGTGATCCTGTGATTCTGTGACTTGAACATGGAAGAATGTCTGTTATGTCGAAGGCACCTGCCCAAGGCTCGTGCCAGTCTCCTCATCACGCTTGATTCCAGCTGCACCCCAGCCACTCTTACACCACCCCGAGGGTCAGCTTTGTCTCACTGAAATTGGCACCTACTGTTCGGTTGCTGATCACCCCAAGCTCCTCGGGCCCCAGAAGGTGTGCCAAGCATATCCCACAGAAACCACAAAGGAATTGTCAAAACTGATTACACGTGTTATGGTCTTGATTACTTCAATGCACAGCCACAAACATCCTCTCTGCCCCTTCTTCATACATGCACACACGGGGAGATTCATGTAGTCCTTCACAAGTTTGTAAAATAAATGCAGTATTGTACATCCATATTTTGACAGACACTTGAACTGGGTAGATCCTATATTCACTCTCACTAGCACCACAGAAATAAGCTCAGGATAATGGGGGAGCATATCACACAAACATTACCACTTATAATGTGAAAATACTCATCAGCAGGAGTCTGTTTTAAAAGTTCTCTAGGAAAATGAAAATATCAATGAGCTTGGATGTTAAGCAGCCTGAATGTAATTCACTGATGCATTTACTGAGCTACTGGTTTAGCTCTGTTTTGAGAGCAGTGGGTTCATACAGCATGGGGAACTGTACACACAGCACTGATATTCTTAAAGCAAAAGAAGCGCGAACCTTAAAACTACAATGTTTTGGTTTCAATCTACAAGAGGAAGAAAAACACACCTCACTCCACGACCAACAGAGTTGCCAACAAGGCACACCAGCCTCATGACATTAATATAGGAGAGTAAATTAAGAGAAGACCTCCTCCAACAGCCAGTACAGAACAGTAGAAAAGGACTTTGACTGCATTTTGTGCTCTGACCCTCCTCAGAGCATCTTGAATGGCAAAGGCCATTCACATTGCCTAAAGCCTTGGCAGCTGCCGGCAGAGTATTCACAGCAGGTACAAGATGTTCCTGAAGCCCAGCTGAAGTGTCACTCACACGAGTTACTATTTCTTTTTGACAAAAACATGCTTAGTTTAGACAGGTTGAGGTGCCTTGGTGCTATTAGGTACAGCAATAGTGGTGGATCCATTCCTTCCCACACTTCAGCTCCGACTCCAGGAACGTTCCCTTCTGGTGGATCCTCCAGGCTGCACCAGCCAGGCTGAGAGCTTGCACGACACAGGGAGGTGCTCTGGCATACGCAAACATAACAGATGAGATGTTTATTTACAGAGGAGAACAAAAGTAAATGTTTAAAATAGCTGGTTTTTTACAGGCAAACAACAGATAACCCTCTCAAAAGTGAGTCTGATCCAGTGAGCCAGCTGTGAACTCTGCGCCAGTTGTTACATTGCTACACATCACTCATTGGTGGCCAAGTCCTGCAAGGAGCTAAGTTACGTGTGTGCAAATTTACCAAAAGCTAGGTGATGCACAAAACAGATCCTACAATGACATTTTTAATCTGATAGCAAAAATAGTTTGCGATGTTCAACGTGTTTTGGGTTTTAGCTGTGTATGTTCCTAAAGTTTCAGTCAACCAGGTTAGCTAGCAGAGGTCTGAGTGGCATTCATCTCGATCGCATACCAGACACCATGGCAATTAAACAAGCTATATGTAGGTACCCGTGGGCTCTGTTCCCGCTCTCAAACACGCTCTGATCCAAATCGATTCCCTGTTGTTACACCCATACATAACTCACTAAACATTCAGTGAATTTAGGCTCAGGCACAGAAGAGATCACTCAGGAGAGAAAAATAGGCACTCCTTGACAAGAGCATACGTGAAATCTCAAAATGGTACAATTCAGTTTCAATATAGCTTCACATATTTGAAGGATTGGGGAAAAAAACAACAATCACAATTCTTATCAGCTCTAACAGTGCCTAGCACAGCAGAATTCTTGCTCTAGGTATATTTTTAGATTACTCTTCCAGTTCAAAAGTTCTATCCTTACTGTATATCTTTTGTTAGAATTAGGATATCTGCTGCAGCAGCCTGGATAACCTTTAGCCTGAGCTACAAAACCTTTAACAGTTTCCAATTATAACAGCAATCTTTCTTTCTGTAATACAAATAAACGCAAGTGTTATCTCAACACAGAAGACTCAAGTGAATATCCAATGACTGCAGAATGATTTCACCATTTTTTTCCTCTATAATTTCCTCCTATTATTTCATTGGAGATGACTGCCAAGATCCAAGCAACATAATACATTTCACTGTTTACTTCTACGTTATTTTTGTTATACTGTTGACATTTTAAAATGTTGACATGCAAGACTGAAGTTTGAAAAATTAAACATCTACCCTGAATTCTATTATGTTCTTGGACCCCCAAATTATTTTTCAACCCTCCAATTTTCTTCCGATTTTATCGTCTTATCCAGTTGAGAATGTCTATGTGCCCCATTACTGTGCAATTTTAGAAAAGTCTTAACTCCCACAGCTTTTATATGCAGCATGTGCCATGGAGGAAGAGTTTCTATTGTTCAAAAAGGTATAAGATGCATTAAAGAGACTACCTTTTCAGATATAGGAAAACAGTTTCCCCATAAACATAATCTTAGCCTACTGTAACAATGAGGATTGAGCACCATTTTAGAAAAAGCATTGGTTCCATTGGGTGGTATACCAAGAAACTAAACAAAGGCATTTTAAAAACAGTTACTCTGCAACAACAGGTACTGGATTTTCTCAGAAGCCAATATCATACCAAGAGTGTAGGGGCAGAATGCTGATGGTTGAGTAATATGGAAAGGAGACCTCTTGTCTTCTGGGGTTATTAATGACCACAACTATTCAAGACATCCATATCATCATTACAGTGTCCCTCCTAACAGGAAAGCTATTATCTATGGCATCCTGCCCAGATTCTTCCAGGGCTGATTACATTCTTTATAACCTGCACTTTCAGTTCAGTCCAGCAATCCTGACTTCGTACCTGGAAGGCTGGATGGGCTCATTTCACGCTGTGAAGCGGTGACTGCCACCTGTCCTAAAGCCTGATCATCACTGCTGGGAAAAACAATCCCTTTGTAAAGGGATCTTAAATAAAGATCTTTGTAAAGGGATCTTAAATCTTAATAGATTTACTGAAGTCTGAGCCATGTCACAATATGATATTGACAATTTCAGTTTTAGTACCTGTTGCTACACAGGAGTTTGTATTACGGGGAAGAAGGCAAACTGCAATCCTGCTGCTGAACCAAAATGTCTCAGACGTGTCCTGACCTGTTTTGTCCCTCCTATAAGGAAAGGATGGAGATGGGCACATCAAACATGTGCAGACCAGGCACGTCAACAACTCTGGAAAAATCTAGAACCACGAGAAGGAATAAAGCTACAGAGAAGGTTCCAGACAGTAACAAATCATCTCAGAAAAGACCTAACAGCAAGGAAAGCACACAAAGGAAGAAACCCAAAGGAAGGGTATTTTGGAGATCAGTCACGGATGAGTCACATGGTTCCGTCCCCTCCCTTGCGCTGACACACATGGTGCGAGGAGTGGACTGGTTAAGGAGACAGAGACTGAGAACAAACCCAGCAGAAAAGTAAGCAATGGTTTTGTCTGTCTAGCCACCATCTCCCTGCTCCACACACTGACAGGGGCAGGCAGAACGCAGGAGCATTGAAACTGCTGTGAAACTTCACTGCCTGAGCTTGCAAGTGAGTCTGGATCAAACAGAAGGGTCTTAACTCAGATGCAGAAAAAAAAAAAGGAAAGATATAATGAAAGTACTTTATAATTAGCAAAGGTGGAATAAGATACCACCTCGCTGCAGGCACCAGACTGAGTGAAACCTTCCCTGAGGTGTCAGTGAAGACACAGACATTGTACACTGACAAACGGTTAACAGAAATGAGAGTCTGGAAAGGGTAATGAACATATCCAGGGCAGAAGCAAAAACTAAAGAGCTCAATTAACTTAAAAGGTAGGACTAAAATGAATCTGTTTCAGAAAGCCTAGAATTCCTCAAGTTGAAGGTAAAATAGGAAGGTGGAGTTCCTTAACAAATAGATTAGAAAATAGTATACATAACACCTGATTACGCAAGGTGGTGAGTGTCCTGGACAGCTACAGGGCTCTAAGCCTGATCTCAGCAACGTACAAGTTTTTTTGTTCTAAGAATTAGTATTAGTGATTGGACACTGGATAAAAACCAGCACAAGTTACTAGATATAGATTGCATCCGATGAGACTTGGTACTGCTCACCCAATAACTAACTGCTCTACCACAGTGATGTCCTTCTGGGTCTCCCTGTCCATCTGAATCAGAGGCTCTCTCTGAAACATCCACCCTGCTGAAGGGAGAAGGTGAGGCGAGGAGGAACTGAAAACAGTTTGAGGTTTAATGAAATAAAAGACCACAAAAATGTGCTGAATAACAAAAAAATGAGGGGTCATCACATTTTTTTCCTAAGGGCTGTAATCAGGGAGGAGGAGGAGTAGCGATTCTTAAGTAGTTTCTGCCAAGTCAATGCAGCACTCTTAGAGCCATGTACAATATTGCTATCTTTGAAAGGTTGAGACAAGATACCCTTTCTATAAAGGAAACATTTATTGGTTGTTTGGAGATAGTGGAACAGATGAACAAGCAGATACATACATACGTGGAGACTAGTCGGAATGGGACACTGGCCAAGAACACAATATCTACATTTAATAGCAAAAAGTCTCCATGAAGAAGCGTAGAGTTGAGACTTTATTAGATAATATGAGAAAAAAAAAAGTTATGAAAACAAACAATGCTGGCACCCATTTCTAGCCATTCCAAAAAGAAACATCTCTTCCCAAAAGATTTTGTTGGCTCCTATCACCCATTTGTGCAGAGATGAGGATTTTCAGGCTGGGTAGATGGCCCCTGTGCAGCTGTGCTATATTTCACTCCCCCTTTTGTCACAGAGACAGTTTAGTGGGACACACTCCCGTATCCTATTCCCCTTCCTCCTTTATTCACAGCAGAGCCTTTCACTTAGCATTTCTAATAGCACCATGTAGCGCTGTCGTTTCAGGAAATGCCTGGCTGTATTCACTGCTAAATCAAGCAGGAGTCGTGCTGGCAATTCAAGGAACACCTCATCAGAGGAAAAAAAGCAACTGCTGCTGACCTATTGTTTTCCATTTCATTGCACACACTCAAAAGAGCTCTGGTGACCACCCAGTGGGTGCCCTGAAATACAGATTCCAAGACACCTTCCTGAGCTAGAAAGGCATACCGGATTTACTGCTCAGGCTCTATTGTTACCCAGTCTCTCTTTTCCTGTTAGTTCTTTATTTTCTATTTTTGTCCTTCACCCTGTCATTTTCAGTCCTTTTCATGTTCGCTTCTCAGTTTTGTATGCAACAGTTGGAAAGCTTCCCTTCGACAGAGCGTGCTACGCTCAGAGTTTGCTGCAGGGATATTCTACAATAGGAGTCAGCGAGACTGAGTCAGAATTCAGCAGCTTTAGCAAGGAAAAAGTCTCATATAGAGGATATGTTCATGAAGTTATTGTTCTAACTACTCCAACCTTAACACTGATATCAGCTAATTTACTTACAAGGCTACACTGCAAGCGGAACCAGCTGAATCAACAATACTCTTCCCTTTCTTCATACTCACGAAGCAGCAGACATTGGATTTGCAAAGCAGGTAACCCTACACCAACACCCTTGCAGGAGCAAATGCTGGTTCTGTGGGTGTGAGCAAACTACAGCCGAATAACAGGATAAAGAAACCTAAACTCTTGAGGGAGATTCAGACCTCTGGTAGGAAGAACGGGAGGCAGTTTAGCTTCACATTAGAGACAGACAACACGCAGGTAGAAAAATCTCACAAGGAGAGAGAAGAGGCAGACAGAGAGAGAAACTGCAGAATGGTTTGGCTTTTCTCTTGCTTAGGCTGTTTTAGGTGGACAGTTATTTTGCTCCTGAGAATGGACATACCAGGGAAATTCCACCAGTGCTCTACAAGATGTACATACAGGTCTTTAAACAATTATGCTTCATTTTTCAAAATGTAACTTTTACACAGTCCAGAAATTGTGCTGTTCTGATAGCATACACTCACAGAGTGCCATTAACCCTAAAGAGTAATGCATTTTACTGACAAGTATAAATAAAGAAGAACCTACTGGATTGTATTTTTAAAAGTAGAAAATCTTTTCAGTCATTAAGATTTTGACAAGTGAGAAAGTAAAGCTAGAAATAACGGATACTGTCCTGAGCAAGATACAACTACTAGTATTAAGTGCTGAACTGGTCTAGTACTAAATAGTTACCTAAATCCTCAGTTACGGACAAAATTAAACATGGATATTGATTTCACCGAGCAAACAATGAACATCTAATAGAGGCAGACAAACATAGACAGTGTAAATGCACTAAACAACCTCCAGATCTGTCTAGGAGGCAATTAGTTTGAGACAGTGGAGTATGGCACATACCAAATTGCACACCATAAACCACCACAGTTCTTGCCTAAAGTATCAAGTTGCAGAATTATATTACAGCACAAATTCTGCAGCTGTGAAGGATGAGATCTTGTTTCCATTCATTTACGGTTTTTTCTAAGTGCTCTAAGATTTGCCAGGATACCCTGAATAGCCTGGGGAGCAGGCTTGCATCGTGAGACTGTAGGACAAGAGTTTTGCACATTTGAGATCATGTAAACAAAAGCTCCCAAGATGTACTCTGCCCCAAAAACAGTGATTAGCCAGAAGTAGCTAAACGCTCTTGTGAGTTTCTTCGAACTGGACAGTTAACACTGGAAAAACCCGGAAGAAAACTGTTTAGAGACCATCTCTCTCTTTTTTTCTTTTTCTTTCTTTTTTTTTTTTTAACCAGCTTCCACGTAATGTGACAAGGTCACTTCCAGTTAAAACAGAGTTTCCTGAAGGAAATACAGCAGCCTCAGGTAAAAATTTGCAATGCTCATTTTTTTAAAGATGATTGTCACCCTGTACAATAGAGAGAGGAAATTGTGGTCAGTGCATGTGTCTGAGGAGAGGAACGTAGCAGGGGTCCAAGAAGGTCACTCGGAGCACACTCAGCCCCAGTGCATACTGCTGTTCACAAAATCTGTTTTGTGGGTATAAACTATGCGCCCTTGCAAAGATCAAGAATGACGCACTTTTTAAAGGAAGATTCTTCACTATCACTTTACAGCTTTGTCCTGCAAGCTCCCCTAGTTCTAATCCTGTGACCTCTTCACAGGTGACCTATTTCTGGTAACAGCAGACACAAAACAACAGTACCTTAAAAGCACCAGTGGTCTCTCGCCATCATCCTTTGAAGCAGAATAACTGAAAATGACCATGAAGTAGGAAAACGTTATAAGATAAATTGCAACCTCCTAATACTAAAAATACTCAATGCTGATTAGACCTATTTAGATAGTGTTTTAAAAATATGGACCAGGTCTCTTGGAGAACTGACTAGAGCAAGATTTTTGCTTCTTTTAATGTAAAGTCCTGTTTATTCCCCACTCTCCTGAAACGCTTTGTACTAGCAACTTCAAGGAGATTTCCCCAATCCACAGAAGGTAATCCTGCCCCTGTCTCCACCTCCATTTATTCTAGTCTGTATCAATTCGAAAATGAACTGATTTGGAGCCAAAAGTAGTTTTTCCTTCCAGTTCTGCAATGCCATGTGTAACATAATATACAAATATTTACGAATGCAGCAAATATTTAGGAACGCAACAATCCCTTAAAATGAGCTACAACTTCAAATATTCCAGCAGATTGCTAACAGCAAACAGCTGCCGTAAGACAGCGCAAGAACCTGACGTGTATTCTACAGTCCTGTTATCCGAGTCCTGAATTACTCCAGTGAGCACAACAGCGTTTAAAGAAAACGCTGCTTTACATTCCCATTCTTTATAGGCTGTTGATCCAGCTAGACTTTCAGATCAGACAGGAGATAATTATTAATGGCATACTTATTTCGGGAGCCCCTTGGTGGCTTCTTTCAGCAAATAAAAACATACCAAGAGCTGAATGTCCCTGTGAATTCTTTCCAATTCAATGGCAGGTACCTCCGATTTTCCACTGACATGCTGCAAATGAATGATTAAATGAAAGTAAATTCCACTGAGCTAAACAGCGGAAAAAGACACCAACACCACAGGGACTGAAAAAACAGACAAGCTGTATCAACGAGAAGAGGTGAGTCTCAGTGCTTTATCCCATTAAAAAGACAGCACCTCTTTTCGTAAGGGACTATCACCTTTATGTGAGGGCCAGGAAGGTATCATGTCGATTAAAACTGATTTTGAAAAGAAAACAAAGGACATGTCACAGTACTTATCTAACACAGGTAACCTAGTTAACATCAAGAAATATCTATAGAAATCATCTACAGTTCTTAAACAAGTGACAAAGATTTCAAAGAGGAATGTTGTCAAACTGGGGAATACAAAAACCCCAGATCTCTTGATAAAATAAACCCAGATCCAGCAATCGAAGAAACTATCCTGTGATATGGCTTGGGTATATATTTTACTTTACTTAGTACATGAGGCTTGCCCACAAATGCTGATATGGAAGCTGTCTACAGAGAGCTCGATTTTAATTCTGATTTAAGGATGTCTTCTGAGCCTTCAGCTCATTGAGAACAGTATGCAGCAGGGACTCTGCTAAATGCTTATGATATCGGATTACTAGACAACTCTTTATCTTCATTGGTTGTTATTGAGATCTTAATATATTGCCTAGATAGAGGATAAAGTAACAGGTAGCAAGTCAAAGTAGCAAGTGCAGGGTAGCTATCCAGCAGACACAACTGCCGTGAGTGGTAAGAGAGGAAATAAAAATTACTCCACCGCACAACAGCGGTGACAGGGAAGCCTACATTCTCTGCTCTCGGTCAGACTCATGACTGTCGCAAAGGTGCATGCAATTGAGTAAAGGTCTCTTGCCTACTTTGAATGTGTTTGGCCTTTGTCTTGCTTCTCTAATTCTGCCACCTTTTGAACAACAAAAATAAAACCTCAAATGCTTGAAAAGAATGGGAGTCCAGTCTGAAATAAAAGCTCACATAATTTTCTTTCCCTAGTGAATGTTTTGTAATATTTCCTGCTAAGAAAGTGTTTATAACCTAAATGGTTGAGCACAAAGGTGGCACTGTACTTAGAGCTCCACCCTGGGCAGCATTTTTTCCTTGAATCTGATCCAAAGGGAAATTTCAGTACCACCTTGAAGCCACAATGGTACAAGAGAGCCAAGAGGGACTTCAATTTTTCCATTTAAAGAAACAAACATTTCACTGCTTGCTTTACTTCTGACAAGCCAGACTTACTCACAAAGTAACTTTCAGCAGAATGTTTTCAAGAATATTCCTTCTCTGAGGGAATAAACACCATTGTGACTGACAGATGCACACATAAAATCAGTGATCAAATGATCTTGGTTACTGTCCTGGGAACAGTCCTGAGTATTTTACGTTTTGTTTCTTCCTCAGTTGTGATACTCTGTTGATTACCCCACTTCCCTTGTAATAAATATAAATACTCTTTTGTATTACTCCCATCTTTGCAAGTTAGCATACCCAGAGTGGCCAATTCAACTCAATAAAGCAATCTTGGAAGAACTTAGATACAAAAGAGACCAATTTTAAAACTTCCCTTTTCCAGACCTTAAAAATGGGGTACTCCAGACAAGTGATTAGAGTGATCTTGTTTTTCTCGTGTTTCTGGACTGGAAATGCTGTCCTAAAACTGGGAGTGGAAAAAGTGAAACTGAAGCATGAAAGACGTTCTGAAACATCTCAGTCAGTTCTCCCGTTGTAGTCTAAGGCACTGATATCACAGACTCTAAACATGACAATTCTAAGGTACTTTCCCCCCCACTCCTATTTAATTACTTCTTTCCATAGGAAACCTCATGACTGTAGAAGGAAGAAATATATACCTTTGTAATAACATTTTTCACTGGAAAATTTCACAAAACAAGAAAGATTAAACCTTGCTGTATATTCCTTCATTTCATTTGCAAAACAAATGACAGAATACAATGTACAAACTCAAGCTTTCCAGCATTTATGTTATGCTTACTGGGACTTCTCTACTTAGAGTTCTGGTCCTGTTGAATTCCACTTGCCAGGAAGGCAGTTGTCTACGCTGTCTCTGGAGTACATTGGATCTTACTAAACAAGCGACAGCTCTTCCACAAGCCATTCAGAACTGTAAGACTGCAGCGTCTCTCCCAGGCCCTGTCAGGTTTAAAAGTGATGATTGTTATCTACTAACATCGACTCAAATTGATGATAGAGCATATAAAAACATTAGACTTTGAAATATCTCTGATTTACTGCTTCTGCCATGAAAGCAGTAGGCTCTAAGAGACTAGTCAGAGTGGGTAGTGGGAAGAAACAGCAGATACTGTAGCTAAATTTGATATGGCTCATGAATGAAACCCCACAATGTTGTGGTATCAAAGCATAAAAGACAGCCTTAGGACAAGCGTACGTACTCCTCTAGATCAAGGCAAAAAACCCGAATATCTCCAAATATTCAACCCAGGAATATTTTCTGTCCTTTATATAACAAGTTTTACAATGGAAAATAAAAATTGTGAATATTTGCGAAAGAATTTGCTTAGAAATCATTGTAGAGCCTTTTATTTCTATTAACAAGAACATGGAAAATATACACAACAGTGTTTCCAAATATTTTAGTTCTAAACTTGCAAACAGAGTTTATTCATTTTTATTTTACCATTAAACACTTTCACTGGTTTTTGCCATCTTTTATCACCAAATGATTAGAATTTACTCTTTCCATCCAGTTACGCATCATTCAGTGATGGGGAGTCTGGAATTATTTATTCCTATATTTTTTCTTGCAACCAGTTTTTTAGTGCTGCACACTAACCGTGCTCTTGCTTTGACTTGGAAAAATAACGACTAGTAAACAGGTTGCTTTCTGCATTGACGAGCGTAGAGCAATGTATATGGCAAAAAAAGACCGACAATTTGGGCCATTAACCATCACGAGCGAGACACTAGTGTTATACCAGCTAGTTTGAATAAATCATCAGATTGGTGCACAGGAGCTTTCAAAAGGGCAAAGTGTTTGGAATTATTAAACAGCGGGACAGAGAACAGTCAATGCTATTATACTGTTGCATAGACTTGTGCACCCACACCTTGAATATTGTGTAAAGTTTTTGCTCTCCCCTGTCTGAAAATGATCTGAAGAAGAGCAACAATGGTAATCAAGCTACAGAACAGCTCCTGTAGAAATCAGGCCACTGTTCTTCAAACTGGCAAGAGATGACTGTGGGCAATATAAAAAAGGTTTACAAAATGATGAGTACACAAAAGGGTTGGGACTAGAGAGCATCAAATAAGCTAGCAATTGGCAAATAGAAAAAAAATACTAGAAAGTTGTAGTTTTTCATACAATATCTAGCTAGGTTGCAGATCTGCTCACTACAGAATATTGCACAGGCTGGAGTTTTACAAGGATTCAGGAGGAAGTTCTCCAGGTTCACAGGTAACTACTGACAGTTTCCAAATACACAGAAACCCCACCTGGTTCAGGATGTCTTTGACTAGGAGGACTGGGAGAGTACTTGTGTTTGTATGTGGAAGGAAGCATCGCAGGCAATTGCATTCTTTCTACACTCCTTCCTAGCACTTTGACATTCTACAGGTCAAGATGCTGATTAAATGGCCTGCTGGTCTGCCATCATAGTGATTAACACTATGTTTAAAGTGGTGTAGACCCAGAGGCTCATTCATACAAGAAAGCTATAATACTTCTTCATTTTTTTCTTAAGAGAAACAGTAAAGGAAGCAAGAATTAATTCTCACCCACTATGCAACCTTGATGTTGCTAAATACAAGTGTATGAAGTCACTATGATTCTTCTGGGGAAAGGGATTCACTTTAATTCCAACCAAATGAGGTCCTTACTGTGCAATTTCAATTATGTCTAAATTCATGACCCCAGAAAGAAAACGGCCATGAATCACTGTGCAGGAATGGTGTATTTTAGTCAGCTTGTTCAGATACTTCAGTACTTTGGTATTCAAAGATTTTCATTATTTTATTTTCTTAAAAATCTAAAACATTTTTAAAGACTTGTTTCACACTTATTGTTCTCTAAAAAAGATTAGTAGCAGAAGAAATAAATTAAAGAGCTGATTTATGAGGGTAGTATTACAGCAAGCAAACACAATGGAGAAAAAAGAGTTACTGCAGCTCGAATATAATCCTTAGGGAATGTTTCTATTTGTATTCAGGCATGGCTAGGTGGAATGTCACCATACATCTAAGAGGGTAAGCTGATTTCTTAGTGCTCTAACTAGTTGTTATAAAATGACTCATTAGACCCACATTTTCTGTTTGTACAAATGAATCAAAAGCACAATAATCTCTTCATGAAGAGATGTCAAGAGTTCTTGGCATGGAGTCTCTGCCCAACGCTTAACTGTAAGAAGCAACCATTTTAACTGACCTGCACAACAGAGTTTCAACGAGCCATTCAAACCACCAATTTACTGCTGTTGAACTGAGCTACTTCTGTATCCATACACAGGACTCCACAATTTTCGATCTTCCTGTACAATGATTCTCCAAGCAATATTAACATATTTATCTACAAACTCTATAGCACAGAATACACTATGTATGCAGTGTCTGATACTGTTTTACATATTGTAAAACGTTGACATGGAAAAGTTATATCTATTGGCAGATATTCACATAGATGTAATAACTTTTTAAGCAGCATTCAGCATTCCTGACTGATTTTGGGCCACATTTGGATGGCCTTGGCATCAGTTCAGCAGCTGATCATTTCTAAAATTTGCAAATGCATTCTTGGCACCTCCAGTAGATCTTGGGAAAACTAGAACCTTAAAAAACCCCAAATCCCCCAAAAAGCAATAAACAAGGGCCAAGAGAAGCTTATTCTCCATGTGATATAGCCACAGCTTCAAGCTTAAACGTCTGTCTGGAGGCTGAAGAACCTGCTAGTAGGTAATTACCAACACATCCCAGCATAAGAATTAGCTCCCATTTCTCATCTTCCCAGCATGACTCCATACGCTGAAGTTAAAGGGCGCACCCACCGGAAAATTCGTCCATTTTCCAAGACATGACAGTCACCTACTAAAACAAACACACAAACACTCCCCCCCTCCAACTTCCTTCTACATTGCAAGGCAAGATCTGTAGTTATCGCAACAGCAGGGAAAGGTGGTAGCAGTAGAACACAAACATGTCCTGAAAGGGGAATAGAGTAATTACATGAAGTTCCGGGAGAGGGACAGGGGATACAACTGCAATAAAAGAAATGGTGAGGTGATACGAAGGGGTTCACACAGAGCTTCTAATGGGAGGGTGGAGGAAAAAACAGGAAAACCAAAACCCTAAACAGGAAGATAGAGGTAATAGCTTGCTATGGTACCCATCAGAACTATTCCACGTATTGAAAACATTGCAATAAATGTAACTATAGACAGAGACAGTAATTAAACTGAGAAGTTACATGCCCGTGCTTTTTGATGCCTTCCTCACAACACTTTTTTTCCCCTGTCTAAAGGTTTTGTACAGGGAGAAAATGGGAAATTTAGTTGTTTGTTGAGGATTTCCTGATAGGTGGCCACTGAACCATGAGTCAGAGATCCAGGACATGCAAGACGTTTTATGCATTTACTGAGCAAGCAGACTATGCAAGTAAAAATTCAGTTTTACCCAACACATATTATTCATTTCATATACATGAATGTGGTCTCACACACTGAAACACATGATAGGGCTGAACTAAAGTTATAGTCATTTAGTGCTGTGGAAATGGCAGCGACTCTTTTGTGATATATAAGTTTAAGATAAATTTAAGAAATTCACTTGACTCAGTAGTTTGCAACAGAAAGATAAAGTGAAAATAGAAGTGTGCATAATGTCACATAGACTCCTAGCTTTTACATTGTAATTATGGCTTGGCACTGGTATCGATGTTCAAAAAACAACATAAACTTGTGTATTGCCATTTCCAGAGACAGTAATCTACTTCAGAAATGTGATAAAAATACTGTATTCTGTGTACAGGAAAAGGCCAAAGTGTGCTGGCAAGGAGGGATATTATTTGTTGCAAATACTACCTAGTAAACATGTAAAACCGAAAGGTGGCATTATATTTTATCTTAGGAAGCACAGCTTTTTGGCCATTGCAGCTTGGGATGGGGATTTTAGTGTTCAGATAAGATGACAACATTGGAAAAAAGAATCACCTTTGAATAAAAATATATAGTTTAATTAGCTTTCTGATAGCTACATTTAAATCACATTTAATATTAAATTAAATGGCATTAGAAGTATGTACAAAGTGTGATGTAATGACACATAACCTTTACATATTCATTATACTACATGAAAATATTGAAGTAGCATGGAATTCCAGAAAACATTGCAAAGAAGAAAAAGTATTCCAAACATACACGTATACATACCCACCCAATGCACAGCAGGATAAGTCTGACAAGCAATACCAATTCATATGACCGAAATGAAATGAAACTTCTGTTATAGAACAGGATTGAGCTAGTATTTATAATGCTGCAACCTACACACAAGTGTCATATTCTTCTAGACTTTCCAGGAAAGTCATTCCCAAAGCCAAGCTACAAGTGACAATACAGTATCACGATGCATGACTACAAATGCTTTACTGACACTAGAATTCCCCAGATTTTTCATTCGGTGTTTGGCAGTTACTCAGTACTTGGATTTTAAAAGCCCTTAAAAATCTTAAAACTTGTGTCACAAAACAGTTATTTCAATTAAAGTACAAGACCTCAACTTGATAGTACTAAAACCAGCTTCAACATTGCATAAATTCAAGGGGAGTTTCAAAAAGTTTCTTCTAACCCCCCCCCCCAAAAAATAATAAAAAAAGCATTCAAGACAACATTAAAAGAACATTTGAATGGCAATATAAATATGGAACTTCTTCAAAACATATTTTTTTGTTATTAGCCAACAACTAAACATCACAGGAGCACGTCTTAACAAAAGTAGGTTTGACAAATAGAAGTCCAGTTTTCAAATGCTCCTAGATGACACCTTTTGCCATTACGAGGATGAGATCCTTACAAAGAAGCAGTGTTCAATATCTGTGTGCCAGGGTTAAAATCCTTCTGATCTCCCAAGAGGCATAAAAACAACAGTCCAGGCCTGTACCAGTACATTTAAGATAAAGCAAGATGATATGTCAAAATCGCAGCACCATGAACCTTGGATCATCCAAAATAATTTCAGCACATCTGATCCTCAGCTTCCAGCACAAGGAGTCAAAAAGCACCACTGTGTACAAAGGGCAGAATACAAACTGAAACAATTGGTCAACACAAGTTGGAGTGTAAAGAAAGAACAAAACAGACATAGAAATCTTGGAAGTCATGCATGACTATGCTGTCCAACGAACAACAAGTGGAGCTATTGACCCACTGTTTCAAACTTCTGAGTAAACAGAAGAAAACAAAAATGGTAGTTTTGATACCCATTGAAAAAAGGTAAGTCATATTGTCATTTGGCTAGGACTACCAACATTCACAAACTGTTGTTAAAGTCATCTTACTCCTTTGCTTCCATATATATACCATAAAGAAAATATTGTGAGATCACTTGACATGTTAATACTGAAGACCAAATCTTTATCTAGGCATGAAAAATCTATGAGGTACTTTATATGCAAGTCTTACAAGTTGTCTGAGCAGACTTTACAAAAAGAATCTGGCTGCTTCTCTGGAAGAAAGCAAGCTATCCCCACCCATCACTGCAGAATAAATGTACAGACAAACTGATATAAATAGTTCATCATTGAAAAGAAGTGAATATTTGAAGAAAATTGCAATAATTTGACAGTTTCATCAGATCTAAGTGTCTTGCCGTAAAGTAGCTTTAAAGAAGACTTTGAACTAAGGTGCAGCTAATAGTCACAACTACGAATGAAGTCTTATAGCCCCATCTTTACTCTAGATTAAAAACTACACCCTAACATAGGCTACAACCTTAACACTGTGAAAGAAAAACGCAAGTTCTACATTAACATCAAAGCCAAGAATGGCATTGCTATGGCCAAGATTCCATCCTGAGCTCAAACAAGCCATCATAATTAATGTCACTAACAGAGTATCAACTACAATTAGCTAATATCTCAATTTCTTTCACAACACGAACGACTGCTCCTTTTCCAGCAGAAGTTAGAAAGCCAAAAAAGTTAAGAACAAAGGAAGAGAGGCTTCTGGATGACAAAACTTAAATAAATCTCTTAACTGGAAGAAAGAAGGGGAATTGAAAAAACCCTGCTTGTACATTGCTTGCCTCCTCCCAAAAAGAAAAAGAATTGTCTTTTTAAGAAACTGTTATCTTTAATTTATATTTTCACTAGAAGTTGCCACATTTTCTTAGCACATTCTACAGATAATATACGAAAGTCTAACTTGATTTGTAATTAATTCTCCTTACGCTGTCTTACCATTAGGACAAGAGAGAAATGAGTGCATCCAGAAATTTGCTCCGGTCTTCTGTTTTCAATTCAATTACTAAAATATGAAATATTTTATTACAAGATGCAAATAACAAAGATATACTAGATGTCACACTTGAAGAATATTAATTC
>Ga0181612_100367_pt1 | contig 16738 bp, 10 predicted proteins | sample HoacroProtozoa21_FD_119630 | JGI IMG/M metagenome (GOLD analysis project Ga0181612, IMG submission 119630) | Hoatzin crop microbial communities from Cojedes, Venezuel. Combined Assembly of Gp0051906, Gp0051904, Gp0051908
GATGTAGAGGGCAAGGCCTCTGCCCCTCCTTCCTTGCCTGTCCCTTCTGAACAGCCTGTAGCCATCAATGGCCACACTCCAGTCATGGGATTCGTCCCACCACATTTCAGTAAGGGCAACTAGGTTGTAGATTTCTAGCAGCCTGGTGGCTTACAACTCCTCCTGTTTGTTGTCCATGCTGCATGCATTTTTGTAGAGGCATTTCAGCTGAGCTCTTGGCCATGTCACCTTCTTAGAGGAATTCCTCTGAGGTATTTCACTGGTGTTTTCCTGTTGGCCCCTACTATCTCAGGAGCCCCTGGTTCATCTTCATAAGACTTCAAGTGTGCTCCAGTGTAGCCAGCACATCTCGGAGCACCAGGCTGAGGGCCCTTGCTAGCACCCTGTTCCTCTAAACTTAGTGTGTTATCCCACAGCTTGTCACGAGCAAGCCTGATATTATCTCCCTCCCCCTTGAAGTCTAGTTTAAAGGTCTGCCAATGAGCCCCACTAGCTTGTGAGCACATACCTTCCTTTTTCTCATTTCCCATGTCTCCTGGTCCAACCTCAGTTTAGGGCTTTGCAATGCTTTGGAGACAGTGTCATCTTCATATTATTAACATTATTAATGATGCATGCTATTGATGCATTGCCCGTTGAAGCCGTAGCTGATTTCTGTATCTTGGATCACAGTGCACAGGAGAGTGCAAAGTTGTGCTGACCACCTTGCACGCTGGGGTAAGGTCCAGTCCTTTCAGTGTCCCTGTTGACAGCTCTCAGGCACTGATGTGTCCATGCCCTTTTGCTGCAGACCAGGGTCTGGATTCTTAGGTCTTGTCTCTTAAGAATGGCTTGTCATGGCATTGGGTGCTCCAGCAGTGCTAGAATTGTACTGAAACTATGGAATTTAGAGCTGACTGAAGATGTTAATAAAATCAAACATCCAGCTTGCTGCGTTCTAGCTGTGTATTAATCAAACTGTAGGGCGTAGCTTTCCCACCCAAGCCCTGTTTTGGAAGGTGTAGATTCAGTATGCTGGCTTTTATGTTCAGGTTACATTAAAAGCAGCAGAATAGGATACAGATTACTTCCTATGGAGGTCTGTGGTTTTTTTCTGTAAGTAGTTTGAATACAATTTCTTAGTAGCATCTTTGTCCTTTTTCTGAGCAAAATGATTTTGTCTCTCATTTAGTCTGTTGCCATGTGCCTCCTATTTCTGCTGCATGCTGTGATGAAGCACCACTTGTGTATGTTCTCAGTGCTGACTCCACCGGCAGGAGATCAGAAATCTCATTAAAGAATTGTAAAGACTTCATGAGGCTGAAATACCTCCTGTAAATCCATTAGTGTCCATATATAATTTACTCTTCGTGTTTCTCTTTTGGAGCTGTCAAATATCTTTGATGGTATCCTCCTTTCTTTAAAAACTTAAGCATGACCCTATATAACTACTTATTCTTAGAACAGTGAAACCATTTGCTCTTTCATGAATTTATAAAATGTTTTTAATTATAAATCAAATTATGAGTAATTTCTTTTCCTTTGCAATCCAAGACAAGAATCAGTCAGTTGACCTTATGTGCTTGGCGAAGCAGCATGCAAAGGAGAAGCTGTATCCTTGGTTTAGACAGCGCCATGGAGCGTTTTTGCTGCTTGCACGCACGCCAAACCACCGGCCCTTCGGTCAAGGGCCGAACTGAATCTCAGAAGTCATGGTGTCACAAAGTTATTGATCTCTACACTTTGACTTTCTGCCTAAAACTCCCCTCAAAGGAAATGTTTTATGTGGTAGCAAACAGTGACAGTTTTGGTCAAGAACAGCTGCTGCTCTTGAACGGTGTTATGGGTCAGCCTGTCAAACTGAGGTCTTAACAATCCTGGCTTCCTCTTTGTTCTGCTTCACTGGGCAGCTCCTTCTCCTCAGCAGCACATGAAAGAAAGAACAGACCCACAAACCCAGATGCAAGTAAGCAACCAGCCTAAAGCAAGCAGTGCGAGGGGTTAACCAGACCCTAAAGAAAAGGGGCTTTATAGATCTTTGTAAAGCTTAGGGCGAGGAACAACAGGTTGGTTGCATAAAACGGTGTCAACCTGAGATGCAAGATGAGGCTTCCCTCTGGGAGAAAGCCTGTTAGCTGTGACTTCGTTCTGTGATTCGTATGAAAGAAGTCTGTGGCATCCTTCCGGTTGCCAGTGAGGTGCGAGTCTAGATAATAAGAAGAAAGCAGTTATAGCAGACACAGCACGAGGCAAAGGGTAGATGCTCTGCGTCACAGGAAAAATTCCTCCTGGCCAAGTTAGAGGTGCATTATTGGGGGAGTGCAAGCAGGGTTGCTAAAACTGTAAAACAAATCATTTGGGGACTTGGCCCTTTTTCCTCCCCTCCTTTCTCCTTGTCCACTTCTAACTATTTTCATGGTATCTGCATGCATATCGTAGTCTCATCCCAAGACCTTGCTGTCCAGAGCCTCTAATGTTTTCTGTCTTTGTGAGGAGATGGTAAGATAGTGTGTGTGCTCAAATGAGCGCTGCCACATGCCACATTTGTGCTGCGGCAGCTTATAATGAGGTAGACCTTAGTCATCCATCAGTCTTTCATAGACGATCTTGCATAGACGATCTTGCATATCTATTCTCTTCTTTTCCAAAAGAAACCACAGGCAATTAAAATCATCCCAAGGTCTCCCTGGCTTCCTGGTTCTAATCTACATTCTCAAGAATGAAGAGGAAATTGTGTTTGGTCCTATACTTTTTAGAGGCCTGGAGTGGAAGAGCAGGGAAGAAAAGAAATGAGATATATTTATAAACCATAAGCTGAGAGTATATTCATCTGACAGTTCAAGGTCTTACCTGAGCAGACACACTGATGTAGAGAACAGGTATGTGTGCATCGTGTCCCTTATTCCTCTTTCCTTAATGAGAGGCTACAATGCTGTAGCTGCTATTCCAAGTGATTTTAATATTTTTCCTATTTTGTCTTATTCTTTTGCTGCAGTGTTTTGTAAGCAGTTGTTTTTGTGCTGAAGAATGTATTTTTGTAGTTCCTTTCAGGATTAAAAGAGGGGGAAATGCAGTGAAATAAGTTGCTAGTTTAGGCTAATGCAGGTGGATTTAGTAGACATCATCTCTGCTGCTGTCACTGGGCAGGCTCGTACCTCTGAAGGCAAGTGAATATTAACAAAACCTGGCAAAAGACTGTCCATCAATTGAGATCGTCCCTCTGAAAGAAAAGAGGCTCTGGAATTCAGGTTGCCTATGACCATTTGCACTGCTGAATAGCCAACAACAACAGAATTAGCTAAGCAGGGGACATTCAGTGACTGGGGCTTTGGACTAGGAGTCCCCTCTCCGGTCCCCAGTTAACAATCACAGTCTGGTTTAGTTGCGAAGCCTGAAACGCTGCTGCCTTAGCCCTCCTCCTGCCAGAGCTTCATGCTGAAACAGCTGCTGAATGGGGCACATTTCTAGTCCACAGCCCTCTGTTTCAACACAGATAGGAAGGAAACTGCACAAGCCAAAGATAAGCTGCATCAGTCGAAGAGCATATACACTTCCCTCCCAGCCATCCCTGCTCCACTGGCAGCAAAGCCTGGGAGGCTGCAAGAGGGGCAGCTGAAACTAGAAACCACTTTAGCCAAAAGGCGACTCTGCCTTTGGCCACAAATGCTGTGAAATGGAATCGTCCCTTTTGTTTATTCCCCTTTTGGGCTTCTCCAGGCTGGGCTGCTCAGTGGGAGTCAGGTCTCTGAGCGAGGGACTGTTGTGTAGGGTGCTTTAATACAGCAGAGCCCCGGTCTCTGTGAGGGCCCTTCAGCACAACTGTTGAACCAGCTGTCCTATTTAAAAATACTTGCAGTAGGCTCTTGGGTGAAAAAATAGCATTTCTGTACTTGTATGTAAAGGGACTATTTGTTTCCAGGGAGCATGCTCATGTGTGCATGATACATATTTACACAAAGGTGTGTGAGTGATGCACGAAACCAAGATTACATTTCATCTACCAAGTGAGAAGAAGCTTTGTGGGTATTGCGGCTTTTCTTCCTGATACTGATTGGACAGTAAAGTAAGAAGGAATACAGAAGAATTTCAGTGAGCTTCCTTGGCAAATGATGCCTGATGTTGTGATCAAGAAAGGTGACAGAATCTGAATTTTCCCAAGCAAGTGTGAAACCTCTGGCAAACGAGGAGGCAGATAATAGCAGCAATTCTGGGAGCGGAAGAGAGTGATTTTATTATTGGCTTGTCCTTGAAGATACCTCTCCCAGTGACAGCCCGATGAGTGGCACATGTGTTATCATTCCAGCCACTTTCCCACTTGTATGCAAGGTGTGGGATGGCTTTGAGAGCCCCTTGAAGCGTGAATGCGCTGCTTGAACGGCTCCCCGTCTGCTTTCAGACATCCGTGTTTTTGCTGCCTCCAACAGGATCAGGCTTAAAATGTCTCAGACTATTTAACAGAAACAGGGAACTACTGAACCTCAGACTTCTCTCTTTCCTACAGGGCCAGCAGTGCTGCTTGGTTTCTCTGCAAGATAAACAATGCATTCTCCTCTCTGAATATTTTGCCTCTTCTTTTTGGTGGTTTTTTTTGGTCTGTAGTCATCCTGTGCCAAATACCACGGTGTTCAAGCCAAAGCTAGGAAATTAAGCGTGTTCAGCAGTGCTGCATAAGTATAAAGCTGACCCAGCACATGGGCAGATTTCAGTTAACCCTTATGTCTCCAGTCAGAGGTGTTCATCTGAATGGGTGACAGGGAGACCAGGGATGATCTTTTCTGGACTGCCAGATAGAAAGCAAAAGTTTGTCCTGTTGGAAGAAACTGGTCAGCCTTCTCCCCCGCCGTTATGCACACATCCATCTCAGAAAGTGCAGCGTGTCTGACAGAAGTTAAAAGATTAGTCCTGGGTGAGATTATTTAGCACAAAGCAGTTGGGTAGATTTATTAGGCATAGTCTCCAGCACAAAACTGTCGTGTGAGCTTTGGAAGAGTGTGGCTGGTGCAGGAGATTTTGGTACTGTGTCCGTTACTTCCGCTTCAGGGTTGCCCATCAGTTAAGACCGCACACAAGCTGACTGAAAGAAGGTTTGCCACTAAACAAATGGGGGGGGGGGGGGGGACTTCCACCCCCATTGCCTTGGAGGTGACGGCCCCTGAGATGCTCTTCCCAGACTCCAGCTCATAAGACAAAGGCTGCATTCACAGATGACCAAGCTGGCCTCCGTTCTCCCCAGCTGTGTTCCCCCCACCAGCACTGCCCTGTTGCCTTCTCCCTCTCCGCCCCGGCCCCTGTCCCTTGGGGAAGCTCCCTGCAGCCCTGCTGCCGCGTCCCCTGCCTTCGCCCCCTTGTACAATGCATAAAATGTGGGTCGAGCATTTGTGTTTGTTTTCCCGCTCGCCGCCTCCCCTTGCCTCTCAGATGATGGATGGGCTGCGAAACAGACACAGTGGAAGATAAATACGCCAGGGAAATTTCAGCGTGTGATGCAGCGCGGACATGACTTGCCGAGATTCCCCAGCAGAGCAGCGAGCTGCTCAGTTGCCACTCACCACAACTGCTCAGGACAGGCCTCGAGCGTTCCCTCATGACTGCCTGTGACCCCCTTCAGACTCACTTGCTGTCTTGGCACTTATTATTCTGTAGTTGTGCCTGCATTAATTGTACTTGCGAGGCACCTGAACGCCCTGTTCACAGCACTGCCACCACCATTAAATGATATGGCCGACAATAAAAATCTCCCTGTTAAAGGAGTGGGAAAGGCAACTGCAATGGTAGCATTGTTATAAAACAGAGGATCCCACATATATCCAGATGGTAGTTAAAATGCAGGAGGTTTCTGGAAGCAGCTCTGTTTTCTAAACATAAATTCTCTTCGTGTTGAATGTACTTTCTACAGCAGTAGCGGCTATAACTGGTGAATAGAAAAGCAATTATCACCCTTTGTGTGCGCATATTTGATAGATGGGTGATGATATTGAATACAATAGGCAGTTTTTTGCAGCAGAAGCATGCTACACAGAGATAGTGGCCTGAACATACATACATGCATGCAACCAATATTTTCTGTGCCCTGTATGACTGTCCCTTACCCCTAACGTAGTGTGGTGTAGCCCCACATGTTCATCCACAGTGGACTAAGGCATCTCTTGGGTCCTGAACTTTTCTGAGCTCTGTGGCTCACTGGGGAGGGGTGAACGGCTCGCCAGGATGGCAGAGCCTGAGCGGTGCCACTGACATGGTCTGTGGCTTTAGGAGGTCGGCTGATCTCCTGCCGCTTTGGTCCCTTTTGCTGCCAAGTGGAAATGAGGGTTCTTGCCCTGTCTGTCGTGCTGTGGTGGGACTTCGCTAAAGTGCTCACAAATCTGCTGAAAGGCCCAGCAAAACTGCAAAGGCAGAGCTGTCTGTCTTCCACGCAGCAGTGTCCTGGTGTCCCCAGACACCCTGGAAACAGAGCAGACAGGACAGGTAGCAGAAACTTGGGGAGCAGGGTACCTGAATGCCTCAGTAACTCCCCTGATGTTTGTAGAGGTCCGAACAGGCTTTCTCAGCAAGACCAGTGTGCAAAGAGAAACTGCCTTGAAGGGTTTCATCATTGCACAGGCACCTAGCTTGTTTTATCCGTAGGTTGTACAACTGGAAGGGACTAAAAGACAGACAACATAAAGTCTGTTTTGCAGAACTTGTGATTTTTACCGTCAAAGTCCCTGGTGGATTATTACTCACACCGCCATCGTACCAGTACTCTGGGTGACCTTCATTAGCTCTTGGTAGCTGCTGAGGAGAGACTAAGGACTGAAAGATCCTGAACAGCTGACCCCGCTCTCACCAGCAGGACTTTCTGCAGGGTGAGAGATGGTGCCTGTTGTGAGGCTTAATGGGCTATCAGCCTCCAGGGCTGTGTCAGCAGCATGTTTCAATGATTCTGAAGTCAGGCATCAAAAGAAGCAAATGAATTTGTCATTGCAAATTAGAAATCGATTTTAAAGGAACCAATTGCATCTAGACTCATAGCACGAAAGGTATGGGCCAGCTCTCTCTTTAGTTGTTAACTGGGACTCTGTCCTTACTTGGCACCTTTGTTGCTTCTCTTAGTTTCCATTTTCTTTCCCCTGCATGTCTTAATTAGGCATGTAGATGTGCATGTGTATTTGCAGCCAGACAGGACCCAGGCTGATACATAGGTGCACGCAGGCCGCTGAAGCGAGGACGCACGCTCCGGGAGGTTCCTACTGATGCACGGAGTGCTTGCGTGTGCCTATTATCCTCCTTTTATTTACTGCTGAATTCTTCCTAGCAGTAATGCAGTATTCTTTATTATTAGCCCATCACCCACTTGTGTTGCTAGTTCTGCTTGCTTATGAAAACAGATTTCTCTGTCTAATCTCTTCTTTACTGTGAAGGTCCAGTTGTTCTTTGTTTCAGTGGACAATGTGTTACTGCCTACAATGATTCGGTATTTCCTGTTCAATGTCCCCGTCTTAAGGATGTTTTCAAGAAAGAGGGGAGAGAATGAGGAAACCAAACTCTCAGTCTTACCTGTCTCTTGGAGAAATCACTGGGCAGCCGAGGCTATGTCTTTGAAAACAAAGGGGCTGCTCAGGTTATGAAATTCTCAGACATGAGCTCGGTGTGGCTGAGCCGGGGCACAGGGAGACGTGTGAATCCATTAATCATTGCGGGGAAGCTGCCAGCTCCCTGACTTTAATTGGGGCCTTCTAATATTTACGCTGTTCGGAGGTTTTTTTGGTACTGCTGATAAAGGTTTTCATTCCTCTCTTGTGAGGCCATGCAGAGGTGTGAGCTTAATTCAAGGTTGCTGAATGACTTGCAGCTACTGGGGGAGATTATGTTACTCAGCATTGTTTTCCTTCTGAAATTGCTGCCTTGGCAGCATCTCGAGGAGTTTTGCATATTTTTCTCTTTAAATTTCCTGTTCCTCAGACCTCTCTGTCTTCACAGTTTCCAGTCACTGCATTTTTATTAGAGATCTCCATGGAAGTAAACAGTCTCGGAAGGTGCATCCTTGCAATATCCCTGGCTCGAGAGGAGGAAGCAGGAGTGGAAGCATTTGTTAATAGGGGGAGGAAGGGAAGATTGGTAAGTATGCTATTGCCAGTGTAATAGGTTGAAAAATCATTCGTCTGAACTCAGACTACATCTCAAATTATAGTCTTGAAAAGATTATTCCGCTTAAAAGAGCTCCTTTCAGTAACCATGATGTGTCTGTCCAGGGACATTCTTCAGTTCTCGCTTGCAAACAGGCCACATGCAGAACCGTGAATTTTCACACCCCTGTTTGTCTCTTTTACCCCTTCCCTGCTGTCACTCACTGCCTTCTTCCCAGCAGGAAAAAGCAGGGATGTTTGCAGGAGAAGGAGCAAAACAGGCTCATCCCCCAGTACTTGCAAGGTGGTGGTGGCCTCCTTAAGCTCTGCCTTCCCGTGGGGTGGCCAGTGAGCTGGGTTGTCCAGAGGGAGCTTCCTTCCAGCTTCACCCAGCTGCACAGCTGCAAATACAACGACAGAGATTTTCTGGAAACTGCCTTCTCCTTTTGCATTTAAAGTGTTGCACACTCTATTACCAAGCATATGCAAGACAGTGGAGCTGAATCTGGGGGTTTATACTGATATATCTGGTTTGATTTATGTGGCATTGATCATCTCTTTGTAACAGAGTTAATGTGAGGGTAATCTAGCCCCCTCGACATGGCTTGATGCTGCACTGCTTTTGCGTCCAGTTACTTTATCAGTTCCGTATGCAGCCCTTTGTCTACACTGAATATCCTTTGTAGGTCAGCTGCCATGCAGGGAGCCTATATGTGTGCAGTGCTTAATTGGTCTCTCAGCTCTTTCCCATTCTCCACTTTGTTTTGCTTACAGAGCTCATCCTCTCCCTTCCATTTCTCCATCCCAGGAGAAAGGCAAGATGATGATGACGATGCATCCTCTGCTAACAGACCCTGCTGAGACAGTGATTTTGGCTGCAAGGGAGACTTTACAGGTATCTTACACCTACCAACCTTCCTCAATGAAATAAGGAAAAGATCACACGCTTCCAGTGATCTGACCTTTTTCCCGGGACCTTTGCTGAATCTCTTCCTGCCCTGGCAATATCTGTAAATCAGCCTGGGCTTCGTTTATACCCTGCGACTCTGCAGCATCTCCCACAATGCACAAGGCAGCGTGATTGGTCTATGTTGAGTTCTCAGAGTTTCAGAGCTAAGAAAGTAAACATGAAGGAATTCACTGGGGGTTTTGTAAGGCGTTACATTAGCTAGGTTTCCAAACCCTCCTGAGCTGGAAGAGATTTTTGAAAGGGGCTTAATTCTTCCTAAAAACCTCATCCTTACTTAATACATGCTAGTTTGCAAACAGTACTACAGACTTGATGTGACTTCATATGACGAATGAGCAGGGGCTTATTATTAGAGTCTAGGGATAATCTCCTCACCGTGTTTGAGCCCCTTACCCCCTCTTACTTTCTGTGCTACTCTTCTTGCCATAATAATGCTAATAGATTTTTTAAAATTATAATACAGTTGATTCTTACCCTGGGAAAAGTGCAGCTCATACCTAGCTGATTTGTCAGGTATTTTTAAATCTGTTTGGATTTTCAGTAGTAAAATAAAAGGCAAGCAGTAAGATCTCACTTTAGATTTAATACCAGTGGAGGCTGTGGATGCAGTTCAAACTCTGCAAGGTTTCTGGTGGGAATGTTTCACAAAAGACACTTTGTCTCCTTTGGAACAAATGCCACCGAATAGTGGAATTTATTTCTTAATTATTTTTCTAGGGCCCCTCTCTTTCCAGTATGCTCACAAACACTTCACATAGAGATCTGCTTCTTTGGAATGGCATGAGGGACGACCAGCAGTGGGGATTTGCTTTCTATGCATGGCATGGTTTGCCTCGTCTGCATGAGCTCTTTCTCGTTCCTAGGATACACTTGCTTGACTTAATTTATGGGCTTGCTTTATTATTTTTTCCCTTTGGCTGAGATCTGTTTTGACTTTCCCACTAAGCTCCTTTCTGAGCCGGGGCAAAACCAACAACACTGAATTTATTTAAGTGGAATTAAAGGGCAGTCCTTGTGCTGAGGCTGGGACTGGGCTGCTAAAGCACACTCAGCCTCCCGAGGTGCTAAAAAACCTCATGTTTCATTCAAAAGCCAACTGCACCGAATAGTAGAGAGCGATTTCTAAGGACTGCAGTGGGCCTCTAACACCAGCAATACAGAATGAAAGATGTGGCTTTAGGAGGCAATGGGATATAAAATAAAAAGTGAAAAGGGTTGACCAACTACATTAGATTAAGGACCCAGCTAGTTTTGTCACCCCAGAAGCAATGTCTGGAAGATGATGTAGTCCCTCTTCTCCTACGGTGCAACAGTGACTATTAAAAATGGATAGTTACTGCTTATATAAACATCAAGAGCTGTTTTCATTAACACAAATGAAATTCACCTTCTTCAGTAGCATTATGAATTGCAAAGAGGGATCTTTCTGTACTGAATCGTCAACAGATGATCCTTGAAAATTCAGCCCTACTTTGAGTCTTTGCAGATATTGTTCTTGTTCATACGCACGCTGTGTTTAGATTTGCCTTGTGCCGTTTTAAAATGAGAAGCCAAGTGAAGCTTTCATCAGAACTCAGTAGAAAAGCAGAGACTGGACAAGAGAGCACAGTATAAAAATGTGTGGCTTTTGTGAGCTTACCAAGGGTACCAGGCATGTAAGAGGCACATCTGCTGCAGCTGGAGAAGGTGTTTCCGATAGTGCTCAGAGCAGCTCTGGTAGCCAGTTCCTCAGTGTGACCCGGACGCCAACCCTCACACAGTAGTCTGAAAGCAGATAGCGGGAGGACAGCGTTTTGGTGTAGTGCCCTTTGTACCGGTGAGTGGAGGGAACTCTCTGTGTATGTGAGACCAGGTCTATCTCTTTTTGCCTTGTTTTTTCCCGTAGAAGAGAAGAGCCAGAGGTAGAGTTCAAGAATTTAACTTTTTTCCCCTCTTAACTGGTAGGGTAGAATTACTCTGGGAAACACTTTGAGGAAACGTGATTATGTCTGTTTATCAAAATTCCGTCTCTCTGCCTCATGCTAAATAAACAAGGCAACAGGTAAAGTGAGTTAATGAATCTTCCAGCCCTACCCTTGCAGGGCACAGATGGCTGAGGACATCCAGTAACTCCAGAGAGGCAAAGGTTTAAGATCCCTTCTCATGCCTGCAGGAAGCGGCTGCTAGATCAAAACTGAACCTGGTTGACTGGGAGTGGCACACGAGAAAGTTGCGTTTCCCATCGTGTATTACTCCTGCTCTGCAGATAGCAGTAGTGGTTCAGTCTCAGGGGTGGTTACTCCTGCATTTCCAGCTGGCACTAGATTAGCTTGAAAAACTAAGAGGGTCCTTACATATATCATCTCCAGAGTACCCTTCTGGTGGTAAAGGCCCCAGACGCTTACTTCTCATGGTACAAACACATATGCTATGTGTTAAAAGTTTTTGACCCTGTCAGGTGTTGGCTATATGCAGCTGAGCTTGTGTTTGTCTCTCTTATTAAGAACGTTAGAAGGGGAATGAGACATATAATGTAATACATTATTCATCTTGTAAAGAAAAAATCCAGTGAGGTCTCTGGAGTCTTCCCTGCATTTTCTACTTTATCTCTACTTGCTGAAGTTATTGCTGGTCCCGGGATTTTTACAAGTAGTGAAATTGAAAACACAAAAAAGAAAGAAACTAGACAGAAAAAGGATGACCCTTGTTGTACTAGGTGGGGGTAAATTTAAAAAGATGTTGGCTGGATACATCACTGCTCCCTGAGGAAGAAAGCCCTTTATTGTGTTTGACTTCAGGGTAGTGAGGATGTAGTGCTGGGCATTTTACTGTCTCCTTACATGTGCTCCAACTTGAATGCTGGGGATAATTATTCTTGATCATCAGCTGACAGGAATTATATTAGGGAATCTAACCTTTCCTGCAAGGCAGTGCCCGCACCATGAACCTCTGAGGTGTCACAGTGGGCGTGCGCCTGTGTCTGCACAGCAAGGCAGAGGAATAACTTTGACACGGGCAGATGCCCTGGGTAGCAAAAAGGAAAACCAAGGTCAGGACATCGGTTTCCACACACCAGTGTTTTGCTGGACCCTTCATCTGCGTGTGCTGTCTTTGTTTAAACATGTTTCTTCTGGTTAGAGAAAAGCTAACACAACTGGCAACCCCATGCCACAACCAACCCTTTGCTTTCCTAAGGAGACCTTTCTTGTTGCCCTGTCCAGCTGGCAAGTCAGTAGGGTGTTCAGAAATGTGTTGGGCTACACAAATGACACTGTTTTGTCATTCCTGAGCTAGTTATCATTCCTGCATACAGGTGCAGAGGAGTTTCTGTGGTGGGCCTCCACCAGCTAGACCACTGACAGACCTTGAGGATGGAATTTTCATGACAAAGCATCTGCTCAGAAAAGGTAATGGCAATCAAAGGACTGCAACAGATCATTGTTAGGAGCCCTCAGTCAGAGGAGGGTTACTTTGGGCTGGGGTTGTTATTTGGGCATCTTCTGTGATTTTGATTAGGAGGGATCTTGGTTTCTTCATTTAGGAATTTTAGCTGGGAAGTTCTTGTTTTCCTTTTAGTCCACAAACTTACCCTTTCTTACAAAAGATTTCTTTTCCCTTCACAGAAAAATTTCTACTCAGTCACTTTCTGGTAATGCACACCAGAAAAGTGTTTCGAGCAACACACACCTGCAGCAGGAGAAGCAGCCAATGTTTCCTCCTCTTATTTCACTTTGACATATCTTTGGTTTGCCCAGAGAATGTGATTCTTTTCCACACACTTCTCCTTCAAGAATTCACTGCTTGTCACACCTAATGATTTATTCACTCATCAACCTTTTTTTCAGCTGACGAATATCCTGCAAAGATAAGGCACTGGCCTTTGAAAATATGGTGCCAGTAATTAAAATGAAGAATGCATTACAGTAAAAAGTAGAAATACGGGTCTAAAAGCCACACTGGTATTTTTAGTGATGGGAGTAATTGAGGATTTCAGTTTAATAATTCAGTGCAACCGTGATTAATAAATGGTATAAGGTAGAAATGGTCTTTCAAGAAGAAGGATTTCAGGGGTATAGTTAACAATTTAATTTAGTATATCCTTAATGATGCTGCCGGAATTACTGTATAATAACTCAGCGGAGTCCTACAGCTCCTGAGCCTACTTTGTAAAAGGAGGAACACACTTGTTGAGTAAGGATTATGCAAAGTGAGGGGACCCACCTAAGAAGCAGCCAAAAAGCCTGGAAATCTCAGCCCTGGTGCTTGTTCCTGCCATAGTCTGCAGCGAGTTACTTTGCATCGCTATCAGTTTCTGTGCAGGCAGCAGTAGAGGGGAGGTACAGCAGGCTGTAGGGAGGACCACAGACCTGCCCGACCACAAGCTCCCACAATGAAGTGTCTATCCACAATTCAAGCCCTCCAGGTGGGCCAGCCGGACATCCTCTCCTTGTTTCTCAAGGGTAAGTCGGGTACCGAGAGTCAGGGAGGAAATCACTGATGTACGGCTGAAACATGGCAGGCCAGGGAGCCTTTCCGCCTGCTGTGCCTCCCACAGCCGAGGGTTGCCAGAGAGAGCTCTACCCAGGTGCAAAGCTCTGGGTAGGTGTAGTGGTCATTGTTGCTTTTATCTTCCTTGGTCCATCTCCCAAGAGCCTCGGAAGGTCCCAGGCCAGCTTCCACCATTATTGAACAGGTTTGGGGGCATCAGAACAGCTTTGAAGTTAAAGGGCCACATGTATCATCAGAGTCCAGTCCTGCAAATCTCGTTGCAAACACTGTAAACAATCGGCTTCCTATGTGTAGTCCCATGGGGTTCACGAGCTTGCTGTCTTTGCAAGTACCATGCCAGAGAGCATTTTCAGGCTGGACCCCTTAGTTCTCATCATGTCCTGCAGACACAGGAAATCTACTGGTGTGGAAGCTGCGAGCTTCATCTGTTTATGTTCCTTGGCTCAGTAAAATCATTTGCAAGGATTAGCTCTGTGTAGCCAGCAGAGCCACTTGTGAGGACAGTTTTCTGGGTGTCCCTTTAGGCATCACGGACACATTTGATGAGAATTTTTCTCTTTATTATGAAAAGACTAAACCTGATAAATGACCATGCTCTCCATTTAAGGTGTGATGCCAAGCAGCACCGAGCTGTGGCTAGGAGACAGGTTTATACCCTTCTGTTCAGCTACAGAATAGCTGTGCTTTGGTGTTGTCCTCTGAAAATGCGAAAGATGCTACTACCCTGCTCCCCTGCAAGGATGCGCTCATTCAGCGTTATAAAACAAACTGGAAATCCAAAGTGCTCACTGAGAGACAAGGACTTGGGAAATAATTTCCATCCGCTGCTTTTTTCCACGGCCTCCAGGAACATGGTGTGTCATGCTGTCAGATGTAAGGCCTGTGGCATTCGCTTCATGTCCATCTGTGCAGAGATTTGACCCCGTGTATGTGAACCCAGGCCATGACGTCTGGCTCTCCTTGGCTGTTTCGGTGCCCATACAGCCCGAGCTGCCTCCCTCTCTGCGGCCAAAACAGGTCAGCGAGTCTCTTCAGGCACAGGCCTGAGGGTTCTCATGCCTCTGCCCTCTGGGCTCAATTTTTTTCCTACTTCTAACCAGAACAGCCCCGAAAAAGCTGTGCATAGTGTGCAGCAGCAGGACTGAGCTCCCCCATGCCCTGAGCTGGCTGCAGGTGGGGAGTCCGCTCACAGCTTCCGTGTTCACGTCTCCCACAAAAGCTGCCTTCCCTGGAAATAATGAGGCTGTCATCCTGTGTGAAGAGACTCTGCAGGTAATAACCATACCACGATCAGAAGCTGGCACTAGGCCAACCATTTTACTCCCCTGCCGAAAGGTAAAAACATCCATCAGCTAGATTCAGTTCAGATCCTGGTTTGGCAAGATGCCTTAAGCATGTGAACAGTCCTCTGGGCTTCTCCCTGCTCTAGTGCTGGTGTTGATAGGGTTAAACTCAGCTGCTTTATCTTTTTACACTCAGATACTGGAAAAACCTTATTTCCTGTCTGTATTTTAGGTGGATGAGCTACACTGCAGACATACATTGCAGCTGGAATGCATGTGTTGTGTGAAAGGTACTGCCCTGACTTTGCAGTCAGGAATACACATATGGAAATTATTCAGTCTTTCTCCCTTTGCTTTGCAAAGTTCCTTGTGTACCTTGCTTCTATCCCTAACTTTCTGTTGAGAGCAAAGGATGAGTGGGGCCAAGCTCTCTGGCCAACCTTTGAGGTCATGGAGGGATCCTACACAAGTGGTTAATTGGTTTGCATATAATGTACAGTTTAACAAATTTCTTTACTTCTGTTTCTCATTTCAGCTTCCAGGATAAGCTGAAATTATATGGGAATGCTGAGGGGAGACAGTTATAGCCACTTAGATAGTAAGATCAGTGAAACCAGTGGTGGGCAGGAGGGAGGAAAACTGGGTTCTGAATCTTTCGGGGAGAATCTTCCCCTGTCTCCTTGCAGTGCCAGATTCAGTCACAGGCTGTTGGGTCTACTGTAGCATTTGGTGAGTTTGGTTGTTTTTTAATCATCTGCCTGATTCCGCATTAGCTTTAGCCTTGTGATATCATGGTAAATTTCAAAGAAAATAATGTTTTCAATCCAGGATCAAACATCTCACTTCCTCTAAATCAAACTTTGCCTAACACTAAAGACTAGAATCTGGAAACTCTCTGTAAAAATCCGTAATCAGTTGAGAGACACCACAGTGGTCTTAGGGGGAGTTTCCAATTTTTTTACAGTTTAATACTGTCTAGGACACCTGATAAACTGGAAGCAGCAAGTACATTAAATACAGCACAATGGATTATACAGAACAGGCCAAGGTTTCTGGTTTCCTCATTTACCGGTTTAAATCCCAGGACATTTCCCCTGATGGCTACAACAGGTACCCATAGGCTACACAGTGCCACCTTAGCCCTTGAGCATGAAAATCACACTGTTCCCATTTTGTTCCTAGACCATGCTGCTTAGGTGCTGGTGCATTCTTCAGGTTTGGACTGAGTTATGGTTTGATTTGACCTGGCCTGCATTGCAGTGCTTGCTGAAATACTGAATAAGCCTTTACCAGGGAGGCAGGTAACAGCCTCAAGTGTCTCACTCTCCTGTTCTCGGAATCAATGACAAGGTTTTATCACTAAGGTTATTGCCATTACCATGGGAGCACGGAAACCTGTTTGTTAGCCCCAGTTTTGCTGTGCTGGAGCAGTGCCAGCACGGGACACAGCTGCCCACTGGCCCCAGGAGACCTCAGCCTGAGCTCGGTGCAGTGGTCCTCTGCCAGCAGAGCAGCCCCTGAACTCCTCGTCAGAACCTTTTGCTGCTGTGCTAGGCTCACAGTATAGACGATACCAGAGAGGACACTCTGACAGAAAAACAGGGATGCCACTTTTTAGATGAAACTACCTATACTGTCTGATTCACACTCGGCAATAGTGAGCTTGGTCCTAGTGAGGCCCCATCTGGACTACTGCATCCAGTTCAAGAAAGAGGAGGAACTCCTGGAGAGAGTCCAGCAGAAGGCTCCGAAGATATTAGGGGACTGGAGCATCTCTCCTACGAGGAAAGGCTGAGGGAGCTGGGCTTGTTTAGTCTGTGGAAGACTTAAGAGAGGATCTTATAAATGCTTACAAATATCTTAAGGGTGAGTGTCAAGAGGATGGGGCCAGACTCTTTTCAGCAGTGCCCAGC
>Ga0181612_106065_pt1 | contig 16738 bp, 9 predicted proteins | sample HoacroProtozoa21_FD_119630 | JGI IMG/M metagenome (GOLD analysis project Ga0181612, IMG submission 119630) | Hoatzin crop microbial communities from Cojedes, Venezuel. Combined Assembly of Gp0051906, Gp0051904, Gp0051908
GACCTCTTTCTTCAAAGGAAATAACACTTCTAAGTGTTAACTTGAAGTTTTTTCATTAATTTTGCAGCACAAAATCCCCCAAATAAAAGATCACAAGTGCTCAAAGTCTTGATCGCAAGTCTTGACCAAAATAAAGAACACACAACCTCTTTTGTTCTCTAAATTAATATAACCATACTTCATGAGGTATTTCTTGTACGCAGAAGATAAAAGTTATTAAGTCAAAATTGCTGTAGATTTCGCAAGAAGTTGTTCTGAAAAACTGTCTTAATTTCCTTATGTAACAGGATAATAATCCAAGCCGATGAAGGAAATAGAGTATGCATTGAACACATTAGTTTAAGGGGTTTGATACAGGCCATTCGCATAAACAAACCAGAGAAATATGATTCAGAGGAAATTTCTGTAAACCAAGTTATCAACTGGTAGGAGAAAAGAGGATAAACAAAGACTAGTTAATGAACTAAAAGTTTGTATCAAGCAGAATTGGGCAGAAATCTGCCGTAAATTATTAAATATTTCAAGACAAGGTTGCTAGAAGAAAAAATAAGCTTATAAAGTTTGCCGATGTTGGTGTATTTGGTGTGGCTGCAAATATCCTGGAAAACGTTTGAGAGTACAAACAAGCCTGAAGTTATAAACCCCCGAGAAGTGGAAATAACTGAACAGCAATGAGACAGGGAAGAATCAGGCAGCCACCAGTTCTTTCAAAGCCAGTTAAGGTTTCAGTAGATGAGGAAAAAGTTTTTAATAAGCCTCAGTCACCACTGCCATGCCACTGTAGAAAAAAACCCCCACCCATACTAAACAGGAGCACCATTTCTCCCTTTCTCAGGCTTGAAATGTCATCCTCTCATAGTACAGACCTCATGTCCAGCTTATGAGAACCAACTGCATTTCAGGGGACAGAAGAGCTCAGAGCAAAAGCACAACAACCGGAGAGCGGGGAAACATGCCCTCGGAGAGGGAAGGGCAAGAATAAGGACTGTGTTAGACTGAGAAATGGGTATTGATAGCTCAAGCAGATTTTTACTATCCAGATCTTCAAAGAGATTTTGTGTTGCTGAAATAACGTGCGGTTTATCAGCATCATGAGGTTTCTGGTCCCTTTTTTTCAGACTAATTCCTGCCCAACCATGCTGGCACATGATCTTTTACTCACAAAATCCTGTTCCTTCCCCATTCATTTCCCTTTCACCTTTTTCGTTGTTGTCCTCCACTTTGCTCTCACAGACTGACTGTTTCCTGGCTGTACGCTCTTCTTCAGGGCTCAGCAAACCCGACTTGCACCGAGCAGCCAGAGTCAAACCAGCAGACTGAGGGAGTCCATCCCAGCTGCTGACCATCATTTTTCCCCTTCCTAATCTCTAAACAATAAACGAAACAACCAATAAAAATTATGCAAACATTTATGATGATGGAATGAGATTTTAGGGCAATATAGTAACTTTTGCGTAATAATCCAAACCTAAATGTCATGCATTCAGTTTTTCAAATAAAAATCTAGTATGCGTAACTCCTAATTCAGATTGTCTCCTTTATTATCTGTTTCAGTGAAACAATTTACCCCTTAAAATTCTACCTAGACAACATAATAATACTTTTAAGGAAGAGTATGCTGCTGCTGCTTTCTTGTATCAAATTCTCTTAGCTTGTGTTCCTGTACCTAAGCATCTTCCTTCAGAGAAATTCTGCCTGACGTCCCAAAACACTCAGCTAACAGTGTTATCTCTTAGCTCTCGTTCTCAAACACAGCCACATGTATATACATACATAAAAAAAGAAGAGTCGTTACAACGAAAATGAACTTTCCCTTCTACATAAAGCCCTAAAACCTGTCTTTCTGTCAATTCACAAAAACATCCTAAATCCTAATGGTTCCTATTTCCCTCCTTCTTGCCACCCTCCACAGCTTAACAATTGAAGTTGTAAAAATATGCCCCGGCCATGCAGACTTTCACAGAAGCTAAGCCCATTGCATTGAAGCATTACGTCTCCCCTGAATAACACAAACAAGCCAACATGTCGTGATGCCTGGTAAACGGAATACTCTCAGGATTATTTTCCTGGCCCCGCGTCATCTGCTCTGTGCTAAATCATGGAGCGCAACCAGGAAACGTTCGGCAGAGCGCGTGGCTGCGTAGGCCAAGAACGTGCCAGGGAGCACGCCAACAATTTAGCAACTGGACGCCCCCGAGAGCCGCACTCCAGCGCCTGGGAATGGTCGGGGTCCCAGGGCACAGCGCGCAGACGCAGGCCGAGAAGGCTGCCAAGCTGCACCCAGCAAACAGGCTGCACACACACTGCTGCTTAGCAGACTTCCTACACGCCGCTCTGCGAATGAGGCTGTACGAAAATCTGTACGATCTAGACGTACAACATATACATAAATACAATATGTCTATGTTTTCTTTTCTGTGACAAAGCAAATGAGCTGTGCTGCAGACACTTTTTGTCTGAACAAAAATAAATTCTGCTCCTGATAAATTCTGCATTTGAACTAACGGCATCCATTTGTCTCCCCCCTTTAGACTGCCCATTCTTAACAACTGTAAACTATTTCCATTTTAGCATTGCAAATTAAGTTTTAACAATACTTTTATCTAATTAAATACAGTAAAAACTTCTAAATACATACATACCAAAAACCATTGCACAGCTGTTACTGTCCCATACAACCCAATGCTCCCGCGGCAGCTCCTGGCACTCCAGAACACCCTATTTAAAGTCTGCACTGACAGTGCGCAGTAATGAAAACTGTGGGTTCTCTGTTAACACATCATGATGGGGCTAGGCAACATTTGGGCCCATAATTGCAAATTTACAAAATAATATTTTACAAATTAAATAAAGCAATAAATACTAAAAGGCATTAATAAATATTTGGAATATGAATATTACACAGGATACACAGCAAACAATGAAGTTTCCAAATACAATGACCTTAAACATCAAGCAAGGTACAAGAAAAGTTAATTAAAGAAGTTTCATATCACTCTCTGTGTGAAATGCAGGAATGCCTTTTAGTGAAGGGACTGTTTTCACTCAGAGCAAATTGTGCACTGAAATTGAAACTGCAACTTTTTTATAAAAAATACATTAAGTGCAGTTTCCTTTATTCTTTTGTTTTCTAATTATTTCAAAACAACATATGGGGAGGAGAGTTAAGGCTTTACATTTCATTACTTTTATGAAAGATTAGACTTGGCGTACTTTAATAATCTTAATTCAGATTCCTTTTTGCATATGTTTGACTTTTAATCATTCTGTTGCTTCATCAAATTAAGAAAAATCATAAACAGATCTAAACCAAACTGAATTTAAGTAGGGCTGCCAAGACAATGTTTTGTACCCCTGTTGTGCACCTCAAAAGGTGCCAGCCTGTGGATCAAGTTGTGGATACTCAGCACCAAAACGAGCCACCCCCAGTCACCACCCCACTGATGATAACCCATTTGATAACCCACTAATCAGCAGCTAATACAAAAGGTGTTGTCCTAAGCACGGCAAATGGTGAAGTTCTTTACTAAGAATTGCTGGAGCAGCAGCAAGGAGGAGGACACCAGGGCTGCTCCTCTGCTTGCTCCACCCCAGCCATGCCCTTCTCAGCTCTGCCTGCAGACTGAAATGGCTTTCCATTTTTTCCAATTTTAATTTGTGTCAGAAAAAATGACCATGACACAAAAACATTATATTAAGATTTTTAAAACAAAAACAAAACCAAAAACATGTTAAGCTACTGCTCTATTAATAGCCCTAGTCTCTACATAGACACACACAGTTAGCCAATTCTAACATGGATATAGAAACACTGATGTGATGATTTAATTAAAAACATTTATCTCGTGACATAACGTATGCATGCAAAGCATACCATCAGGGCATTAGCAAAGAACTCTACACGTCACACTCACATCTGACAGAAAGGCTGCAATTACAGAGATTTCAAAGCTAGTACCACAACTACAAGTGTTCTTGCCATTTTTAAAGGTTATGCAAGCTTTTTATTATACACAGTCTTCTATAAATTAATTCTAGTGCACTTAAACCCAAGTGCAAAAGCTTTCAGAGCATCAGCTTTAAATATTTCATAAGAGCAAAGACAGCTGAAAACATTCAGAATTTTGGTCATCCATCTCCCATCGCTCTGGCTGCAGGATGGAAAATAAAGCAGAAATAAAACTGAAGGTTCATTTGCTAGGGTGTAACAATAAGACTTACAAAATGCAACATGAGGAAATAGTTTCCAACTTTAACAGCTAGCATCACCAACATACCTCACAAACAACGACATGTGCAGAATCTTAGACTAAAGTAAGAGAGATAACTTAGTTTGCTTTTGACACATTTTGTTCTGTTATTAAAAAATGCTTGAGAGAAGAACTCTATACGTAAATGGAAAACTTTCGGCACATTGCGTCATTTTATCTCCTGTTTGTGGCCCTCCTGATCTTGATGAAGATCAATGCAAAAACAGGCTATCAATCCTATTTCCCTCTCAGAGTGAAAAATAAACTATCAATAATACATTTATTTGTTACTGCTTTCACTGTTGAGGCTGAGCAGGACAAGTAGCTAGTCTAACCAAGCATTCATTGCTTGTACTAACCCCAGATAATCCTGTGATGTGAGATTATGTCTTAGTACTTTTTGGGTAGACTTACTGTTCCACACGACCTATATTTCCGAACTCTAGAAGATCCCTTTAATAACTGGCTAATCTTCGAGTGTTTGTCACATGTCTTTCTTCTCCAAAAATGAAAATATTCTGTTACTTTGCTTAATTATGTTAGATGAAATCAACAGAACAAACTAAACACCATGTTACACTTACACAAACTAAATTTGCTCTGGAGGACTATTTTCCAGCATACCACTCTCAGATATAATGGATTCTAAATCACATTCATGCTAAGAAACACTGCATGAAAATCAGACTAAGTGAAACAAAGATTATATTCTTTATTACTTTAATTTGACAAATTAAAGGGAGGCAGTGGCTTTGATTTGGTAAGAATCAGCAGGAATAATGTAAACTACTTTCAAAGGATGGATTTCTCATTGTTATAACATCCTGATACTGAGAGATATAAAAAGCCCAAAAAAGACGTACATGTGAAAGACAATGCACTCTTACTCATCTTGTTCATCTGTAAGGCTAGCTACGAAATGTTAATTGGCAACAATAAGAAGTGCCAAACCAGAAAAATAACTTTCGCTCAGCTGCCTGATATATACTAAATCTGGAAAAAAGTGTTAATCTCCTTTTCCTTTAAAAAAGAGGGAGCAATTTAACAGATAAATATTAGATTCGCAGATCTATTAGATTTAACAGGTTAAAATAATAATCTAAGTTAAAGAATGACCCCTGCATTTATAGTTTAACTCCCTTTAGATGTTTTAATAAGGTACGGATTGTCATAACTGGATCATTCTGCCATTGGCAAACTCAAAAGAACAGAATAAGAAAAACACATTCATTTTTTCTAACCGTTGAAGATTAATTATTACCCAGCAGAAATAACCTATACCATAAATGCCAAACTACTATGTTTCTCAACACAGAACAAAAGATCTGCAAATGCCAGCAAGACTACATTGCTTATGTCTACTTTATTCTTCTTCTTTTTTTATTCAAGGTCATCCCAGCAGGAAATGAAAAACAGCCATCAGCATAGTAAAAACATTCAAACAGAGCAGAGCATGAAAATTGCACAAAAGAGGTTATATAATCAAGTCAGTGCAGTAACTGGATGATGTCAATGGCACTTTAATGCTGCTTTAACTGTAAAAATGTGTCACTTTGCTGAACAAACAAAGAGAAGGCCACTACTTTAAAAAAACAAAACCAAACCCCACTTTCAGCTATAGCACTACTTATAGTAATCCTCATTGCAAGCAGTGTAACATTTTCTAGAATACCAGAGAAACCAAGATTTGGGGTTTTTTTTTTGCCCGGTTTTAAGATTTAACCTTAGTGATTCTTTTACAAACCAAATTACATTATTCTCCTTTTTCTTGGTAACTCATTTTCTGGAAGAAATCTTCCACAGTCTAATTGCTAGATATGTGATTTTGTCTAATTTACCTTGAGAGATTTTTATTTTCTGTACCTCATCACTTAGCATATACAATAAAGCCAATACATTTTCAGATGGGAAACTAAAACATAATCGTTAGATGGTGAGTGTGTATTATAGTCAACAATAGTTTGTATACCATAATTTTAATAACAAATGTAAATGGTAGGATCACAAAAATATTGGAACCTGTAGAACTGGATGCAGACCATTTGGCAGTACTCACCTTGGTCGTAAACCCATGCTTATGAAAATAAAAAGAATCAAATCTGGATAATCTATAAAATATCTAATTAAAATAATACCCGATTTGGACAAATACATAAGATTTGTTGAAAGGGACTTTGAGTTTATAAGTCTTCAAAAAATACATTTATCAGGTACAGGTTTGGTGAATGGAGAGCTTACGATACAGCCTTCTCCAAGATTTGTTTTAACTAACAATTATTTTGCCATTAGAGTTGAAAGGAAAACATTCAAATGTGAACTCAACGAAAAGCAATACAGTATTATCTTACTAAGTCTGTAGATCCCTCTGCTGCCCTTGTTGCCAATTTTTCCAACCAGCTATGCAGTGCCATTAATAGGACTCAAGTGGGATTTGCTGGTTCAAAGTTTTAGGCATGTAGGTTTAATTATCAAGAATTATACATGGAAATTTTACTCTGGCATGATCATGGCTCTTTGTCTCATCCTCCTTCAGAGTGCTCCAAAATCCATCCACTGCAGAAATCCTGTATTTTGAAATTAGAAATTTTATCTTAAAATTATTTCTAGTTCTCATTCTATCTTAAAAAAAACACCCAAACAAGAACAAAACAAAACCAAAACACACAACCAAAAAACCCTCCTTTGAACAGTAGAGATAGAATTCAAAGAGATGTAGACTTAAGCAACTGCTATTTCTGCAGTCTGAAGAAATAATAAGGAAAGACGAAACCTGTCTTTATTCCTCTCAGGGGTATGTATTTCTAAAAACAAACAATAAGGTTGTTGACAGCACAGCCATATGATTCATTACTGATTATTTTTGACAGAAGTATCCTTGGGAAAGGGCTGCTTTCTTGTCCTGCCTTTGTGCCGTGCTCAATAAAACAGGGCATGATAGCTGTGCATGAGTGCTGTATGTGTTGGTTAAGGTCTTGGATCAAGCACAGAGTGAACTGATGGCTGGCACAATCTGTATTGTAAAGAGCTACTGATACATTGAAATATTTTAGAGGATTAGCGACAGTTGGAGATTCAACCTCTTCTTGTTTCCTTCTCAATACTTATTGTTTCAACTGTACTTTTCAATTAAAAAAAAAAAGTTTCTCCTCTACAGTAGGCTAAAGAAGACATCAAAAAGGGAAGACAACTACTTTATGGCATACCATGAACCACAAACAAATGTGGTAACAGTTTAATTTGGTTTTGTAGTTAACAGTCATGTGAATTACTACTGTGAAAAACCCCACAGAAGTAGTGCTTTGACGCTGTAGTTATAAATTAAGTCTTCTTCCCCCTCATCTACCATTTTGCAAAATAAATAATGTTTCTGCACTTCTCTGTCTCACAGGGATGCTTAAGTTTAAATTCTACATCCATGAAATAGTGATATTCCCAGAGGAAAGAACTGAAAGCCAGAAAGAAACATTATCATCCCCTGACCTCCCACACAGGACAAGTCACACAGCGGCAGAGAAGTTCCTGTCTTAAGGCAATTACTGCTGTCAGAGCAGAACCACTCCTTTGAGAAACATATAAAACTGTGATTCAAAAGACCATATATCAAGCAAAACCTAAAGCAAGTCATTCTGGTCATTAACTATATTCAGTGTCAATAACGGGGCAGTGTAACCCTGCATCCAGCTTGAGTGTGTTTATCTTCAGATTCTGCTCGCTAGAAGCAAACAGCTGTGAGGAGTAGCATTGACTATTTTTCTTAAGACAGGTCCAGAGGAGTTAAGCACCAAAGTTCATACATTAATTTTTTTGCAGCAGCACTTTTTAAAGACTAATTTAAAAATCCTAAAATGCCAAATATGGCTGGGCAGGAAAATACAATTCTTTTTTACAAGGATTTTTCCAATTTTGTTCTTTAGCTGATTAGGTCTTTCTTTCCTGACAGGGAAAATGAGCAAATGAGTGTGCATATTCATAAAAGAAAATATGCACTGATAGAGAAGAGTCACCCGCATTTTACCAGAGTGACAGAGGTCAGATCGCTTCTTAACCCTCCTTCTACCTTTGATATATCAACTCCTCTCCTACAGAAGCACCCAGCTGGATAACCCCATGCTGGGCAAGTATCAGTGGAGAGCTGAGGGCAATGAGCTCTCAGCAACAGATCCTACATCTGAAAACAGGGATGTGAGCAACGGTTGGGAAAGAAGTAACCAGCTGGGCGAGTAAACTTAGCATGGAAGTGTGATTTCCCCATCAGTGCAGTTTTAGGGGCTTTTGCTTCCTCATGGCAGGAAGCCTCACTGATACAGTGCATGTGAGCTTACAATGTATTTATTATATCAATAAATAACATCCAGCATCTACAATGCCAATGACCTTACCACAGAATGCCAATTTTGTCTCCTTCAGTTCAAAACGAAGTCTTGCAGTACAAGATCAACATCAAGCCAAAGGATGTGGAAAATTGAAGGAATTACTGTGTCTAAAAATAACATCTAAATTTGACCCAAAGGCCTTTATTCATTGTAAATCTATGTGTCACTCTTCCCTCTCTACTAGACGGATTTTATCAGAACATATTCCCAACCGTTATGTACTTTCCAGTTATTTCCAACACAGCGATTGCCGTATTAGATTCAAACAGAATCAGATTCTTGTTCTTATAGAACGTCAAGCAAATTTTACTGTTTATACGGAAAGCACTATGGACTTGCATAAAGAGTAAAAACAAAAATTCAGGTACTCTATCACTTTGCTGCAGCCTGGTGTCTTGGTTTCAGGCAGAGCGACGGCTCTTCCTTCCGCTTTGTGGAAAATCCCAGGTCACCTCACTGAAAAAGCTGCAGCTCTTGGAATGGTATTTTCTGCTTCATGAGGTTAACAACAGGCTGCCAGAGCAGATAACTTAGCTATTTTCTTGCTCTGCCTCCAGCTCCTCCTGCTCCTGGCAAAGCAGACTCAGAAGAACTCGGAGTGACGGGGCTGCTTCAGGACTCCTCTGCTATTTATCTCCTCGTTCCTCATCAGCGCAGACAGCCTCGGCACAGGCATCTGCGCGCTCCTGTCGCTGGGGAGAAGGAAGCTGCTTTCTACCTATGAAGAGCAATGGAAGTGGCTACCAGAAAAACACATTCAACCTTAAAGTATCCAACTGTATCACTTTCAGGGAAGGCAATCTCTAGGAACAGAGATTGTACCTTCCTTTTTCTTCTTGCTATGTCCACCCTAACATCAATATCAAAATTATAAACAAAAAACAACTAAAGCAATTTTAGGGCTGCTACTCATTTCCAACTCCTGCTTCCTACTCATTAGGGAATAAGTTACCTTACTGAATGCATCAAGAGAATATATAAAATATTAATCATAAATATTATGCTTTATACATTTTTACCATATTCGTAACTGGAAGCAATCAACACCCACCTAATTTCACCTCACATTGCAAAAGCAGAACTGAACTATACAAAATGCCTACAAATTCTTTCCCTGCACCTTCCTTTTCTTCTTCTACCTCAATTAAATCTGGATTGACCAGATAAAAAAAACTCGGAAAACTGGATTGCAGCAAATTATAGATGTGTCTGAAATTTCCAAATAAGTGTTGCTAGTCTTGTGTATGTTTGTTAGTTATTTTAAATTCCAGTAGCCTCAGGAGATCACATCTATTTGGCTTTAAATCATGCACCCTCTTCCTAGCAGTTCTAATATTGGCAGTATTAAGTCAACAGTTAATTAGAAAGCACTTCTCAATATCTCTGTAATTGTTTCATCATATTAATAAAGTACTAAAAATACCAGAAAAAAGCCTGAAACAGTTTTAGACAGAAAATGTTTTTACACACTTAAATGTTGTCCTAAGGCCAAAAAGTTCATTTCTAAGTACAAGTGAAGACAATCCTGTACTACTTCAGTCTTCACAGTTTAATGCCATTTTTAAAGATATAATTCCATCCGATTTTTCCATTTTGAACATGTTTCAACTGACATCCTTGTTTTCATCACCCCGTACCAGTTACAAACTAGTTGTTACTCAGGCCGCACCAAGACCGTTTGGGCCACGTGGAGAGCAACCTCACGTGCTTCCCAGGACACATCACGGCTAACGTGGACTCTCAGGGGGGTCTTCCTAGCCTTCCAACAGAAAGAAAAATGCTTTCAGCCACATGCATGTGCAAAAAAAGGGGGAAAGTTAAAACACCTGATTAGTCTTGCCAAAGTAGCATGAAAAAAAAATAATAGAAATGTCTCTACAAGATTAAATTAAATACAAACCTGCCTTTTAAGAAAATCAGATGGTTTAAAATATCCACATAATAAATACCTAGCGTAACAACTCAACAGATGGGAGATTAATTAAGAAATTAATTTGGGAAAGTTAAAATCGTAAACTTTTCCGACATGAGACATCTGCTCTTGCTGCTGGGTGGGAGTGGCAGGCCCGGGGAAACGCAGAGCCGGGGGCAGGTGGCTCTGCTTCCCTGGCAAGGATGGACAGCGGAAGGGGATGTTTTTCTGCAAGAAGGCCTCAGCAGGGGCATTTACAGTCCTCTGCGCGCGCTGAACCTGGCCCTTCAAGTTGTATCAGAAAACTGGCTTATTTTTTAGAGCTTTCCATGAGGGCAGGCCTACTTCGGCAAGGCCCCAGGGGCCGGTTACCGGGTTCCCTCAGGAAGCGGTTCCTCCCCTCCTGCTGCCTGCCAGGCCACTTCTCCACCGCAGCTAACACAAGTGGCCGCGGACATCACAGGCCACAAAGTCAGGGAAATGATTCAGAGGGAAACCAAATGTTTTCCCCTTGTTTGTTTTTCAGCTAATTCTGAGAATCAACTTAAGAGACCAAGGGCAGGAACGAGAAACTGCTGTTGGCACCCAGCTGCCAAAAGAAACCCAAGTACCACTCACAGGGTACTTCTGGGCTGGGTTTTTTTAACTGCAGAGGCGTTCAATCTCTATTTTGTAAATTAAAACAGGAAGTTGAAACAAAGTAAGTAGGTACATACTAGCATTAATATACTAAATAGAACAGCTACTTAAATACATTAGACTTACTATTTTCTTTTAATATACAGTATAGTCAACTCAAAAAAGAAGTCCGAGTACTATCTGCAGCCAAAAGTTAAAAAAAAAATAAAATCTTAGTTTCAGTAAGCAGATATAGCTACTAATTACTTTTCAGCTTTGAATAACAGATTCTTAGAATGTTTCTAATACCCAAAAATACATATTTACACGTCTCAGAAATGTATAAGCTAATAGTACTCCACTTGACTAAGACCACTACCACACATACGGCTTAAAAGCCAGTGAAAAAATTCTTTCCCACAAATATTATTCACCAAATTCTAAGTTTGCCTGAAAAAGAACCCTCTGGACCCACTCTAAATTATCATTGCTGTAAGACTGGTCAGAAGCACAAATATACCCTCTGATCCAGAGGTACACAAGTGCCAACTTATGGCTGGGATTTCCACAAATACTTAAGACACCTTAAGTAGAATTTAAGAGGCTGAAGAGTGTAAGCCACAAACTGAGTACTTGACTTCTTAAGCGCATAAATTTCTCCTGGTAAAGTTTCCTCAGGCATCGATGTTGTGCTACTACAGTAGTGTTGTAGCCGAAATCTCTCCGGAGAGATTATACACTTGCTCTGGTCTCTGGAAGGACAAATCTTTCCCATGTCCAAACCCCAGGGCTAAGGATAAGGCTGAGCTGAATGGACATTTTATTTCCCACCCACTGAAGCTTTGTCACTATGTAGTTAAAAACAACAGATTCATGGAACGGAAGAGACACCAACCAAGAGAAAAAAACCAAATTTTAAATCCACAAAGGTCTTCAACAAGTTTTTCAAATCCTTATGCTATCAGAAATATCTTACATGCAGGTCCAGATCTCAGAAAGAATTTATTTTATGGGCATCTACCATCATGTCCAATTATCTCCAAAGTTCAAAGTTAAAAATAAAATAAATAGATCTTTTATACAGATATTACCAGTACAAAGGTTGACACTGAACGCTGGTTAATATTTTTTTATTATAAATCTTGCTTTCTGACACTTAATGCTGAACTGTTCAGTTGGAAATCTCCAATGAATACTATGTCTCAGACTGTTTCACAATTTAGGCAATATTTCTTGTTTCCACTTCTTTTATGCAATTCTTCACATGCGAGCTGTATCCAAAATGTTTAAGGAAAACAGCAGATGTCAAAAAGAAAGCATCTACTCCAGAAAGAACATGAAGCTGACATAGTATAAAACATCTCAGAAAATATGCAAATCATAATAGGAGGATTAGAGGATCTTCTGTCTGTTTTCAAAACTATAGTTTACTGACTCAAGAATGATGTTTCGGCATGCATCAAAATCTTAGAAATTTCAAGTGATTTAGCTTATTGATAGACCACTCAGGAAAAAGAATATCCTGAGTTTTAAAAATTGCTTTAAGTAAAGTGTAGGAGATGTTTCTATACTAAGAGAGGACCTTTAATAATTGCCTGGTAGCAATTATTTACACTCCTGACAGCTACGTCTTCAATCTACACATGCTTTATCTATACATAAAAGTCTAATGAACGAACATTTTAATTGATTTACTTTAGCTGATTCTACCCCCTACATAGGTGCGATTACACTTACTTAAGCTTTGCCCAGCCCTGTAAAATTAGATCAGAAAGTTAACAACTTGAATCTGGCCAGAACAAACCACCTACTCACATAACCTAATTGCTCTGCAGCCCTTTTGCACCCCTGCGGTTCTTCTCGCCCGACGGAAGTTTGTCATTTCTCTGGCACTTTACACCAAATGCCTGGGCCTTTTCTATCGGAGACAGAGAATGTTACCCAAGTCAAAGATCTGAATTTTATGATTCAGTTTGTGTTTAAAAAGTAACTTAAAATACTCCTACCTCTCAAATTTCTCAGAGTTTATCAAAATGTCATCAAACTAAAACTTTTTTCTTGAACCCAAATTACTTTTTATCTCAAAGAGTGACAAAATATCCCTTAAAATGCATCCTGCTTCGATAGGCAGCTCCCCAGTAGCAAATCAATTGCTGTGTTATTTTTTATATACATATGCCACACCATCACACTGCTGCTCCACCTTTTTACATTATCTTAGCAGACAATGTAATGTGGTATTTATCTGTATTTATTCTGAGTTTTGAATGGCTCACTAGAGTTACCTGTGTACCACATCACACACTGCCCCATGTATTTTCCAAAATATTTTTGAAAAATTAAAAAAAAGAATTCCTCACCCACTTTTAAAACAATATAAGACTTTGATTCAGACACACTTAAAAGATTTGAATATTGATGACAGATTTCATCTGATTATCATGAAATTTATCTGATTATGATGATAATCAGTCATTAAATGGAAGTCACCATGAGATATCAAAAAGTGAGATTTTATATTGAAGTGGCCAAACAAAATAATGTAAAACCAAAATATTTACCTTCTGTAGAGCACGGTGAGCCCTGGACAGACACTATAAGCCTCTGAATCTAACTGTTTGGAGAAGTCTGCACTGAATTTCATGCTGCCCCAGCTATGACGCTCACACTACCTGGAGATCAGTCAAATTAAGCATAGACTCTCTTATTCTGTATTTTTGCTCCTACAAAGGAAACAGGCAGCCATACGGCTAGCCAAAAGGCTATTAAATCCATCAGTCTGGCCAACGCAATGCAAATAACTTGACACTTAGCAGCCATCATCCTGCTTACCAAAACCGGTCATTAGTTAAGGTAATGCTGTGTACAGAGTAATATTCTTTTCCTTTTTTAGACCAGCCAGGCAGACTGTTGTAATAAGTGATTTAAGGGGAAAGAATGCTGCAAGAAAATGTTTCCAAAAGATCCGGGAGTGGCAACTGGAAAGAGAATAAAAGAAAGTCCGACCAACAACAGATCACAACAAAGAAGGGAGCAATGTCCTCGTCATTAAAACTAATTTTGGAGTTAAATACGTATGCTCATTGTTTTCCTTAGTAAAACTTAGGAAACAACTCAGAAAAAAAACGAGAGCACTACATTGCCCCAAACTTCACAGTTTTCATTATACAAACTTTCACAAGGTTCAAGCAGCCGTGCCAGGCACTGCGCTAACTCTTCGATGCCCTAATCTTTGTAAACACAGATTAAACAAAAATACATGAAGCTGAGAGCCCACACTGGTCTCTCCCTCATGGGTCTTTCTCAAGAAGCCTGAGAACCTTTGTTACTGGCAATAAATCAACCATTCATTCAATTTTCTTTTTCAAAGAACCACTTCGCTCTCATTAGAAACAGTAATCATTCCATACCGAAAAGAAATCAAATTTGGTAGCCTGATAAGCAAAGCAAGGAAAATGAAATATTTGAGTCAATCCATTCCAGCTCAGCCAGCTCTCATTGCACCATCTCTTTGGATTGTCTTGAAACTCTGCCTATGTTTGCAATAATAAAGTCCGTAAAGCTATTTTTGTTTTGTTTTTTTTTATGAAATCCAAATGGAACAAATGATAAAGAGAATTTGGCTCAGTTGTTTCCATTTTACTGTATATATATATACGTACATACACATAATATGTATAGCATGTATATATACATAAAAAAACACAGACATACACACAACTATTTAAAATATTAACTTTTTTTTTACATAAACTTCTCCAGAAAGACAAGCAGGTATAAATATTTAGCTTGTGACATATAGATTTTGAATGTCACCTTTGTAAATGGACCTTTTCTGTAAGTGAAGACTTGTCCTATAAGGCTGTAAACACTTTGGTTTGCTGGAAAGAGACTCGGCAAATGTCCAAGCCCAGGAAGAATCAGAAGCCTGGGGATTTTTCATGTGTACAAAGCTTAGTATAAGTTCACATTTGCAAGATCAGATCTAGAGTGTACAAAATATTTGATCATAAAATAACACATGAAGTGCGGAAAAATACTGTAAACAAACTACAGTAAGCTTTGAAAGTCTCAGAAACTTAAATCCAAAAAGAAATAATTGAAAAAATACCATTCTAATAGATGAATCAAGATGGGTGAAAATTTACAGTTTGTTTTTCAATTGTTCAAAATAGAATTGGGGCCTGAAAATATTAATCTAGTATTTTCATTTTACCCATTATACACAGTAAAATATTCCTGTTAAAGGACATTTTGCAATTCAAAAAATAAAATATTACGCAATTTTACACATCACACACTATTTCTCATCTTCTTTTGTTATTTTCTGAAGTTGTCTGCTATGTTTTCATGTCATAATAGCAATTTCTTCTATTATACGATGTTGTTTTCTTTCCACAGCTTCCTTCTATCTTTATCCTGAGCTCTGTTCTCTTCTTTACTGTCTATATTTTCTATTTTTCTTTTCTGCTAAACTTTCAGCCTTTTAATTTAAACTTAGTTGACTTACAAGCGAATCTATAAGCACACATGGGCAGTCTAACATTTGTTTAATATCTAAATGACCAAGTTTTCTGCTGGCTAATGACATCCCCATGTCATCTCTTAATGAGCACTGGCCTCACCTAAGAGAGAAGTCAGTAAGAGCTACTCAGAAAAATGGAAGAGGTTGGAATATTTATTAGTCATATTTTTCTCTTAGGCATGTGTTTACCACAGTGTTAGATGAGACACTCATCTCCTTGTGTCTCAGATCCAGACCTTCCTGGTGATGCAAGGAATAGGCATCTCCCTGTTGTTTTTCCACCAGCCTTCTTTGGGAATCAGGAGAAAAAGAGTACATTTACTCACGTCCAAGCATCCATTTCTTACTCTTTCCAATGAGTAATCCTGTGTTTGTCTCTGCTACTTAAAAATTTCTTACTCAATGTCTCTCACGCTCCTAAATTCCCCAAAGTAATGACGAAAATTGATATAACTCATCACTTTAATTTTACTGTTCTTTGGGAAAACTGAGTAACAGCAGAGGCACTGAAGCTATCTATTAGCAGAATGAGGAAGACGGAAGAATGTTTAAAACTGTGATCTTTCAACTGGGGACCTAGACAACAATACCGAGCAATCCACTGATTTATCTAAACTTCATCATAGCTTTCTAAAACATTTCAGTAGAACAAACGAAAAAATCTTGTGCTGGCCACAGCCCAAACTCCCAAAGCTTTGGGAATTAGCAGACTATCTTTTGAAAGAGGTAGAAAGCAAATATCCTACACAGTCCAAATGAGCACATAAAGAGATGTTGGTAGTAAATTATGAATTTTCATAATGAGGGAAGGTCAACAGTAGAGTTTCACAGAGCGCTGTGCTGGGTTCTTTTGGGCTTGTTCAGCCTGAAGAAGAGAAGGCTGAGAGGGGACCTTATAAATGCCTACAAATATCTGAAGGGTGGGTGTCAGGAGGATGGGGCCAAGCTCTTTTCAGTGGTGCCCAGTGACAGGACAAGGGGCAATGGGTACAAACTGAGGCACAGGAAGTTCCGTCTGAACATGAGGAAGAACTTCTTCCCTCTGAGGGTGACGGAGCCC
>Ga0181612_112404_pt1 | contig 16738 bp, 10 predicted proteins | sample HoacroProtozoa21_FD_119630 | JGI IMG/M metagenome (GOLD analysis project Ga0181612, IMG submission 119630) | Hoatzin crop microbial communities from Cojedes, Venezuel. Combined Assembly of Gp0051906, Gp0051904, Gp0051908
CTTCTGCCTGATCTCCGCTAGAAGCTCCTTGTTTAACCGTGCAGGTCTCCTGCCTCCTTTGCTCAATTTCTTTCTCAGGGGGATGCACCGCTCCTGAGCATGGAGGAAGTGACGTTTAAAGAGTGACCAACACTCTTGGACCCCCCTGCCTTCGAGAGCCCTGGCCCACGGGATTCCTCCCAGTAGCTCCTTGAAGAGGCCAAAGTTAGCCCTCCTGAGGTCCAAGGTATTGATCCTGCTTTCTCTAAGAAGAAAATATCCAAAAAATTTGTTGTCACTTTCAGGTGAAGTGATTCTTCCCCAGAAAACATTGGCTCCTCAAAAAGATTTTTCAGAAAGTGCAGGTATTTCAGCATTCTGTTTATTTCCCAAGGTGCCAACTACTCTGGTGAAACGTGAGACATGGATTTGTGTGTGATTTGAACTAGACACATCAAGGACATTAATGCGGATTCTTTTATCCCAGCGAAATATGTTGACCATTTTCCTGTTGACTGTTCTCAGGAAATATTCTCTGTAAGCAAAAGTTCGGTAAAATTATTGCTGGCTGTTTTAACCACTGCTGTCCTGTTGATACCTTTCATTGAGAAATGAAAGAAATGCATAAAAAGAGAAATGTTCGGTTACAAAACTACAAAACGAAAATGATTGCACTGTATTCTCCAGAATCACCGTTAACCAGAAGTACTCTTGATTGTGTTAAGCAGAGTAAAGCTGGCATACTTACACAATCATATTTTACACCAGTTCTAGGTCAGTAGGCATTCGTAATTCTTAATATTGAGGCATCACAGTTCTAGTGAAATCAAAGAGGTTGATTCCTTACCCTGCCTGAAACAGGGAAGACCAGAATCAGCCCTGGCAATGTGTCTCATGGCCGCCTAGTCTTCATTTCATGTGGGCAAATTTCATACACGTCTAGTGTTAACAGATCTTTTGTCTTTGTACCTTTCTTCCCTGTTTTTTCCCTCATGCAAGTAGCAGAGCTGCTGTCTGAAACATTGCGAACTGGTGGAGACATGTTCTGAGGAAGGCTGCTCTGCTTTCCTACTCCAGGGGGATGCATCTGATAACGGTTCCTTGGTGCTTTGGGATGTTCTGCTGTAAGAAAACTGAGCTTCTTCTGTCCAAACTCCCCGCAGCTGTGCAAGGCACAGAAAATTGTTGCTTCTTGTTGACTCATCGTGATAAGCTTCCTCCTCATTGACTTCTTTTCATTTTAACATTGCACCACTTACCCAGATGAGAACCTAAAAGCATTCTGCGTAAAACCAGGAAATATTAACAATGTGTGTGCTGTGATAATTTCTAAGGTATAGCAAATTTATTGTTATCAATCTGTTACTGAAAGTTACAAAAGTACTCGCTTATTGAAAGCAGTAAAAGTTGTCTTTGCTTGAAAGATGTAAACCACAGTTTTTCATTTTGGCAGTGTTGCCTGTTTTCAAACAAAAACCTACAACCTTTCAAAAAGGGACAGCAGTGGCACGGAGTCATTCAGAGTCATAGCCAGTGTTTTGATAACCTTGTATTTGAGCACTAAAGGGGCTTAAGTTACGGAATGGTTTCCAGAAAGAGCACTTTTCTTTGATATGCCTCTTTGTCAAAGGACAAACCTCCCAAGACAAGGCTGCAGGTAATCTGATGCATACCTTTCATAGCCTGCTGCTGTCTTCAGAGCTGTCTGCTGTTTCTTGTCTGTCATCCCAGAGAACTTACAATGCTCAGTGGTCATCTCTGTAAGTGCTGGCAAGTGGCTGCAGAGGAAACAGTAGTGGTATTGTACAAGGCAAGACATGCTAGTGGCATGTTTTTATTGACTGAAATGCTAAGAAGTACATGACCAAATCCTGCTCCAGGGCTATTGAAGTTACTGGGACTTTTGTCACTGCCTTCTCTGAGGTCAGAACTCTGATAGAGAACAAGCCATAAAATCTATGGACTTTTTTACAGACTGCTTTCCCAAAAAATGTGGCAGAAAAATCTTTCATCATTTAACAAAAGTATGATATTCATACCTTGTCATCTATCAAAAATTCTCCCATACAATGATGGGAGAATTTACAAAAATTTGTAACTCACAGTGTTCCTGATTCACCCTGTCTTCATTCAAAACGAGTGTGAGCAGTATCATCATGCTTATGGCTGGTGGTTATTGTGCCTTGATGCTGGCACACCTCTGCTTCCTAACAGCTGTTCTGGTGTTTTTTCTGCAGTTTCCATTTATGCTGTTTTGCTTCATTAAATAACCCTGATCTTAAACAGCAACTCAAAATTACACTATACCATGTTTATATATTCTTAAGTACTTAGAGGATATGATTTATTTTATTTTTTTCTTTTCCAGCTGTCACATCCACTTAGGTGTTTCTGTTGTTTTTTCTTGTCTTTCCTGTAGTCCTAGTTGCCAGCCTAAGACAGCTGGGTGTTGATTTAAACACACTTTTAGTACTGCAAGTGGGGTGACTGTAATTTCACCGTAAGTTCTGCAAAATGGTAGTCGCCGTGCTGTGCTTGGATCCAAACTGCTCTGAGTCAGACATTGGAATATAAGAATACAAGTGTTGGTGTTTCCTAAAGTTAAGTGTAAATCAATAACAGAAAGCTGAAAATGCACTGTTGGATTAACTGATGTCCCTTGTTACTGGAACAAATTAACCATTAGTCAAGGACAGTGTTTTGCCACTACGGACTTTAGTATTTTCCCTGTAAAGTGGTAATTTTTCTCAGTGGAATGAAAAAGAAAACAAGTAAATGAGCTACTGGAAATGTCATAGCACTCTATTTTAAATAGCCCCAAATTACTGAAGGCTTTTAGGACAGCTTTTCTCTCCTTTATCTTTCAGGTATCTCACTGCTTTAGCTCAGTAAGAGGAATTGTGATCAGTGACTCAGTAGATTAGTCATGAGATGTTGGAGCCTACTTTAACATTTGGTAAGATTTAACAATTGGGGTTTTGACTAAAGAAGTAGCTCCCGGTATGCCTGGGATTGCTTGTGTCTACTTGAAATGGGATGTGTTTCCTACTGATAGAAGTACAGGTCATGCGTATGACAAGGGTTTCCTTTAATTGGAAAGATTTGACTGTAATTTCATGTTTTCAAGTGTTTGCCTTAGAGATGAGAAGCACTTACATTTTTAGTTTTGGTTAACAGAGAGAAAAATAGATTGTTTATAGAGAAAACAGAAATAAAAGGAACTAAAATAAAAAAAAAATGAAAAATAGGAGAAGTATTGGCAAGGATCATGCTAATTTGCATATTCAATGAAAGTAGCAAGCTATAGCAAGCCAGTTTTCCCATGCAGTAGTTACCGTAATGTTTCATTTAAAAATTCTGCCAAAGAGCTGAACATGATAAGATAAAGAGAGGTGACCTCTTCTGTGACCGAGTCATAGGAAGATAAAGGATGAAAGTCTGTTTTGATGTTCGGAGAATTGGGCAGCAGGTTACTCCAACAAGATTTAATTTTCTGGTATGTGCTAAGAGAAGTGGCACAGTATCAAAATACAGCAAATGGGATTACTTTCTGAAGAAACTGCGTACTGAAAAAAATTGTGTACTGAGTTTAAAATGCTTATTTAAATGATACGTTCAGTATGGGGAAAAATGAAGGAAACAGCTGAGCCTGCAGTTGTTTTATGAACTCTTACTGGTTTGTTGTTCTGTTCCCTCACGGGAGCAATGTGCGGTCTTACCCTGCTTTGCTGAGTGGCGCCATAGAGGGCAAAGGACAGCAGAGTATCTTCCCTGTAGGTTATTTTCCGGTGCGTATTTCTTTCTCTGTAAGTAGAAACACCAATATTGGTACAAAAATGGGTGTGGTGAAACCAACTTAACTGCCTTTTTTTTAAGATTGCAACTTTCAAACTCAACAGTGAGTAGTTTTATAATTAATCCTATCTTCTAAAAGCTTTCTCAAGGACACATGGTACTTTAAGTATGTGTGACCTGTTTTGGTTTTGTCCCCCAATAAGTCTAGTTTCTCTTCCCAGGGCATCCTGTTTTCGTGCCACTCCAGCACGTTCTCAGAACTGAACAGCTTTCTTACAGAGCAAGAATATAGTGTGATGTATTGTGGGTGGTTTGTTTTCTCAGTTTCATATTAAAAACACATGCAAACATTTATATGAGAAAACACAACTGAAGACTGCAGTAATGCTGCTATACTAGCAGTTCATTAAGTTTTGGAACTATGGAATTCTGTTCTTTGGAGTGGTAGGTGAGATTTCTTCTCAACATCCATGCTGTACCCATGCTCGCTCTTCTCCTCATCTCGCTGCCCTGAATAGTCCCTTCCACTCTCCTTATCGCTCCTACTCATTGCAGCTTCTCTAAAAATGAGCAGAAGTCCTGCTTCAAAGATTCAGTTGACGAGGCTGTTTCTGAGTGATTTCTATCATGGTATTTCTGCAGGGCTCACTATAAGTTAGCTTTCGTTGGCAATTCACCAGCACACCAAAATGTGAATTGTCTTCCCTACATCTTGCTCCTTGGGCTAGTGAGATAAAGAAGATTTACATTTTGAGACATTCTTTCTGTTATACCTGTGACTTTGGAGCATCTTTGGTCGCTTTTACCATGCAGTGTGCTTTTCTTGACCTGCTTCTCCCCCATTATGTTCAAAGGGTCCATGAATCACGATTTCATGTTGAGGTTCATAACCTGTAATACTGCATTTGATGATAGGCCTAGACACCACATGTATCCTAATTCTTTGCATTTAAACTTTTATAAACTGAAGAATTTTTTCATTGTGTCAAAATAGCGATTGCCAATTTGGTGACACCATTGGTTATTTCCACCTTGATTTCCAATAGTTGGGCAGGTAGATTGGTTATTTTAAGGTATTATAACATTTGCGGTTCATCATATTGAAAGATTTTATTTTTTTATTTTTAACTGCTGGATTTATTTCTAAGTTAGAAGTGAATACCTCTGCTATGTTAGAACTTGTTCCCTCAAAACAGAAAAGTTGTGGGAAAGTGAAGTGTAAAACACAGTTCTTGGCAAATTCTATAAAGAACTTCTGAAAACTTACATGAATATCACGTTCACAGCCACCTGTAGTTCATATTTGGTTTTATATCTAGAAAAATGTGAAAGAATTCTTTACTGAATTGTGGGCTTATGTAAGCTGTTAATGACATGGTTCTGTTCCTTACTGCTATCACATATCTCTTATAACGATTTTCGTGTAATAACCCATGACAGCCATAAAATTCTGGAATGAGATCTGGGCATAGGAGTAAAACCTGCAGTAAGTTCTCTTAGTCACATTCAAGAGAGTCTGAAATACAGCTTTTTTCTGCCTGACCTGGCCATAGACTGTTTCATTTTGCAAAAAAAGTTACGTCCCTCCCAAAAAGAGTGAGACCTTCCTTCCTGTAAAGTCCCTAAGTATTTTTTTCCAATCAGACCTTTGTGACTGAGCGTTCTAAGTGTATGGGAAGCAAATAAATGGCTCTGGATACTAATTTTTATGCTTTCAGCTAAAAAGAATCTTCCAAGTGCACACTAAAAGCAAACATTATACTGTTTGTACACAGAATCTTAAAATTTTGTGTTTCCTGTAGGACTTACCTTGGAAGCACAAACTTCCCTCAAAACAGACATTCCTTCAGGTGAGGAGGAACCTTGACATTTCAGTCCTCCAACCAAAGTCAGAGCTGTTTTCATGTTTTCAATGAAAACATGAAATTTCACCATGTTTTCAATACATAATGTATTGAAAAGAATGTGTTTCTGAAGAGGCAGCAGCTTTTTTTTTAAATGGGATGTCCTTCACAGTCTAAGCAAGCTTTGAATGCATCTAATTTTAAAGCCAACCAGCCTGCGTTACCCTCCCCCCTGCGACAGACTTTCTGAGTTTCAGGTCTGAGAAGAAAGCGAGAGCTGCAAGTGAAAACTGAAATATGGTGGTAATGGCTTACCTTTCTAGGTGGGACTAAAGTCTTAAAGCAATTATTTGGGGACAGCAGGCTAGTCATGTTGTGACTGCTGCAGAATATTGATGCCTCAGAAATGAACTTGAACTGTCTCAGCATTTTCATAGGGAAAAATTAGGTCCCTTAATTTATGCTTACATACACACGATTACAGGAAGCATTTCTCTGCTTCTTAAACAAATTTGTGGCAGTATGCTCACACTGACATCTAGAACCCAGTATACGCTGCCAGTTAAAATAGCAATCACGAAACAGTGTCTTCTTTCCCTACATGTTTAGGAAAATATCTCCAACTTCGATATCGTCATGGAGTCTGATGAGGGCACCTTCAAGCCATCTGGACTGGGTTTTACTGGAAATGCTAAAGCTCGGGACATCGTAAAAGAGATCATGACTCTGCTGCAGCCCATCAATGTTACAGATGTTTACGACAACGCAGAGGGAACAGACATTGATTACTGGATGAGAGGCGGCGTGCCCGGTGAGTGTGCGTTACAGGTGACACCGCTCCTCCCGTGCAGTGGCACGTCGGATGGGTGGTCTGATGTTTTGAAGATGCTAAGAAATGCTTTCTCTCAAGGAGTAAAATTTACCATAGGTAAATGCAGAAATGTGAAAAGGTGACCAGCAGAAATAGGACACAAAGTGCATTTGAGCTGCAGTTTAATAATGGTGTAGATTATACGTAGCATAACATGCCTAAAATCTTCTTTTCGGCTTTAAGGATTTATAATAATTAATCCCAGACTGATGGTTTATAAATAGTAAACTAAGATGGAGGGGAATTCTCCAATGCAGAACAAATAATTTTTTTATTATTATTGTTTTGACTTTGAAATACAGGACTTTTTCTCCCTGTTTATATGCTGAAGAAACAATGGTTTTGAGACATGACATTGAAAAGGTGATAGGGCAATAAGGTGTGCTAAAAGGGTAAAATTCTGCAAAGTTTGAACTGCTGTAGGGGGTTGTTTGGCGTATGGTCTCTGGCTCCCAGTGAGGAGCAGCTTGTTGGCAAAGAGGCTTGCGAGCCGTGAGAGAGATCCACCGCTGGCAGCCCCCCCCATATGGGAGGCCCCACACTAGCACGGGGGCTTGCAGAGCACAGAAGTCCCAATTAGAGGCCAGCCTTGGTGAAGCCATAGTGAATTTCCATGGTAGTTTCCACATTTGAATAATACTACAAAGAAAAAAGTTTCATAACACTGATATTTAAAAAATCATGATGAGTTTTATTTTTAAGGTTCTTTTTCTCTGGTGTTTTATGACTGAAGTAAGCTCATGCATTTCTCATGCTAGTTTTGCTGGTAGTTCTAGGAGAAGTTCAGAAGTTTAACTGCCTAGTTTCTTGCCTGGTCTTGTGGAACACGCAGTGGGTCATATGCTTCTTATTTATGGGTAGAACTCTTTGCTTCTCACTCACCTAGGTTGTACAAAGATACCAAAAAGTCGCCTGCCTCAGTAAATGTATGGATGTCTAATTTTCAAAGCAAAATATCTATGCTGGCAAGAAGTATGGATGAATGGATATTGTTAAACATCAAGGGATTCATCTTCAGCTGATGTGCTGCTTTCCCGGTGCGGTGCAAGCTGTTCAGGGCAAAGTCATACAGCTGCGACACTGGTGTGCTCTCGGGTTCCTAGGCTCTGCTGGTCCGTCTGACATGAATGTTAGGACCATGTGCTGCACTGAAGTTGAGAGGCTGTAAGCACTGCTGAGAGACTGTAGCCATGCATTTTCCTCCACAGCCTGGAAGTGCCTGTGCAAAGACATCTGGTCCAGAATTTCAGACCAACATGTCTGTGTTGTAGCTGGAATATGAGAACTCAACACTCAGGTGTTGAGAGCATTACAGATGGTCCTTGGGGACTTCCGTTGTGCTTCCGTCCAAGTGTGACAGATTATGGAAGAGGAGAGAAAAAATTACCGTTCAAATGCCTAGTTTTCAGTTGATAATGTGAGTGGTGCTTGATGACAGTGTGTATTGAGCTCTTGTACACCACTTTTTATCAGCTGAGGTGCAACTGAAGCATAAACAGCTACAGCTTGCCATGGTTCTCTTGATTAGTCACCTGGGCTACGTGTGTAAAGTACACTCAGCAGGAGCAGAGCAGAAATGGGAGTCCTCTCCCATGGTCACCCGTACTCCTCAGAAAGCATAAACTATGAAAAATATCATAAACTATAAGCTCAACTTTGAGAAAATATAAATACACCAGAACTGAGACCTCAGTTTTTAAATAAATCTGATTTGCTTTCCTATTAAAAATTTGGCACATTAATTGATGGTGGAGTTTTTTGCTGTCTAAAGCATTGATTCATTTAACTTCCCATTAAGCAAATAACAAAGTGTTCTTGCAGCATAAAGGAACAGTGATTCTTTTTTTCCTTATCAAGCCCTGGTGGGAATGAATTAGCTCCACTAAATAATTTCAGCTGCTTTAGATACTGCATTTCATACTGTACCAGGGAGAAGTCTGAGACATCTTGTAATCTTCACGCCTTGTCTGCAGTATTCTCACTGCTTGAATGAGCCCTTATGGTATATAATAGCATTGGAACAAATTGAACACATTGTAACAGCTTTTATAATTTTGTCCAATTTAAACAAGCAGTCAAGTGTTGACACTTCATCAATTTTATTTAAATATTTTCTCAAAAATATATTTGGTGGCTTTTTTTCTGCAACAGTGAGAGAAAATAGGGTGTACTTCTTGAACAATAAGAATAATTTCTGACATAATTTCTCTAGAATTTTTCTCCTTTTCGGTACTAGATAGATTCTGGGATTTGCCTTTTAGATGCTATTAAAATTCTGCTCTCCTGCTTCTTTCGGTCTGAAAGATCTGCAAAGGGCAACAGTACGTGTGTTTTTCAGAGCTGTTCATAGCACCTCCTGAGACAGCGAAGTCACTCTGGCTCCTTACTCTCTGCTGTTTCCAGCATGTTTATTTCTAATGGGCATGCAAGGAAATGTTATTCAGAATGTTACTTAGACATATTTGCAAGAAAACAGCAGTGACCGTTCTGAGATTTTAGGATGAGAGAGGCCAGGAGAGTTCGGAGGGCTGTGCAAACTGAAGCTTAACTCATGCTTCCAAAGCACAAGCAAGGTGATCTGCACCAGACTCAGCAGTTTCATGCTTTATGTCTGTGGAGTGTTAGAAATGTTTCCATCACTGGCCTTTACACTGGATTATTTTGAGAACAGTTCAGCCCAGCAATGAGGAATGTCTGTAGCTCTGTTTTTCTAGTGATAGCCAGTTTTCAGCTACTGAAAATATTTGTATAACATTTGTTTTGCTTTTTTGTGAAGCATAAATCAAATGAAATGGGGGTTTTTGTGGTGTCATATTTTATGCTGTGGTTTTACAGTTTGAGGTGGCCATTGGTACTAAGACTACTCCTTTATTAATTATCCAATTATCTTCCTCAGTTTTCTTTTTAAGGTTTCAGTTATGTATTTATTTTTAGTTAGGGATACATCTAAATTGCGGCACATAAAACTGTTCTTTCCTACACTAAGTTCTAATCAAGTTTGGCCAGAATTTGCAAATAAAGATGGGGAGACAGGCTGATTGGGTTTATTTGCTTGGTCACTTTGCATGCTTTTTCACAACAGACTTCTTCAGTGTCTAAAAGGGTTAAAAAAACATTAAGCAAGCCCTGCTAGCCCAGCACTCGGGCATTTTTCTTGAAAAAGCAAGGTATCTGGTGATCACAAGTATGCTTTGAACGTCATTGTTGGTTATTGAGAGCAACCCTGAGGAGAAGGACTTGAGGGTACTGGTGAATGAAAAGCTGAACATGAGCCACCAATGTGTGCTCGCAGCCCAGAAGGCCAACCGTATCCTGGGCCGCTTCCAAAGCAACGTGGGCAGCAGGTCAAGGGAGGGGATTCTGCCCCTCTGCTCCGCTCTGGAGTACTGCGTCCAGCTCTGGAGTCCCCAGCACAGGAGAGACATGGACCTGTTGGAGAGGGTCCGGAGGAGGCCACAAAACTGACTGGGGGGCTGGAGCACCTCTCCTGAGGTGAGGCTGAGAGAGTTGGGGCTGGTCAGCCTGGAGAAGAGAAGGCTCCACAAGGATCTTACTGCAGCCTTTCAGCACTTAAAGGGGGCCTACAGGAAAAATGGGGACAGGCTTTTCAGCAAGGCCTGTTGTGATAGGACAAGGGGTAATGGTTTTCAATTAAAAGAGGGAAAGTTTAGACTAGCTATAAGGAAGAAGTGTTTTACAATGCGGGTGGTGAAACACTGGAACAGGATGCCCAGAGAGGTGATAGACGCCCCATCCCTGGAAACATTCAAAGTAGGGTTGCTCTGAGAAACCTGACTGATTTGAAGATGTCTCTGCTCATTACAGGGGTGTTGGAGTAGATGACCTTTAAAGGTTATTTCCAACCCAAACTATTCTATGATTTTATGATTCTGTATCTTCATGAAGAATAGATTAGGAAGCTCTACTCGCATCCACAGTGCTGTGTCATTTAGTTCAGCCAAGGATTGGCTTCAGCCCTGCAGGATAATTGACTACCATGGAGAGGTACATGACTGACAAAAAATTGAAGACTGAATGCATTATGAATTACGTGTCATGTCCTGTGAAGAAAATAGGGAAAAAAGTATGACTGGGATAAAGGATGATGAAGTAAAAATAAGACTCCATGGAGAGTTACAGTTATCTCATGCACCAACACCATCAGTAGGACAGGATATATACCATAATCATAATTATAGTATTATAAGATTGAAATGCAAAGAGTATAGAGCAAAGACAATGCTACTTTAGTTGTCTTTGTAGTTTAAAAATCATTTTTATTCAGTACTACTCTGTTTTTGTTATGTGCTGCATTCTTTATTTCTCTAGTCTCCTGCTAAGTTAGCATATATATCCTAAGACCCACCGGTGTTCAACTTTTGAATTTATCTGAGCTTTAATATAAATTGTAATGTTCTAATATTTAGCCAAGTGGCTTTTTAGCTGATTTTTCCCAATTCATACCCAGTTGTTCGCTGGCTAGTATCTGTTATTTAGATAATAATGTACAGTTCCAAGAAGTAACATGCAATCTCTACTGAATGGAAAAGTAATTACTTTTTGACTATGGCCTAATTGTACTGTTCTGTTCTGCCTTGCTTTATTTGATACAATCTGACCTTCTTATTCTGTGACCATAGAAACAACTTGAAACATATGTGGCATAGCAGTTAAGCATGTCTTTCTCTAATTCCTTCTGCTGCTTTCTTGCTATTATTTCACTATATTTTCTTCCTGTTCAGGTCTTCAAGTTTCTTACCAGGGTTTGAAGTTATTTTTCTTGTAGTGGCTTTCATCTTTCCTCATGCTTTTCCTGACTTGGTGGCTGTTGACACTTTAATTGGTGCTAACACAATTCTTCCAAACAAACCATGGTCAACGACCAATAACTCTTCTTCGATGACGCAAAATATCATACTAAGCATTCTTTTCTGCTTTGATAGCTACAAAAAATACTTGTTATCCAGGTAAACGATAATGATTTGTCTGTCCTGGACTTGGTTGAGCTTCAAGGTTGGATTGGATTTAAGAAGAAATTTGATGGTGACGTAAACTGAGGAATGTGCAAACTCTTTGGACAACAGAAGTAGTGTTCAAGACGGTCATGATAAACCGTGAAAAGAAATTTGTGAATTAAAGCCAGTATAGATAAGCATAAAGTGCTATGCCTAGGAAGAGTAAAAAAAGGGAAAAAAAAAAACCCAAAATATGAAAAGAGGATTAAAGAGCTGGTGATTAATATACAAAAAAGAAGGTGAGAGGCTACCTTGGATCATAGCTATTGTACCTTAATAAGACCTAATAATATTTATGTCTATACTACTGAAGTCAGGAGAAATTCTGTGGGTATATATGCCAGCCACCTGCAAATCCACATTAGGATGGGACCCACATGCACACAAGCATCTACATCCCAAGAGCCCTGGCTCCAACCACAGAAAGTGTGTTTGAGCCACACCACTCATTGAACAATGATGATGGTAGGACCCTGTCATATCCTACAGCAAGCACTCATCAAACACAAAATCTTGAAGCATCTGTTGTGCAGTTACTGCAAAAGCAGAAAGGAAATCCTGTTCAGGAATACACAAATTGGAGTATTGTATACATGAAAGGGGAGGTAATTATTTACTTCCCATTAGTATTTAGGCTCCAACAGCCCAAGTTTCATTTTCACATGCAGCTAGCACACTTCAAGAAAAATGGGTGAGAGTCCATAAAATAGTATCAAGAAACATGAGAGGTTAGATAGATATCCTGTGGTGGTGTGGCTTGGTTTTTCTAAAATAGGAAAGACTAAGGAGGGGCATGATTACATCTTCTCATGTGTAAAAGACGTTATGAAGAAGGTGGTGATAAATTGCTCTCAAACACCTACTGATGGAAAGATGTGAAACATATTCCTTCACAATTTATGAGGGGAGAGAATGACTACAAGCACCAAAATAGGCTGGAATAATCTTTCTAGATAGTTTGTGGAATCTAGCATATAGAGTTTAAGACAACACATACCATCACATAGATCTTGCCTGACTACAGTAAGATGTACTAACAGTCTCTTCTGGCTCAAAAAATGAAGAAAATGACAATATGAGACAATATCAAGATATTATATGACTTGGCAATAGGATTGCATTGTGTGTATTCCAGGCAAGAAGCCAGTACAGTGTCACCCAGAGCAGTGATTTTACGGATGTTTCTGACGACAGCATTATGGAAAAGCAGTGATGAAAAGAACCTCAAAGTACCCTTTGCTCCAGCCCTTTAAACTGGAGAAGATTCAAATACCTCTGCTTTTTCAAGAATGGTGCAGAGCACTGTGTTACCTGTAATTCTAGATCGGTTCATACTTCGCGTTGAATCTGAACATTATTGTAACTTTCTTTCGCTGATATTTTGTTCTTCAAACAAATAAAATCTTTGTTCAGCTTTGAGAATAGTTTATACCTTTGGGAAAGCTACGTTAATATAGTAAAAATTATCCTTGGACCTGTACTTCTGATTTCTTTCATAACTCCATTAAAAAATATTTCAAAGGATGTAGTTTTGACACAATTTTTTTACATCCCCTCCAATAAAAGTTATATTAATTTAATTTTTTTTTAAACTTTATGAAATATTTTGGCCAGATATTTTTCTACTAAAACCACAGCAAAATCACAGAAGGTTTTTACTAAAATTATGGTCTTTTTTCACCCTCTATACTTTTTTCTGTTTCTGCAACAATTTGTGTTGTTGCAAATCAAATTTAGCATGTAGATTGTACCACCATAATGACTGAAGATCGTGAAAGTAAAATCTTTTAAACTTACTAGAAAACAAAGATAATGTTTCCTCCAGGATCTGCTGGTAGTTGAACACTATGTTAAAGGATTTAGTTTTATGAATTTTTCTGTGAGATACGTGACGATGTGGATTTACACCAAGTTACTCTGAAGAAACTGCACACTTCCCCTAAGTAATAGGAAAAGTGTTCTACTTCAGTCGTTGTCAGCAGCGACTTTCCTTATATTTACCATGGCCTGTGAATGTTTAGAAGGGCTGTTTTCAGACAATTCCTGCCCCCAAACTGGTAATATAAGCACACACTCTGGCTTGTTTTGCTATTAACTCTTTAAGTAACTATGCTTTAAAAACAGCAGTTTATCTATAGGAAGCATCTCTGAATTAAACTGGTGGAGCAATAGAACTGTTTTTGATGCTGTTCAGAGTCCTTGGTGCTTTTTGCCATTCAAGTATAGAGTGGTGCTCTCTGGAGAAAAGGTGTGTATTTGTGTGTGTGTGTGAGAGAGAAAGAAATGTAGAAAAAGAGAAAAAGAGCAAGAAAGAGAGAGAGAAAGATAGAAAAAGAGAAAGGAAAAGAGAAAGAAAAAGATTGAAAGACAGAAGGAAAGAAAGAGAAAAAGAGAAAGAAAAGGAAGAGAGAAAGAAAAAAGGAAGGAACTAAGGGAATAAAGAAAGAAGTGAAGAAGGAAAAAAGCAAAAGTAAAAAAAGGAAAAAAGAGAAAAAAGAAAAATAAACCATTGTGTTTACGAATGTTTTGCAGGTCTGATTGTTCCAGCAGTGCTATTAGAGCCCACACCAAGAATTGTTTTGGGTCCTGGGGCAAAGAGACTCTTCTCCCCCTCACTCCTCTCCTGGAAAAGTACCTGGGTGGTCCTATCATGCCACTACTCTCTTCCTAGTGCCCTCCTCCCTCCCTGCTTGCACTGTAACACAGAAACCTAAAATATGGAGCAGCCGTGGCTGCCAAGAAGTGAGGGAGGCTGAGCCAAGCACAGGAGAGGGCTGCAGCTGGAGGAGGAGTGGCGTCCCCCCTGGCCCCGGTTCCCCCCTGCGGGGGGCTCCACGCCTCCTGGGCTGTTCAGCCCCGACCAGTCCCACCGTACCTTGCCTTGGCTGGACCTACGCAGCGATTAGATCTCTACGTGGTGTTGGCATCGTATTCGGAGATGATGCTATGTCCCCTCCGCACTTGTGGTGGGCCTGAAGATAAGGGCTTGGTTCAACTACCATGGCTTCATTGCAGGTTGTTGTGTCCATCTGTGCTGGAGTGCAGAGCGTCTGCATTGAGCCAGCTCTGCTGCCTGGGAGCCCCAGGGGAGCCCAGCCGGCTGCTTGGTGAAATTACGCAGCTTTCATGTTTCTTCCCCACTTTCTTTCTTTGGTAGGAAACAAAATGGCGCGCCTCCCAGTTTATACAAGTTCTCCAGAATGGAATCCCCTCTCTCCTGGAGATTGTGTTCTTAAACTTGAAATTAAATTTTTAAATCCACAGCGATCTGTTAGATTGGAAAAAAGTTTCATACTGTCACATTTTAGTAGGCTGCAAATAATAATTTATGTGATTGAAAAAAAGTCATTTTGTTCAAAAAGGTTTCATTACACTGTAAAAACACTGATCATGATAGTGCCATTAGCCCAGACACACTGGAAAATCTTGAGAATTGTGCCTGCAAGGAAGAACACTGAAAACACCCTGATATTTTTCCTAAAGCATGAAGAGTATCTTGATTTGTTTTTTCAAATGAAACTCTGTCATATTCTACGAAACACAAGCTTCTCCAAGACAAGATGTTAATCTATATCTAACACATATATAAGGTTAAATACAGGATGAGAGGCAGTAGAGATTACTGCAGTTCTCTGGTTCACTGCTTTAAGAGAGAGAAACCTAGCACAAATCTAATTTTACAAGGAAATTGCTGGAAGAATGGATGTAATAGAATGGATGTAATAGAACAAGGTATTTAAAAATTCCATGCTCAGATGGATAATAAGCATTTCAGAATTATATCTGGCCACTGAGAAATGTGCACTTACTCCACAGCAACTACTGCTCTTTAATAGTCACTAGCCAGAGCATTTAATATCTAACAATTTGATTTTTAGTAGTAAGGTGACTTTGACTATATTTAATACTGAATAATCTAACAGAATTTTTTAAAATAAAACTCTGTGTATTTCTCACTTGAAAGAAGGCAAATACTAGACTTCTCCTGAGCTGTATTAGAATAATCAGCTTTTGAGAATGGTGAAGGAAATACCTTAATATCCAAGCGGTATGTCTGAAAAGCAAATATTGATACTTTCTGGGAAGCAGGATATAAAATGAAAGACAAAACAGATTTCTATTGCACTGTATCTGAAGGATTTGTACAAGCCTGACAGAGGGCTAAATTGTTGTTTAAAGCACAAGCTGATGATCATTACTAAAAGGGGAAAAGACAGCTCATTTGCTTTGCTGAGAGGATGAGCTTCCAGCATAACACGAGAAGAAAAGTTGCTAAATGGTTAAAAGAAATCCGTGGTGCATTTGGTCCAGGTTAACAAGTAAGCTTGTGTCTGTTGACCTGAACAGGTGCTTGAGGGTGACTCAGCTGGTGCCTGAGAGGTGACTAGATCAAACATGATGGCATAAACCAGGATTTCAAAGAGACACAAAGACCAGTACTCCTGCTGTTTGATTCGGTGGCAAAACTCCCATTGGCAGGAGGCCTGGCGTGTGCAGGACAAGTCAGTGATAAAAGGACCCACCCTTTGCCATTTTAGGACAGAAATTTGTTATGTAGCAGAAGTTTGACTTGCTAGCTGAATTGTCGCAGGGGGATTGGAAATCACTAGCTGAAAAAAAAATGATAAATGTATTAAGTTGTTGTGCACACTGTGACAGATTAAGGGTAATCTTTTGAAAAGCTCCTACATCTTATTTTCAAGAGAGTCACCGATGTGTTTAAAGGGGCTTTGGATCAGTGCCTCAGTTAACTGGTGTCTGATTTTCCCTGTCAGTTGCTCCAACAGAGAGTTGTGTGGCAGTCTGCAAGCTGTCTTGCTGCTCCTTGAGGAATGGCAGTCTGACTTGCATCTTAGCAGCTATGCATAATAGGGGAGGATTGTGCTCTGCGCTCCAGGGGCTAAACTGTGGCATTTGTGCTGTTAGTCTGTGCAAGTGGTATTAAATTACGGTCCCCTTGGGCCACATGAGATACCAGAGATCTGTAAGTGTCGAGGTCGGAGCAGATGCTCCTGCAGTGTCAGTCCTGTTGCCCCATTGCATGAAACACTTCAGACGCTGGATTAACATTGAAGTCATGGCACTGCTCCTTCCCTGCTCCTTGTCTTCCTTCTGGCTTCCCTTTTGTTGGCTTGTTCAGGCATCTTCAGAGAAATGCAAAGATATTCTGCAAGAATAATATATGCAACGAAACTGTGTAAAGCAGTTATTCACAGGCTAGCACGCACAGAGGA